>Ga0268298_10000525_pt1 | contig 49359 bp, 42 predicted proteins | sample WWTPWeurt_MetaG_FD_194462 | JGI IMG/M metagenome (GOLD analysis project Ga0268298, IMG submission 194462) | Activated sludge microbial communities from WWTP in Nijmegen, Gelderland, Netherland - WWTP Weurt | ecosystem: Engineered > WWTP > Aerobic digester > Activated sludge | place...
CTACGCAATCGTCACCGCCCTGTTCCTGCAGGCCGCCCTTTCAGAAATCCGGCAACACAGTATCGACCTCGCCACGGCGGGAGCCCGCAACGTCTTCAAGACGCTGGTCACCACCCGCCAGTGGAACGCCGAGCGCGGAGGAGTCTATGTCGCCGTCGGCGAGCACACGCAGCCGAATCCTTACCTGAAGCATCCCCGACGCGACCTGCGCACCGTCGACGGCCAGGCGCTGACCATGGTCAATCCCGCCTTCATGACCCGGATGATTTCCGAGATGACCCGGCTATCGCAAGGGCTGTCCTTCCGCAGCACCAGCCTCTCGCCGGTCAATCCCGGGAATGCCCCGGATGGTTGGGAGCGCGATGCCCTCAGCCGTATCACACGCCCCGACAGCGAAATTGCCGCATTGACCGAATCGGTGGACGGGCGCCCCGTCTTCCGCTACCTGGCGCCGCTCTGGGTTACGGAAGAATGTCTCGACTGCCACCGCGAACAGGGCTACAAGGTCGGCGACCTGCGCGGCGGCATCAGCATTTCGCAGGACTACGCGCCCTTCATTGCGGCCGCCGCACCGAGCGAACAGACGTCGATTCTCGCGCACGCCAGTGTCTTCCTGCTGCTGGTCCTGATCAGCGGCGTTTCGCTCGAACTCCTGCGCCGCAGCTGGCTGAAGCTCGAGAGCAACATCGAGGAACTGACGCGAGCACGTAGCGAACTGCTGCAGAGCGAAAAGATGGCGTCGCTCGGCCGCATGGTTGCCGGCTTCGCCCACGAGATCAACACGCCCATCGGCGTCGCGGTCGGCGCCATCTCCCACACGGACGAGACCCTGAAGCAGATCGACACGATGCTGACGCGGGAAGAGGTCGACGAAGATCAGTTGCGTGGCCGCCTCGATGAACTGCGCCACGGCGGCACCCTGGCGATGTCAAACCTGAAACGGGCCTCGACCATGGTGCAGCGCTTCAAGCGCTCCTCGGTCGACCAGTCGTCGGAGGAACGGCGGGTCTTCAACGTCCGCGAGATCATCGAGGACGCGGTCTTCTCGCTCAACGGCCAGTTGCGCCGGGGGCCGATCACCGTCACCGTGAACTGTCCGGACGCGCTTCGCGTCAATGGCATTCCCGGCCTCTTCGAGCAGCTCCTCGTCAACCTCCTGATGAACAGCCTGCAGCACGGTTTCGCCGACGGCACCCGCGCCGGTAACGTCCGCATCGACATCTCGCAGCCATCCCCGACGACGATGCGCCTGCGCTACACCGACGACGGTGCCGGCATGAGCACCGAGGTCGCCGAACGGATCTTCGAGCCCTTCTTCACGACCCGTCGCGGCGCCGGCGGCACCGGGCTCGGCATGTTCCTCTGCTACAACATCGTCACCAACGAACTGGGCGGCCACATCCATTGCACAGGCAGCCCCGGCGGAGGCGTAAGCTTCGAGATCGACGTCCCGTGCGACACGGGAGACAAGGAGAGCCAGCAATGAAACTGGTGAAAAAGAAGGCGGGCGAACCCGCTGCCCCGACCCCCCAGCCCCTGACATGGAAACTCCTCGTCGTCGACGACGAGCCCGATGTCATTTCCGTGAGCCAGCTCTCCCTCAAGGGCTTCACCTTTGCCGGGCGGCCGCTCGAGATCCTTACCGCCACTTCCGCCTACGCCGCCCGCGAGCAGCTCGCGAAACATAACGACATCGCGGTCGCGCTGATCGACGTCGTCATGGAAACGGACGATGCCGGCCTCAAGCTGGTCGAATATATCCGCAACGAGCTCGGGAACACGATGATGCGCATCGTCATCCGGACCGGCCAGCCCGGCGTCGCACCGGAGCGCTTCGTCATCGACCACTACGACATCGACGACTACAAGGACAAGACCGAACTCACGGCCACGCGCCTCTATACGACCGTGCGAACGGCGATCAAATCCTACCGCGACCTCAAGACCATCGACCTCAACCGCATCGGCCTCTCCCACGTGCTGGCTGCGGCGCCGGACATCTACCGCCTCGCGGACACCTCGCTGAGCCAGTTCTTCGAAGGCGTGCTGACGCAGATCGTCGGTCTCTGCAACCTCTCGGAGGTCAGCTGCATGGGCACGCTGGACGGCATCGTCGCGACGATGGACGGCCAGGAGGTCAACGTCCGCGCCGCGTGCGGCGGCTTCGCGCAGACCGAGCGCTTCGAGCAGATCCGCGAGCATTGCACCGCCATCATCCTCGCCGGCAATGCCGACGAGGTGTCGACCGACAAGGTCATGATCATCCCGTTGACGATCGGCAGCCGGCCGGTCGGCTTCGTCTATATCGAGACCTCGCTGCCGCTGACCGCCTCCGACCGCAATCTCATCCACGTGCTGGCCCAGCAGTGCTCGAGCGCGCTCGAGAACAAGCGCCTGCACCTTGAAGTCCAGGAGTCCTTCGACCACGCCATCGACATGCTGGCCGAGGTCGCGGAGTTCAAGGACAAGAACACCGGCGGCCACATCTCGCGCATCGACAACTACACGCGCACCGTCGCCCTCGAGCTCGGCGTGCCGCCCGAGGAAGCCCAGCTCTGGGGCAAGGCGAGCCGCCTGCACGATGTCGGCAAGATCGGCGTACCGGACGCACTGCTGCAAAAGCCCGGCAAGCTGACGCCGGAGGAGTTTTCCGAAGTCAGCAAGCACACCCACATCGGCGCCACCATTCTCGATCAGGACAAGTTCATGGAGATCGCCCGCGAAGTCGCCTATTCGCACCATGAGCGCTGGGACGGCTCCGGCTACCCGGAAGGCCGGAAGTCACGCGAACTGACGCTGCTGACCCGCATCGTCTCCGTCGTCGACGTTTTCGATGCCCTGATGAGTCCCCGCCCCTACAAGGAACCCTGGAGCATTGAGAACGCGGTCGCGGAGATCGAGCGCGGTGCCGGCAGCCAGTTCGACCCCACCGTCGTCGAAGCCTTTCTGAACATCCTTCGTCGTGGCGGCTTCGACGAACACATCGCATCCTCGCGCAGCGGCACCAACCTGCGTACGGGCGACCCCACCTGACCACACCCGGCGGTCACCGTCATCCGGTGGCCGCCAATCGCCCCTTCCCCCGTTGTCGCACACCCGCAATGCCGGGGCGCAGCCGCTCTGGCAAGGCCGGAATTATTCTGGCCTCGCCGTTCAAGCTCATATTGATCCGGAATATCCGTTTCGTGGCATGATCCTCGGAACATTTCTCTTCAGGCAAAACACCGACCGACGAGAACTCACGAGGATCAGCAGACTGAGATGAGCCCCAACCCGATGAACGGGCACGATCCGTTCCCCGAGCGCTTCGCCCGTACACTGGTCGCCGCACTCGACGAACGTGACGGCCATACGCGCAAGCACAGCGACCGCGTCGCCATGCTCGCCGTGGCACTGGGGCGTCGCTGCTGCCTCGATTCCGGCGAACTCCGCCAACTCGGCATTGCCGCCCTGATGCACGACATCGGCAAGATCGGCATCCCGGACAGCGTGCTGCTCAAGCCCGAGGGGTTCACCGCGGATGAATGGGAGATCATGCAGACACACTCGGTGCGCGGCGAACGCATCATCCTCAGCATCGAGGCCGACGGCATGCCCGACGTCGCCCGCATCGTGCGCCACCATCACGAGCACTTCAACGGCAGCGGCTACCCGGACAACATCGCCGGCGAATCGATTCCGGTCATGGCGCGCATCCTCTCCGTCGTCGACAGTTACGACGCCATCGCCATGCCTCGCCCGTACCACGCCTCGCGCAGCCACGACGAAGTCATCGCCATCCTCGAAGCGGAGCGTGGCGGCAAGCACGATCCCTATCTGCTCGATCACTTCCTCGGCTGCCTGGACAACCAGTAGTCCCCTCGCCATTCCACGCAGCGGCCGGCGACAGGCTGCTAGAATGCGGCTTTGCCGCAATTTCAAGGGCGCCCCTCGCGCCCAGAGACCCCAATGTCCAAGGATAACCACGCCACGGCGCCGGCACCGGCCGCCAACTTCATCAAGAACATCGTCGAGGCCGACCTCGCCGCCGGCAAGCACGCGCAGCGCCGCTGGGCCGGCCAGCCCGGCACGGCGGCCGACCATGCGGCGGCGCCGCTCGACGCGGCCAGGATCCGCACGCGCTTCCCGCCGGAGCCAAACGGCTACCTGCACTTCGGCCACGCCAAGTCGATCCTCCTGAACTTCGGCCTCGCCGAGCAGTACGGCGGCCGCTGCCACCTGCGCTTCGACGACACCAACCCGGAGAAGGAAGAGCAGGAATACGTCGACTCCATCGTCGATGCGGTGAAGTGGCTGGGCTGTTCGTGGGAGCAAGCAGGCGAGAAGAACCTCTACTACGCCTCCAACTACTTCGACTGGATGATCGCCTTCGCCGAGTACCTGATCGAAGCCGGCCATGCCTACGTCGACAGCCAGAGCGCCGACGAGATGCGCGCCAACCGCGGCACGCTGAAGGAGCCGGGCAAGGATTCGCCGTACCGCAACCGCAGCGCAGCCGAGAGCATGGACCTGTTCAAGCGCATGCAGAAAGGCGAGTTCCCGGACGGCGCCCACATCCTGCGCGCCAAGATCGACATGGCCTCGCCCAACATCAACCTGCGCGACCCGGCCATCTACCGCATCCGCCACGCCACGCACCACAACACCGGCGACAAGTGGTGCGTCTATCCGATGTACACCTTCGCGCACCCGATCGAGGATGCGCTGGAGAACATCACCCACTCCATCTGCACGCTCGAATTCGAGGACCAGCGCCCGTTCTACGACTGGCTGCTCGAGCGCCTGGCCGAAGGCGGCAAGCTGCAGCGCCCGCTGCCGCAGCAGATCGAGTTCTCGCGCCTGAACCTGACCTACGTCGTGCTCTCCAAGCGCAAGCTGATCCAGCTGGTCGATGAAAAGCACGTCGACGGCTGGGACGACCCGCGCATGCCGACGCTGGTCGGCGCCCGCCGTCGCGGCTACACGCCGGAAGGCTTCCGCCTGTTCGCCGAGCGCATCGGCGTCTCCAAGCACGACTCGCTGATCGACTACATCACCTTCGAGGACTGCTTCCGCGAAGTGCTGAACGAATCGGCCGAGCGCCGCGTCGCCGTGCTTGATCCGCTCAAGCTGATCATCACCAACTACCCGGAAGGCCAGAGCGAGGAAGCCTTCGCGCCGAACCATCCGCTGAAGCCGGAACTCGGCAAGCGGGCTATGCCTTTCTCGCGCGAGCTGTGGATCGAGGCCGAGGACTTCATGGAAGAGCCGAGCAAGGGCTTCCATCGCCTCTACCCCGGCAACATGGCACGCCTGAAATACGGCTACATCGTGAAGTGCACCGGCTGCGAGAAGGACGCGTCGGGCAAGGTCACCGCCGTGCTGTGCGAATACCTGCCGGAAACCAGGTCGGGCACGCCGGGCGCCGACAGCGTCAAGGTGAAGGGCAACCTGCACTGGGTTTCGGTGGCACATGGCTACACCGCCGAAGTGCGCCTCTACGACCGCCTGTTCGCCGTGCCGGCGCCGGGCGCGCGGCGCGAGGGCGATGCGCCGGAACTCGAGCGCGACTACCTCGACGACATCAACCCGAATTCGAAGCAGGTCATCACCGCCCAGCTCGAACCGTCACTGAAGGACGCGAAGGCCGAGGACTGCTTCCAGTTCGAGCGCCACGGCTACTTCGTCGCCGACCGCGTCGACTCGAAGGCCGGCACGCCGGTCTTCAACCGCACGGTGACGCTGAAGGATTCGTGGTCGGCGAAACCCGCAAAATAAGCCGCGAGTTGAGGCTTCAAGGACGATGATGCGCCACCTGCCAGTCGCCATCATCGTCATCGCCCAGCTGTTCGGCACCTCGCTGTGGTTCTCCGCCAACAGCGCCGCCGATGACCTGATGCGGCAGTGGGGCGCCAGCCCCGCCGACATCGGCTCGCTGACCAACGCCACCCAGCTCGGCTTCATCCTCGGCACGCTCGCCTTCGCCGTTTCCGGCCTTGCCGACCGCTTCCCCGCCAGCCGCATCTTCGCCGTCTGCGCCGTGCTCGGCGCGCTCGCCAACGCCGGCTTCGCCTTTCTCGCTGGCAGTATCGATGCCGGCATCCTGTGGCGCTTCGCCGTCGGCCTCAGCCTCGCCGGTGTCTACCCGCTCGGCATGAAGCTCGTCGTCAGCTGGGAACCAGAACGCGCTGGCGCCGCGCTCGCCTGGCTGGTAGGCATGCTCACGCTCGGCACCTCGCTGCCGCAGGGCATCCGCGCACTCGGCACGGCCTGGCCGTGGCAGTACCCGATTCTCGCGGCATCGGCGCTGGCCGTCGTCGCGGCCTTGATGATCCTGCGCCTCGGCGACGGCCCGCACCTGAAGCGCGGCCACGGCGCACCGGCGATCACGCTCGGCGGCGTCTTCCGCGCCTTCCAGATCCCCGAATACCGTGCCTCGGCACTCGGCTACTTCGGCCACCAGTGGGAGCTCTACGCGATGTGGACGCTGACGCCGATGCTGGTGGCAAAGAGCGGCCTGCACGAGGCGCTCGACCTCTCCATCCCGGCGCTGGCCTTCGCCATCATCGGCATCGGCGCCTTCGGCTGCGTGCTCGGCGGCCACTTCACGGCACGCCTCGGCAGCGCCCGCGTCGCCGCCATCGCACTCGCCATTTCGGCGGCGTGCTGCCTCGCCTTCCCGCTTGCCGGCAACCTGCCTCCGGCATTGCTGCTGGCGCTGATGCTGCTGTGGGGGATGTCCGTCGTCGCCGATTCGCCGCAGTTCTCGGCGATGTCGGCCAGGGCCTGCCCGCCGCAGATCGTCGGCAGCGCGCTGGCGATCCAGAACTCGCTCGGCTTCGCCATCACCATGGGCTCGATCGCGCTGGCGACGCGCCTCGTCGATGACTGGGGGCTTTCGATTGCGTGGCTGCTACTGCCGGGGCCGCTGCTCGGCCTCGTCGGGCTGGCGCCGCTGTGGCGCCGCCCGTTCCCTGCGCCGGCTCAGTAGAACTTCTCGATCATCGCCAGCGAGCGCGAATAGCTGTGCGCGATCTGCGCGTCGTCGTAGCGATGCTCCGGCCGCACCGGGCAGCTGGTACGCGCAACGCAGGTGACGCGGCAGCGCGAATCCTGCTGCCGCCGATAAGCAACGCACTTCTGCAGCGAGAAATCGCGATCCGACAAGGCGCTGGCCGGACAGGCCGTCACGCAGGGCTGCGACGGACAGGTCGCGCACGGTGAGGCGCCGGCCTGCGGAACGCTCTCCGGCAGATCGGCATCGACCAGCAGCACCGCGCGGTAGGCGAACCACGAGCCCCACGCGGCATTGACGCCGACGCGGAACGGCGACTCGTGATGCCAGCCCGCCAGTCGCCCCAGTGCCTGCAGGCCGACCGGGGTATCGCCGGGATAGACGAGGTCATGCGCGACGCCGGGCAACTGCGCTGCCAGCCATTCCGCAACACGGGCACGCGTGAATTCGTCGATCGGGTGTTCCGTGGCGAGGTCTGCCGCCTTGACCCGCTCCCACAGCGTGCGCCCGCCATGGCCGATCAGGATCAGGCGCCGATGGCGCCCTTCGGGATCGAGGGCGGCAGCCACATCACCGGGCAGCGTCGCAAGCGAGAACACGGCTTGCAGGTTGAGGCCGGCGGCATCGAGTGCCGAAAAATCGACGCGCGTCATGCAATGCGCGCCAGGGCCTCGTCGATGGCATCCGTGTCGGTCGGCCGCACCAGCCGCGCCACTTCGACACCATCGCGCAGGAAGACCAGCGTCGGCCACAGCTTGACGCCGAAGCTGCGCCCGAGGCGCTGGCCGGGACCATCCTCGATCCTGAGGTGCGCCACCTGCGGGTAATTCGCAAAGGCCGCCGCCACATGCGGCATGGCCGCCTTGCAATGCCCGCACCACGGCGTGCCGAACTCGACGACGAGCGGGCCGTGCTGCGCGTCGACCGCCTCGCGCGTCGGCGGCGTTTCCAGAAAGGCTTCGCTGTAGGCCATGCGCTACACCGCCACCAGTGTCTGCCGGCCGTACCACTCCCCGCCCGGCGCCACCGTTACCGGCGTCTTCGCCACGGCGGCCTCGACGCACAGCATGTGCCGCCAATCCTTGTCCGGCATGTCGGCCAGCGCTGCACATTTCTCGACCCACGGGTTCCACACCACCACGTCCGGGAAACCTTCCTGCGCAATGCCCAGGCTCAGGTTTGCCGCTTTCAGCAGCAGCGGCCGTTTCGCGCCGAAATAGGCACGGTCGGTCTCGGCCTCGACCAGCAGCTCGGTGCCCGTCTCGCGCACGATGCGGTCGCCGTTCGCGGCGTCACGATAGTCGTAGCCGCGCAGCCCCTCCAGCGCCGCATCCTCGACCTGCGTCACCCGCAGATAGGAGTGCAGCGCCCCGGTGAAGTCGAGCGGCGCCTCGCCGGTGTTGGCCACGCACAGTTCGAGGTCGATGCGATCGGCTTCCAGCATCAGCGTCAGTTCGAGCCGGAAGGGGTGTGGCCACAGTGCGCGCGTCGCCTCGTCATCGCCGGTTTCCAGCGTCACCAGCGCGTAGTCGTCGCCACAGCGTTGCGTCGCGATTTCCCAGCGCCGCGTGCGCACGAAGCCATGCTTCGGCAGCGGACCGAGCGCGGCGAATTGCGGAAAGCAGACCGGGATGCCGCCACGCACGGGCCGGCTGCCGTCGAACACGGCCTGCTCGGAGAGGTAGAGCCGCTCGCGGCCGTCAGCCGTCTGCCACGACAGGACCTGACCGCCGCGCAGGCCGATCACGACGGCAGCGCCGCGCCCGCTATCGAGACGCAGCGCCTCGGCACCCTTGAACGAAACCGGAGCAATGGAAAACGGCATGGATGGAATCTTTCGGAAAACAGGAAAAGCCGGCCCAGACGCGCATTCAGGCAGCCCGGGCGGACCGACATTCTAGCCGAGCCTGCGCAGCACCATCACGACTGCTGCGCCAGCCACGCATCCAGCGCGGCATTCAGGCGGGAGAAGGCGTCGTCGAGCAGGGAAACCGCATCGACGGGAACGGACTCACCCTCCTGCAGTTTCTCCTCCATCGCCCGCGCCAGCGACGCCAGTTCGCGACCATCGACATCAAGGGCCATGCCCTTCACCGAGTGGGCCAGTCGATACGCCGCCTTGCGGTCGCCGTCGGCCAGCGCCACGCGCAGCTCCTGCAGTCGCCCCGGCACGTCGACACGGATCAGGTCGACGACCGACTTCGCCAGATCGATATCCTGCCGGATGCCGCTGAGCCGTGCCATCATGCCCGCCGCGTCGAAGACCGCACTGCTGGCAGCCACCGGCTGCGGCGCCCGTGCGGCGGCGACCGCCGCCGGCGAGGCGCCGGACAGCACCTGCATCACCACCTGCTTGAGCAGTTCGAAATCGACCGGTTTCGCCAGGTAATCGTTCATGCCGGCCGCTAGGCAGCGCAGGCGATCCTCTTCGTAGGCCCCCGCCGTCAGCGCCACGATCGGTACGGCCGGCCGCGTCTCGGCCGCCTCCCATTCGCGGATCTTCAGCGTCGCCTCGATGCCGCCCATCACGGGCATCTGCACATCCATCAGGATGAGGTCAGGCCGCGCGCCGCCGGTCACCTGGTCGACCGCCTCGCGACCGTCCTCGGCCACCTCGACACGGCATCCCCAGCGCTCGAGCATCGCCACGATCACCTTGCGGTTCGTCGCATTGTCCTCGACCACCAGCACATCGAGCGCCACCGCAGCGGGGGCATCCACAGGCGTCGTGCCGGCGACAGCCGCCCCCCCGACGCCGTCCGCCATGCGCCCGAGCGGCACGCGGAACCAGAAGCGCGACCCCTCGTTCGGCGCGCTCTGCATGCCGACGCTGCCGCCCATGGCCTGCGCCAGGCCGCGCACGATCGAGAGGCCGAGCCCCGTGCCGCCATAGCGGCGCGTCGTCGAGCTGTCCGCCTGCGAGAAAGGCTGGAAGAGCGTCTCCATCTTGTCCGGATCGATACCGATCCCGGTGTCGACGACCGCGAATTCCACCTCGTCGCCGCCCCCCGCAACCGTCGCCGGCACCACGCGTGCCTCGATGCGCACTTCGCCGTCGTGCGTGAACTTCACCGCATTGCCGACAAGGTTGCTCAGCATCTGCCGGATGCGCAGCGGGTCTCCCTCGTAATGCACGCCGGCCGGTCCCAACCAGTGCGATGACACGGCCAGCCCCTTTTCCGCCGCCGGGCCACGGAAGAGCCGCTCCACGTCCGCCAGCAAGGCAGCGGGTTCGAAGGCCACATGCTCCAGCGCCACCTTGCCCGCCTCGACGCGCGAAAGGTCGAGGATATCGTTGAGCAGCGTCAGCAGCGCCTTGCCGGAATCGAGCAGCGTCCGCAGGCACTCCTCCCGGTCATTCGGCTCCAGCTCCGGCATCATCGCCAGTTGCGCCATGCCGAGGATGCCGTTCATCGGCGTGCGGATCTCGTGGCTCATCGTCGCCAGGAACTGGCTCTTCGCCACGCTCGCCGCCTCGGCTGCCTCCTTGGCACGGATCAGCTCCGCCTCGACCGCCTTCTGTTCCGAAATGTCCTCGAACACCCAGATGCTGCCGGCCTCCGGATTGGCAACATCGATCAGCTTGCCGTTCATGCGCATCCAGATCGTGTGCCCGTCGGCGTGCCGCATCAGGCGCTCGCTGGCAAAGCGCAGGCCGCGCAAGAGCACCGGGTAGGCCTCGTTACCGAAGCGCTCGTAATCTTCGTCGGAAGGATAGAACTGGCGCGTCGAGATTTCCGCGATGCTGTCGGGATCGTAACCGAACATCTCCGCCATCCGACGGTTCGACCACACCTGCCAGCGATTGCGTACGAAGGTGATGCCGACGCTCGAGTTGTCGAGGATCGACTGCATTTCCAGCATCCGCTTCTTCAACTCTTCGTCGAGCTGCTCCAGGTGCTTCGTCTGCTCGCGCACCGTCCTGCCGACCACCGCGGCCCGCCCCGTCATCGACAGCAGCAGCAGCTGCAGCACGCTGACGAAGAGCATGCCGGCGATGCCGATGACCGGCGACAGCAGCGAGCGATGCTCACGCACATATTCCGGTGTCAGGGCTGTCGAAAGCATCCACTCGCGATCGGCCAGGTGCAGCGTCTTGCGCCACTTCGGCGTACCGTCCGGCAGGCCGCCGAACAACAGGCGCCCCTCCTTCCCCCACGTGCTGTCACCCGCATCGTGCAGCGCCACGCGGATACCGGGCACCCGGGAATCGCCCAGCGCCAGCGTGACCAGGTCCTCCGTCTTCAGCGCGCCGACCGCGAGGCCGAGCAGGCGCGAATCGCTCCCGCGCTCGCGCAGCCCGTGTCGGTAGGTCGGGTAAAGGACGAGGATGCCCGGCCGCTGCTCGTTGTCCTGAATCAGATGCACCGCCGCCGTTGCCGCCGGCTGCCGCGTCGACACCGCTCGCTCGATCGCGTCGCGGCGCACCGCCTCCGAAGCGATGTCGAAGCCAAGCGCCGGACGATTTGCCGTTGCCGGCGCGACGAGGCTCACCGGGAAATAATCATCCCGCGCCGCCGCCGGCACGAGCTGCCCATCGGCCGCCCGCTCCCGGATCGAGAACCCCGGCATGTCGCTGCGCTTCGCCTGCATCGCCTCGAAGTCGGCACGCCGCACCGCCGTCACGTAGTAATTGAAGCTGAGCGCGAAGATCTCGGGATGATCCGCCAGGGCATGGCGCGAGAAATGCTCGAACGTATCCTGATCCAGCTCCGGCGCAACTTCGGCCAGGCTGCGCAAGGACGACAGCACATCGCCCACGGCATCGAAATGGTGTTGCAGGCGGAAGGCGATCTCCTCGCTGCGCCCCTCGAGGTCGTCCGCGAGCCGGCGCTTTTCCCAGAAACCGGCGTAGAAGAACGCGGCCACGATCAGCGACAGGGTGATCACGATCGGCAGCGCCAGCGGCAGCATCCGCCGGCGCCAGATATCGGTGCGACGCTGCAGCAACAGCAGACTGAGCGGTGCCGCGATCAGCACGCCCAGCGTATCTCCCAGCCACCAGTTCCACCACGAGAACGGAAAATCCGGCAGCGGAACGATGCCGAATGCCGCCAGCGCCGACACCCCGACCGTCGCCGAAACGACACAGGCGAGCGGTCCGCCGAGCACGGTGAACTGAAGGATTTCGGCATCCTGCTCGAGGCGCTGCCACGCTTCGCCGAGACGGCGACGGATCAGCACGCTGCCCAGCCAGGCCTGGACACAGGCGCCAATCGCGATCAGTGCAGCGATGGCCCCCGACGAAACTGTCCAGACCGCCCCATTGCCGACCTCGACAACCAGGTTCGTCAGGAAGGCGCCCGCCCATACGGCCGGCAGCACGCGCGCACCGTACAGCAGCAGCGCCGCCAGCGCCCAGCCGGCGGCCGGGAAGAGCGGGCTCGCATAGCCCTGCAGCATCCCGAGCTGCAGGCCGGCCACCCCGCTCAGGAAGTAGCCGACTACGGTAATGGCATGGGGCATCCAGCGGGGCATGCGCGTCCTTGTCTGCGTCAGATCAGGGGATGCCGCTCAGGCACCGCCCAGCATGCGGATTTCGCGCTGCGGGAAGGGAATCGCGATGCCCTGCGTACGGAAGGTCTCCAGGATCGCCCGGTTGATCTCGGCACCGGCAGGCACGAAATCCGGCACCGTCACCCACGGCATGACGGCGATGTTCACGCTCGAATCGGCCAGCTGCGAAACACCGACCACCGGCGCCGGTTCCTGCAGCACGCGCGCGTTGGCGCGCAGGACGCTATCGATCGCCGCCAGCGCCACGGCGATGTCCGTGTCGTAGGCCACGCCCACTGCCAGCGGCAGCTGCCGGATCTTGCCGTAGTTGTGCAGGATCTCGCCGACGATCTTGCGGTTCGGGATCACCACCTTCGATTTGTCGGTATGCCCCAGCGTCGTGCTGAACAGCGTCACGTCCAGCACCTCGCCCTCCTCTTTGCCGATCGAAATGTAGTCGCCGACATGGAAGGGATGCGTGAAGATGATCGTCAGCCCGGCGACGATGTTCCCGAGCAGGCCCTGCATCGCCAGTGCGATGCCCGCGCCCGCCACGCCGAGCCCGGCGATCAGCGGCAGCAGCTCGACCCCGAGGTTCTGCAGCGCCATGATCGCGAACAGCACCAGCACGATCAGGTAGGCCACGCGCACCAGCAGCGAACGCACCGGCGCCTCCAGCTTGAAGCGCGCCAGCAACTGCTCGAACATCCGCCCCAGCCAGCGCCCGACGAAATGCCCCGCAATCATGATCGACGCGGCCACCAGCACCTTCGGCCCGAACTTGAGCAGCATGTCGATGGCCGTGGCCTTGATCTGGTCGATGCTCTGGAATTGGTCGTTCATGTCTTCCCCTGTTGTTCTATTCGGTACCGCTCTGCATCACCATCACCCCGGCCCCCTTCGACAGGCTCAGGACAGACCGGGCTTCGCCCGAGGCGGGAGCCAGTTCGTGCATCACTTCACTCGCCTGCGCCGAATCAACCGCCGTACCGGACCCAGGCTTTCACCGGGGTGACGATCGCGCATTTTCGCGCCAGCGGGAATACCCCCTTCACCGCGCCACCGGATCGAGCGTGATCGACAGGCCGCCCGGCACGACGCTGAACACGCCGGGCTTGTAGCCCCAGCCCTCCGCCGCCTGCAGATCCTCCGGCCGCAGGCGATAGACCGCGAAATCCTTCAGCACGCGCTGCGCCAGGCTCGGGCCCAGCTTCTCGATCGGGCGCTTCATTGCCGCCGGCGTCCCCTCGACACTGAAGCGCGAGACGCGCACGTCGGTCATCCGCACGCTGTTGTCCGAAGGCTCGAAACGCAGCCCGTAGCTCATGTCCACGCCGCCCTTGTAGGTCTTGTCGATGAGCAGCCCGAGCAGGCTGTTCGGCGCCACCGTCAGGTCGAGCGAAGTATTGATGCGGTTGCCCGTCGGATCGAGCGTGATGCGCGGCGTGCTGACGACGACATCGAGCACCTCCAGCATCGTGCTGTCGAACGGAAACTGCGTGGCGATCGCCTGCGCCAGCTGCTGCTCGGAGACGGTGAACGAACGCGGACCCGGCGGCTGCAGCGCGCAGGCAGAAAGCAGCAGGCACAAGCCGGCAAGCAAGGAATGAAGCGTCAAGCGGCGCATCGCGCCCTCCCCCTGAAAGACATCCCTACACGATAACTCCGCCGGCAATGCAGGGCAAACACCCTGCGCAGGATCAGGCCAGCTGCGTACCGAGATCCTGCCAGTCGGGGTTCACGGCCTCGATCAATTCCAGCTTCCAGGTACGCTGCCATTCCTTGATCGCCTTCTCGCGGGCGATGGCGGATTCCATCGTCTCGTGGGCTTCGTACCAGACGAGGGTATGGACCTGGTATTTCTTCGTAAACCCCTCGGCCTGATCGTTCCTGTGCTGCCAGAGGCGCTGGACGAGGTTGGAGGTAACGCCTACGTAGAGCGTGCCGTTGCGCTGGCTGGCAAGGATGTAGACGCAGGGGAGTTTCATGCGGGGAGGATATCAGAGGAAGGAACTGGATACCGGCACCCCAAGGGCACTTCCTTCGGGGCACCTTCGCCGGTATGACAGCCCACCGCCCGAGCCACCCCGTCACCCCGGCGAAAGCCGGGGTCCAGCTCGTGCATCACTTTTTCCGCCGTGCCCCTACCAGCCTCAGTACTGGATCCCGGCTCGGGCGAAGCCCGGTTTATCCTGAGCCTGTCGAAGGGCCGGGATGACAACCAAAGGGCCGGGACGACGCCCACCTACCGAACACTGACCTCCACCCGGTCATACCTGCCTGAATCATCCATCACCGTCACCGTATGCCGCCCGGCCTCGGGGAAGGCGTGGTGCAGCGCCTTGCCGGCCGGGGCGCGGCCGACCTGTACGCCGTCGACCAGCCAGATCAGTTCCTGCTGGCCGCCGCGGGCTTCGAGCCTCAACGAAGGCGCGGCACCGCCGACACTGCCCGCACGGCGAATCGTCTCGCCATTCGTGATGCTGACGATCTTCAAGCCCGCCTCCGGCGCCTGCGCCTTGGTACAGGTCGGCGCCCAGGCCGGCGGCAGCGCACGCTCGCGCGTGGCGCCATCGAGCCACGGTTCCAGCGCGGCGGGCCAGCGGGCCATCTCTACGGATTTCATCTCGCCCGGCGCGCAGGCCGCGCGCACGCGCTGGCCGGTGGCGGCGTCGCGGTAGTCGGTGTAGCGCGCCGCGCCTTCGCGCAGGCGGTCGGGGAAGGTCGGCGCCGCATTGTTCAACAGCCACGCGGTGCGCTCGTGGTGGCACAGCGCGGCCGGCATGGCGTCCGCCCGAAGGCCGAGGGGCCAGCAGACCCTGGCCAGCGTCACGCTCGCCGGCGGGGCTCGTTTCGCGGGGCGCGCATCGTCGATGGCCGAGAACACGTCGACCAGCATCGGCGCCGCGACGTTGGCGCCGAAGAAGCCGGGGTTGGGCGTGCCGTCCGGCCGGCCGACCCAGACGCCGACCGTGTAGCGGTCGCTGACGCCCACCGCCCACGCATCGCGGAAGCCAAAGCTGGTGCCGGTCTTCCACATGATGCCGCGCCGCGCGCCGACGCTGCCTTCCACCTGTCGCGCCACCGGGCCGCCGGATTCAAGCACGTCGCGGATGATGAAGGCCGCGCCCTCGCTCATCAGGCGCGCCTCCTCCACCGGCGCATCGGCCACATAGCGCGGCTTGCCGGCCACGCCGCCGCGCGCGAAGGCGGTGTAGGCGCCGACCATGCCTTCGAGGTTCACCGCCACCCCGCCGAGGATCACCGAGAGATTCGGCTCGGCGCCGCGCGGCAGATCGAGCTTCAGCCCGCCGCGCCGAAGCAGCGAGACGAAGCGCTGCGGCCCGAGGCGGTCGAGCACTTCCACCGCCGGCACGTTGAGCGATTTCTGCAGCGCCTCGGTCACCCCCACCGGGCCGGAAAAGCTCGCCTGGAAGTTGCCCGGCTGGTAGCCGGCGAAGGACTGCGGCACGTCGGAGAGCAGCGATTCGGAATGGATCAGCCCCTCGTCCAGCGCCAGGCCGTAGAGGAAGGGCTTCAGCGCCGAGCCGGGCGAGCGCCGGCCCTGCACCATGTCGACATGCGAGAAGCGCTCGGCGTCGGAAAAATCGGCCGAGCCGGCGTAGGCGCGCACCTCCAGCGTGGCGTTGTCGACCACCAGCGCCGCCATCGACACGCGCGGTGGCAGCACCGCCAGCCGCGCCGCAACGAGCTGTTCGACGCTCGCCTGCGTGCCGGCATCGAGCGTCGTATCCACGCGCTGCGCCTTCGGGTAGAGCTTCCTCACCCGCTCAGCGAAGAGCGGCGCCAGCAGCGGCTCGCGCAGCGTCTGCGCGATCACCGGCTCCTGCTTCGCCTCCTTCACCGTCGCCTCGCCCCACTCGGGCACGAGGCGATCGAGCACCTTGTCGCGCGCCTCGCGGGCGCGCTCGGGAAAGCGGTCCGGCCGCAGGCGCGAGGGCGATTGCGGCAGCACCGCCAGCAGCGCCGCCTCGGCGTGCGACAGCGCCAACGAGGGCTTGCCGAGATAGGCGCGGCTCGCCGACTCGACGCCTTCGAGCACACCGCCCATCGGCGCATAGGTGAGGTACAGCTCGAGGATCTCGGTCTTGGAAAGGCGCAGCTCCAGCTGCACCGCCCGCGCCATCTGGCGCAGCTTGCCGGCCAGCGAGCGCGAGGCGTAGGCCTCCGGCTCCAGCATGCGCGCCACCTGCATGGTCAGCGTCGAACCGCCCGAGACGATGTGCCCGTGCCACAGCCACTGCCCCGCCGCGCGCAGCAGCGCGAACGGATTCACGCCGGGATGCCAGCGGGAGAAGCGGTCCTCGTAGGCCAGCACCGCCCCCACATAGCGCGGCGACACCTCCGCCGCCCGCACCGGGTGCCGCCAGATGTGCGCGCGATCGGGGAAAGCCCGCAGCGGCGTGCCATCGCGGGCGAGGATGACCTGGGCGTGGGGCGCGAGGTGGGCGGGGTTACTGCTGCCAGGGAGCGGGGGCGGGAGGAGTTGGTCGGCGAGGAGGAGCGTGGCGAGCAACGCCGCCAGCAAGAATTTGGGCTTGATAGGCGAACGCACTGCGCTGTTGACGCTCAGCGACGCGGTCGTGCCATGAGGTCGCGCAGATGCTGCGTCGGCTCGGCCAGGCGTTCACAGGCAGCAACAAAAGCCGCCGCATCCTTCTCGGACAACAGATAAGTACCGTTGTCCGCAAGCACTCGCCGAGCTGCGTCGACGGCATGCCGGAGTACGAATGCAGAAACCGAAATTCCTTCCAGCGCGGCAGCGCGCTGGATCAGCGTCTTCGCATCAGCATTGGCACGCAGGGCAATGTGTGAGGTGAGCTTGGAATTCACAGAACGTCGCTCTGAGCAATTGTTGGCTACGGAAAAAGGAACAACAGGCTCATCTACTTACGCCGCCACCAGCACCGAGACATGCCCCGCTGCGTGATTAGCCGCTTTCGGGCGGATGACGATCTCGACATCCTTGTCGAGCAGGGTAATGAAATGCAGCAGCCGCTCCGAGGAAAAGCGGCTCAGCTTGTAGTTGCGCAGTTCCGAGACATGCGGCTGCGGAATGCCGAAAATCTGCGCCGCAGCGGTCTGGGTGAGCTTGCGCTCCTTGAGCAGATCGTTGAGTCGCATCGCCAGTTGCGTACGCAGCTTGCGTTCGTCCGCATCGGCAAAGCCGAGGTCCTTGAAGACATCGCCGGTGCCAACATCAACCGATTCACTTTTCCTTGCCATAGCGCACCTCGTAATCATCGCGAGCCAGCTTCAAGCGTTCATGGATCAACTCGACATCCGTTCTGGCCGTACGAATGCCGGAGGGCGATTTCTTCTGGAAGCAATGCAGCACGTAGATCGCCTTCGCAAAGCGCACCGTATAGGCCACCCGATACGTATCGCCCCGCGCATCCTCGACCAACTCGAACACACCCGGCCCCTCGCCTTTCCACGGCTTGGCGGCCGGCGGCTGGCCGCCCAACTGTACGGCACCGAGCGAGTAGCCGAATTCGTCGATCACCTCGTCGGGAAAATCCAGCAAGTCGCGCTTGGCGGAGCCCACCCAGTGGAGAGGCCGTTCTTTGCTGAGAGAAGAAGTCACAGCCAAAATATACCGTATTCGGTATCAAACAGATAGCTGGTTAGTGCCAGCGCCCGCCCCACCAAGAAGGCCCTCGCTCCGGGCGACCTTTTCGACAATCGCCGCGAGCATGAATTCTTGTTCGGTTTGCCCAGCACACTCTGCCGCACGGGCTACGCGATCTCGGAGTTGCTCCGGCACATCGATCTCAATATCGGTCATACGACTCTCCTTGCTCGCCTGCAACGACCAATCCTCGCCACGCAACAAAGCCGCCAATTCGTCAGTTCGCCAAGGAACATCGGCAGTTCCGCGTGCGGCCTCGAAACGATCTGCAATACGCTGCCACACCGCATTTTCCCCATCCATCAGACCACCGCCTCTACGCCACACACGACCAATTCTCGCGTCACTCGCATCGTCGCAAATGGGTTCATGCTGACCCTTTATTGCTTGGGGGAAGAAGTTGCGTGGGTCAGGAACGTACAAATGGGAATTCACGCTGCCCCCTTAACGCCACCTTTATTGGCCGTTTAGAGCCGCGACTGAATTATTGAAAACTTCTTCAACCATATCCAAAACCTCGCCAAACAGCATGAAGTCCTGTTTATCCCGCTTTTCGTTGCACAGATAATTGCACAACCTCATCTTGTTTAAAGATGCGACCGTGGTTTTGGTTCCGTTCGCCTTCTTATTTTCTTTTATATCGAACATGTCGTCTGTGATTACCGTAGACGGCAGAAGATTCTCAATACCTGCTTCAATGGTACTGTTGCCATGGTTCTTTGGAATGCCGCGGATGTAAAGAAGCGAATTGTTTTCCCCCGCTTTATTTGCATCATTGTCGTACAGGAGCAAAATTGGGCGCTTAACCAATCCGGGCTTTGCGCTTAAAAACTTGGCTGTATCGTTTAGTGCGTCCTTGCCCGTCCAATACCCCTGCCCAGACTTTGGATCTTTCGCTCCGACCCACTCAAATTCGACATTCTTTGCGATCCCATCCCGCCCCAGAAGGTCGGTAGCTGTCTTGAAGAAAACAGGATCAGTCTCCCCTTCAAGCAGAACTAACAGCTTCTTGTTTTCGGGGTCACCAACAGAATCTATTAGTGCCTGATTAAATGCCTTGGTTTGCTTCAACACATCCAAAGCTCTGCCAAATTCAGAATATGCCTCGGCGTTTATGAAAGTTGCACTTGGCATTTCAACTATGCTGACCCGTTCGTCACCTAAAGCTTTCTCCATCCCGAGAACGAATAGCGGTGAATGACTTGATACGAGAAACTGCAATTTTGGAAACATAGCGATCAATCTGGGAAGCGCTCGATACTGAAGATCGACATGCATATGTGCGTCGATCTCGTCGATAACACAAATCCCTTTTACGTCACTAGCACTTGGCAAATCGCCATACCGGACTATCGTGCCAAACACATTGAGCAGTGTTGCCTGACCGGCAGACAGGGCATCTAGAGGTAGGGCACCTTGGTCGCCAACTTGAAACCCAATTGCCCTCCCCCCTGCGTGACGAGTTGCCCAGACAAATCGTGCAGCGGGGTTGTCGAGGATTGTTTGTAGCACTGAATTCATAAGAGCCCATTTGGCCTTCTGCCCCAGAGCTTGCTGCAAGTTGCCTATGCCGATCGGAATGAGAACGCCATTCTGCTGAACCACCTCAACATCCATCCGCGCATCAATCAGTAGCGATGCCAACCATTGCTTAAGCTGATGGATTCCCCGCTGAACGAAAATCGGCTTTCCCAATCGATTAGAAAACTTCTGAGAAAAATCGAAGTCTTCGTCGTCAACGCTCTCACGATTCAGCCAATGCGGCTGTTCAGAACGGCTTGATGGGAAATACAAATACGCGCCTGCCTCGAAGATTTTCTTCGCAACATCTTCATTCATTCCAATGTCTTTAACAGGGCCCTCATCCGGCCACGCGGCATATTGCTTTAATTGATCCGGAATTTTGTTCAATACGTCTGCAACAGCAAGCGTCCCTCCTTTTTCTTTGAAGACGTACCTTGCATCATCTTCTTGAAACTCAAGCAGAGCGCACGACCCGGTAGCCCCGACGGAAATTGTTGCCGGGCCTACAATTCTGAACCAAGGCCGATTTCCAGGGACTCCGGTGGCTACGATATCGATGAAGTGTTTCGATGCTCCCTCAAACAAGCCGTCAGCAATTATCGAAAGGAAATTCGTCTTTCCACTGCCATTCCCTCCAACCAAAATGACTGGCTTAGGACTCCCGTCATCTGCAAACGGCAACTCAAGGTCAACACTGGCAAGTGGCCCGGTATTTTCAACAAATGCCCGTTTCAAATACATCTACCCATCTCCAAGTTCATATCACTCAGGCCATTCTCAATTTGTCGCATAGCCCCTGGCTAATACATATGCCATTAGCGGTTACATCCCTTTCACATAGGTCGACAGCTCCACAGTCGACGCCACACTCGCTATCGACTACTTGCCATCCCCGACCGTCACCATCTCCCCGCCTCCCGCCAACCCATAAACCATCGGCTGGTACATATCCTCCGCGTAGGTCGGCGGCATCACGAACTTGCCGGGGGTGACCACGCGCACGCGGTAGAAGAAGTTCATCTCGCCTTCGAGGCGGGCGGCGACCACGAAGCGGTCGTCGCGGAACTCGACGTGCTTGATGCGCGTGTCCTGCATGGCCTGGCGCATGTCCACCTTGGCGATCTCGACGCTGCTCTGCTCGCCCTGCACGATGTTGGCGTTCTCGATCTCGACGCCGGCCGGGACGTAGTCGACGACGAGGCCGTTGGCGTAGCGGCCTTTCGTCTTCACGTTCAGGCGCACGATCAGGGTTTCGCCGACTTTCAGTGCCCGCGCATTTGCGTCGGCTCCTAGCGCCTTGCCGTCGGCGGTGTACCACTCGCGCCTGATGTCGAAGGCGTCGCGCCGTGCGGCGGGGGCCTTGGCCGGGTTGCCGGCGTAGTTGAGCTCGACGAAGAGGCGCTCCTTGTGGGTGTTCTTTAGTTTGACGCCCGTGCTTAGGTCGGGTGCTGCCAGCGACAGGAAGTGGGTGCCTTTCGTCGTTATGTTTGTTGACGGGCTGGATCCCGGCGTTCGCCGGGATGACGGGGTGGAGGCGGTTGGGGCGGAGTCTTGGGTGCCCGCCAACCCTGATACTTCTGCGGTCCAGTCGCCGGTTTGCTGATTGGCGAAGCTGCGGCCAAGCAGGAAGAGCGAGAGCTTTTCCTGCGTGCTGATGTAGCGGTTCTTCTCGATCTCGCCGGCGACCATGCCGACCAGGTTCTCGCGGCCTTCCGGCGTCAGCTCATGCTTCTGCAGCAGCACGTACATCTGCGCCCAGTCACGCAGGTTGGTGCCGTAGTCGCCCCACCAGTAGTTGTTGAGGCGCGGCTTCGTGAGGCCGGCGTCGATGGCGGCCTTGCTGCGCGCTTCGTCGCCCATCAGCTTGAGCGCCAGGCCGAGGTGCACGAGGCCGAGGCCGGAGTGCGCCTGTTCGCTGGCTTCGGCGAGCGTGCGCAGCGTGGCCAGCGGCGCCTTGCCCTGCCGCGCCAGCACGTAGGCGCCGTAGGCGAGCACGCCGAAGCGGCCGGAGCCGGCGTAGCGCCAGTCGTTCCAGACGCTGTTCTCGTTGTAGTTGATTGGGCCGCGCGGCAGGCCGGCCACGCCTTGCTGCAGGCCGGTGAGCAGGAAGTCGACGGCCTTCTTCTCCATTTCCGCCGGCACCGTGAAGCCCTGCTCGCGGGCGTCGAGCAGGAAGTTGGTGATGTAGGCGGAGAGCCAGTACTGGTACTCGTTGACGTTGCCCCACAGGCTGAAGCCGCCGTTCGGCGCCTGCATGCCGGCGAGCCGGCCGATGGCCTTGTCGAGCATCTCGGCGCGCTGCGCCTGCGTGTAGGCCTTGAGCCCGAATTGCTTGGCCGCGGCTTCGTCGATGAAGACGTGCGGGTAGGCGGTGCTGGTGGTCTGCTCGGCGCAGCCGTAGGGGTAGGTGAGCAGGCCCTGCACGGCGCTCTTCACGTCGATCGGCGCCTTGTCGGAAACCGAGAGCGTGGCGTTGACCGTCTGCCTGAGGAAGCCGGCCAGATCAGCTTCCTTCACCTCCAGCGTTTCGCCGGGGTTCACGGTGAAGCGCTTCAACACCGTCTGCCGCGGCGTCGGCGCCTGCACCTGCAGCGGGAAGGTACGGTCCAGCTTCATCAGCGGGCTTTCGATCCTGACCTGCACTTCGGTGAGGCCGATGGCCGTGCCGGCTTCGAGCGGGATGCGCAGGATGCGCTTCTGCTGATCCTTGAGGCTCACCTTCTGCTCGCCGTTCTTGATGACGAGGCCGTCGCCGTTGCTGACCTTGATCTTCACTTCCTGCTCGGCGCCAGCGAGGTTGTGCACGTCGAGCGCGAGCAGCGCCGAATCGCCCACCGAGAGGAAGCGCGGCGTGGCGAGTTCGACGACGAGCGGCGCGGCGACGGTGACTTCGGCCTCCTGCATGCCGAAGCGTTCGCCGCTGGCGGCCACCGCCATCAGGCGCAGGCTGCCGTTGAAGTCGGGCACTGGCAAAGCTACTTCGGCCTCGCCGTTGGCATCGAGCGCCACCGGGCCGCTGAACAGGTCGACCAGGCGCACCTTCTTCGGCAGGCTCTTGGTCGGCTTGGGCGCGGCGTCGCCACCCCACTTCAGCTTGCCCTTCTGCCCGGCCATGCTCTCGATGAGGCGGCCGTAGACGTCGTAGAGGTCGTGCCCGTAGCGCAGCTTGGCGAAGAAGAAGCCGTGCGGGTCGGGGCTCTTGAAGCTGGTGATGTTGAGGATGCCGACATCGACCGCGGAAAGCGTGACCATCGCCGATTGCCCCTTGGCATCGGGCACCTTGATCTTCACCTTGAGCGGCTGGTCGGGCGCCATCTTCTTCGGGGCTTCCATCGCCACGTTCAGCTTGCGGTTGCCACGTTCGAGCGGCAGGTAGGCGAGGCCGAGGGCGCGGGCCGGGGTGACGCCGGCGCCGCCCTTCTCGCCGGCCGAGCCGGGGCGCAGCACCATGGCGGTGACGTAGAGGTCGTGCCGCTTCCACTCGGCGGCGATGGGGATATCGATGGTGCTGCCGTCGGCCGGCAGGCTGATGCGGCGCGACCAGAGCAGCTTGTCACCTTCCACCGTGATCAGCGCTTCGCCGGCGTGCGGCGGGGTGATGGTGAGCTTGGCGGTTTCGCCGTCGGCGTAGGCGGGCTTGTCGAGCTTCAGCGCCACGCGGTCCGGGCGCACGCCCTGGGTTTCGTCGTCCTTGGCGGACCAGCCGGCGTAGAAGCGGAAGCGCGTGACGAGCTTCGTTTCCGGGTTGAGCACTTCGACGCGGTAGCGGCCGTACTTCACCGGCACCAGCAGCTTGCCGCGGCTGCCGGCGGGCACCGAGACCTGCGTGGTGGCAACCAGTTCGTCGGTTTCGTTGTAGCCGGAGTGCCAGCCGCGCTGTTCGTCGAAGCGCCAGTACCAGTTGCGGTTCTCGCGGAAGATGCGCACCGGCAGCGCGGTGCCGGCTTTGAGGTTGGCTGCGTTGTCTGCGACGGCGACTTCGAACTCGGCGTTGGAGCCTTCGCGCGCATAGGCGCCGACGAACATCGGGCGCAGGCCGACCAGCACCGGCGCCGGCCAGTAGGTGCGCTCGATGCTGCGCACCACCGGGCGGCCGCCGCTTTCGAGCAGGCTGAGCGTGGCGCGCACGGTGAAGGGCGAGCGGCGCTTCTGCACCGGCGAGAGGTCGACCTCGACGCGGGTCTTGCCCTGGTCGTCGAGCGCGGTTTCGGCGAGTTCGGTGCGCGAGCGCACGGTGTCTTCGTCGGCATCGCCGAAGATGAAGCCGGGCAGCTTCTTCTCCAGCGGGTTCTTGTTGCGCTCGGTGTTCACCACGCCGAGCAGCTTGTTGCCGGCGGCGGGCGCACCGTAGAGGTAGTTGCCGGCGATGTCGATCTGCCAGCCGCCTTCAGGGGCGAGCTGTTCGGCCTGGGTGGCGAGGTCGAGCTTCATGCGCTCGGGCAGGAATTCCTCGACGTTGATGCGCATCACCGTGCTGGCGATCTTCGCGGCCGGGTCGGCGCGCAGTTCGAGGTTCCACGTGCCGGTGGCGGCATCGGCCGGGAGTTCGATGGGCTTGCGGTAGTAGCCGGCGAACTTCTCTTCCGGCGCCCAGGTGGCGGTCCATTGCGCCTTGCCGTCCGGGCGGCGCAGCAGCGCCTGCACCGGCTGGGCGGGCACCGGGCGGCCGTCGGCGTCGCGCGCCATCACGGAAACATCGAACTTCTCGCCGGGGCGATAGAGGTTGCGGCCGCTGTAGGCGAAGAGGCGCACCGGTGCCGAGGTGAGGCCGCCGATGTCGAACTCGGCGAGGTCGAGCGCCGGCTCCTTGAGCGCGATCAGCGAGAGCTGCTCGCCCTTCTTCGCCACCACGACCTTGGCGTCCTTCGGCCGTTCGGCGAAGTTGGCGCGCCCGTCGCCATCGGTTTCGGCACGGCCGAGGATCTTGCCGTCGGCCCCGAGCCAGCTGATCTCGACGCCGGCAACGCCCTTGCCGGTGGTGAGCGAGCTGACGAAGGCATCGGCACCCTTGCCGGCGTATTGCCGCACGTGCAGGCCAAAGTCGCTGACGTAGTAATAGGTGGTCTGGTATTCGTGGCGGAAGCGGTTGGGCTGCGACATCACCGCGATGTAGACGCCGGGTTCCTTGAGCGCCGGGATGCCCTCGACCGGGATGAAGGTGACGCTGCGCCGGTTGGGTTTCTGCTCGGTGAGGAAGCGGCCGACGAAGGCGCTGTCGGTCATCTTGTTGAAGCTGTCGAGCGTCCAGCCGTTCACCGCGCCCTGCAGGCGGGTGCCGCGGTCGTACCAGTAGTAGTTGTCTTCGTCGTCACCGCCCTCTTCACCCTGCTGGCGCGGTGCCTTGGGCGCACCGGCGATGACCTTCTCGAGGAACTTGGGCAGCTGCTCGGTCTTGACCTTGAGGAACTGGATGTCGACCTCGGGCACGTTGACCGTGCTCACCGGCAGGCCGCCGTTCTGCGCGGCCGGCAGCACCATGCCCTTGCTGGCGAAGTAGAAGGCCGGCGCGACGGCAGCAGTCTGCACCGAGAAGCGCTGTTCCTCGCCGGCGAGCTTGGCGCCGCTTTTGGCCGGCAGGCCGGGCAGCACGCGCACCACATAGCGGGCGCTGGGCTTGATGTGCGGGAAGTACAGGAGGCGGGGGTTGTCGCCGACGGTCCAGGCGCCGGAAACGGGCTTGCCGTCGTCGAGCCTGGTGTCTTCGGGTTTGCGGCTGACGCCGGTGCCGAGCTTGGCATCCGGGTTGCCGCTGTAGTCGTCCTCGTATTCCTCGGAATCGTCGCGCACGCGCGGCTTCTGGGTGCCGGGCAGCGGCGGCACTTCCATCACCTGCAGGAACGGGCCGATGTCGGCCTTGGCGTCGAGCGGCAGGCTGAAGGAGAGCGCCAGGGCGGGAGAACCATCGAACTCGCGGTGCGCGGCATCGACGACCTCGAAGGCGACGCCGTCGGCGGAGAGTTCGCCGGGGGCCTGAGTGTCCGCCTTGCCGAGGAAGAGCCACCCCGCGACCGCCGCGACGACAGCGACCAGCGCGACCAGCGGCATCGTGCCCACACCCTTGTTCCAGTTCCGCAACGCCATTTCGTTCTCCCGGTTTATGCGTGTGGAATTCTAGCCGGAAAACGGGTTGCGGCGGCGCGCGATGGTCGCGTTTGCGCAAGCGGGTGCAGCCGGCGCGGGCCGGCTGCACTGACGGGGAAAAACCCGGGGCGGATCAGCCGCGGAGCGGCGTCCAGTCGACGTCGATGACGTGGCGCGCCGGCTTGCCGACGTAGTAGCCCTGGGCGAGATGCACGCCCATGACGTGCAGTTCGTCGAGCACTTCCTGCGATTCGACGTATTCGGCAACGATGGTGATGCCCATTTCCTGCGCCAGCGACTTGATGCTGGTGACGACCGCCCGGTCCTTCGGGCTGGTCAGCATGTTGGCGATGAAATCGCCTTCGATCTTGAGGAAGTCGATCGGGAAGCGGCGCAGGTAGTGGAAGGACGAGAAGCCGGAGCCGAAGTCGTCGATGGCGAGCTTGAAGCCTTCGAGCTTGAGTTCGGAGAGGAAGCGTTCGAGCAGCGAGAGGTTCTTCACCGTGTCGCGCTCGGTGATCTCGAACACGATGCGCTCGCGCGGGATGCCGCTGTCGCTGACGATCTGGCGGACATTCTTGGCGAACTCGTTGAGCACCAGGGCGCGCGGCGAGAGGTTGATGAAGACGTAGCCATCGTGGCCGAGCTCCTTCAGCTGACCCAGCGCGCGTTCGATGACGAGCGCGTCGAGGCGATGGATGACGCCCATCTTCTCTGCGATCTCGACGAATTCCTCGGCGCGCATGATCTCGCCGCCAACCTCGATGCGCGAGAGGACCTCGTAGGCGACGATCTTCTTCGTCGCCACGTCGAGGATGGGCTGGAAGTAGGGAATGATCCGCCGTTCCTCGATGGCATCGAGCACCAGCGCGCTCTTTTCGGTGATGTCGCGGAAGACTTCGACGACGTCGTCGGCGGTGGGAATCGCCACGCGCGCCTTACCGCCGGCCTTGGCCTTGTACATCATGTTGTCGGCGAAGAGGAACAGGTCCTTGGCGCTCTCGGCATGGTCGGGGAAGACGGAAAGACCGATCGAGCCGGTGCCGTGTAGGCGCTGGCCATCGGCAAGCTCGACATGCATGCCGGCGATGGCACCGCGCACGCGTTCGGCGATGGCGGCGACGGCCTCGAGGTTGGCTTCGGGCAGGATGGCGACGAACTCGTCGCCGCCGTAGCGGGCGAGGATGTCGCCGGCACGCAGGGCGTCCTGCACCTGGCGCGCGAAGTGCTGCAGGTACTTGTCGCCCACCGGGTGGCCGTGCGTGTCGTTGATGACCTTGAAGTTGTCGAGGTCGATCAGCAGCAGGCCGAACTGGTAGCCGTGGCGCGTTGCACGGCCGACCTCGTAACCCGCGAGCTCCCAGAAGACGCGCTGGTTGAAGAGGTCGGTCAGCGGGTCGCGCGTGGCGTAGTACTCGAGATCGCGGGTGTACTTGTAGATCGCCTTCACCGAGCCGACCACGTTGAGCAGCGTGGACAGCACGCTCTCCATGACGAGGTGGCGGGTCTCGTCCTCGAGCACTTCGGAGTGCACACCGATGCCGACGATGCCGCCGATCTTCGGCGAATCGACGAAGAATGATTTCACGCGCAGCGAGACCTCGTATTCGCCGAGCGTCACTTCGGGCAGCGAGGGGTCGACGATGTGGTGGTTGATGGCCACCGACGAGAGGTCGGAAAAGTTGTTGCTCTCGGCCAGCGCCTGGCGGATGTGCGTCTCCATCATCTCGCCAGTCGCCGTGGAATACGGCCCGCGCCAGAAGATCTCGAGGTCGAACAGCTCGTCGTCGATCTTGAAGATGGAGAAGAGGACATGCGCCGGCATGACCTTGTTGATGTCCGAGAGCAGTTGCCCGACGTATTCACGCCAGTCACGGACAACGTCGGAGGTGATGACGAATTTCTCGAGCAGGCCGATCTCGAAGGTGAGGATGTCCTTGTCGACGGCGATGCGGCGCAGCTTGTCGACAAGGCTGCCGAGGGCGTCGCCCATCTGGTTGAATTCCTGGAAGCCGAGGTCATGGCGGGCCAGGGCGACTTCGCGCAGGTCGGCCACGGAATTCACCTGGTCGAAGCTGGCGCAGACGCGTTCGGTCGAACGTTCGATGCGGCGCCCGACCCACCAGACGGCGCCGATGGCGATCAGCGCCACCAGCGGCAGCAGGACGGCCAGGCCGAAGAGGAGGTCGCGCCGGGCCTTATCGATCACCGGGCCGAAGGCCTGGTTGACCTCGATGGCGCCGAGCACGGCGCCAACCTCGGCGTTCTTGTGACAGCGCAGGCAGCGCTCTTCGGCGATCAGCGGGTAGATATGGCGGACGGCGCTTTCACTGTCGATATGGCGCGCCTTGCCATCGGCCAGGGCGGCGACGACCTCTGCGTCCGGGGCCGCCTGCTCGATCTCGTCGTAGAGGTCGGCGACGATCCGGCTGCGGTAGATCTCGATGCGGAGCCCGGAATCGCCGCCCGCGCCCTGCGTCGCCCGCAGGAAGGCTTCGGCCTGCGCACGCTTCCAGCCGTTGCTCATCACCTGGTACATGGCGCTGAAGGTGACCCGCGCCACGGCATCGGAGGTCCGCACGGCGTTTGTCTTGACCGTCTGGTCCAGCACCCCGCCCACCGTCAGCCAGACACCGCCAAAAACAAGCACCCCGACCGCCAGTGACGTCGCCAGAATGAAGTTCCTGATGCGCATTGCGCTCTCCGAGAATCAGTAGCCGCCAACAGGCGGGAGCGAGTGCGATAGTACGAACGGGCTCAGACGCGGGCTTTGATCTGAGTCATGTACGGGAGCGGGTTAAAGACGCAGACGGGCGAAAAAAAAGCCCGCGCTGTTGAGCGCAGGCTTTAAATCCATTTCCAAAGGAGGAGGGAATGGAGGAGACAGGAATCATTATACCGAAAAATTGCTGCAGTGCAACATATTTTTCTTCCTTTTTGCCTCCTTGCCTTTCCCCTCGTCTTTCCCTTTGATATTCAAGACCTTTTTCTGTCACCCGGTTCCGGCGTGAAGTACAGCGCGACGCCGATCAGGATCAGCACCAGCGGCCACCAGGTGCGCACGATCTGCATCAGGTCGATGGTGATCAGTTCGAGATTGACGGCCAGCGCGAGTGCGCCGACGACGACCAGGACGATGGCTGCGAAATTGCCTTTCATGTTCGCTCCTCCCGCATGCATGCAAAGTGACGATGGCGGCAGTGTGCCACGCGCGCAGACGGAACGCCACGAACGGTGCAGCAAGCGGCAAGGGATGCGAAAATGGACGCTTTCCACGATCGAGGCGACGGCGATGTCCGGCAGCTGGGGTTGTCCCCATGAAACGAACGGCCTGTGCAGCAAGGTGAACAACCTGCCCTGCAACCCCGGCATGAAGGGCTGCACGCTGGCCGGTCGCTTCCGTTTCGTGAACGAGGACAAGAACGCCCGCTTCTACGAAAAACAGGCGCGCAAGGCCGTGCCGACCGACGACGAAAACAAGGACCCGCAATGACCTTCATCGAATCGCTCAACGCCGCCTGGACCCGAAACAACTCGCTGCTCTGCGTCGGCCTCGACCCGGACACTGCGAAGTTTCCGGCGCACCTGCAGGGGCGTGACGACGCCATCTTCGAATTCTGCAAGGGCATCGTCGATGCCACGGCCGACCTGGTGTGCAGCTTCAAGCCGCAGATCGCCTACTTCGCCGCGCGCCGCGCCGAGGACCAGCTGGAGGCGCTGATCGCGCACATCCACGAGCATCACCCGGGCATCCCCGTGATCCTCGACGCCAAGCGCGGCGACATCGGCAGCACCGCCGAGCAATATGCGATCGAGGCCTTCGAGCGCTTCAAGGCCGACGCCATCACCGCCAACCCCTACATGGGCCGTGATTCGGCCGAACCGTATCTGGCCTACAGGGAGAAGGGCGTGATCCTGCTCTGCCGCACCTCGAACCCGGGCGGCAGCGACCTGCAGTTCCTCGACGTCGGCGGCATGAAGCTCTACGAGCGCGTGGCCCGCCTCGTGGCCAGCGAATGGAACACCACCGGCCAGTGTGCGCTGGTGGTCGGCGCCACCTTCCCGGCCGAGATTGCCCGCGTGCGCGAGCTGACCGGCGACATGCCACTGCTGGTGCCCGGCATCGGCGCCCAGGGCGGCGACATCGAGGCGACGGTCAATGCCGGCCGCACGAAGGCCGGTACGGGCCTGATGATCAATTCCTCGCGCGCCATCCTCTACGCCGGCAAGGGCGAGGATTTTGCAGCGGCCGCACGCCAGGCGGCGCTCGAAACGCGCGACGCGATCAACCGGTTCCGCTGACACCCGCATGCGCCTCGACGACCAGCGCGAAAGCGACAATCTTGAGGACCGCCGCGGCGGCGGTGGCGGTGGTGGTTTCGGCCTGCCGATCGGTGGCCGTTTCGGCATCGGCACGATCCTCATCGCCCTGGTCGGCGGCTATCTGCTCGGCGTCAACCCGCTGACCCTGCTCGGCCTGGTCGATCAGGTACAGCATTCGGTGCCGCAGCAGCAGAGCGCCCCCGCGCACCGGCCGCCGGCCGACGACGACATGGCGCGCTTCGTCTCGAAGGTGCTGGCCTCGACCGAGGACACCTGGCGCGAGATCTTCCGCACCTCCGGGAAGCAGTACCAGGATCCGAAGCTGGTGCTGTTTTCCGGCGCGACGCCGACCGCCTGCGGCACCGGCCAGTCGGCGATGGGGCCGTTCTACTGCCCCGGCGACCACAAGGTCTATATCGACCTCTCGTTCTACCGCGACCTGAAGACGCGCTTCCATGCCCCCGGCGAATTCGCGCAGGCCTACGTGATCGCACACGAGGTCGGCCACCATGTGCAGAACCTGCTCGGCATCTCGGGCAAGGTCGAGGCGCAGCGCCGCCGCGTCAGCGAGGCCGAGGGCAACGCGCTGTCGGTGCGCCTCGAACTGCAGGCGGACTGTTTCGCCGGCGTCTGGGGCAAGCACGCCGATTCGATGAAGAAGATCCTGCAGCCGGGCGAACTGGAACAGGCGCTGACGGCGGCCGCCGCGATCGGCGACGACCGCCTGCAGCAGCAATCCCGAGGACGCATCGTGCCGGAGAGTTTCACGCACGGCAGCTCGGCGCAGCGCGTGCGCTGGTTCCGCGCCGGCTTCGATTCCGGCGACGTGAACCAGTGCAACACCTTCGCCGCACGCCGGCTCTAGCGGACGGCGTGCGATGGAACGGACCCTGACCCTCGCCGCCCGGCCCCCGCTCCTAATCATCAACGCCGACGACCTCGGCGTTTCGCCCGAACGCGACGCCGGCATCTTCGACTGCTTCACCGCCGGAGCCATCAGCTCGGCCTCGCTGCTGGTCGACGGCATCGACGCAGAATCTGCCGCCCGCCGTGCGGTCGAAATCGACCTGCCGCTCGGGCTGCACCTCAACCTCACCGAGTTCAGGCTCGCCACCCCGTCCTCGCTGACCGATGCCGATGGCAACCGCCTCGGCAAGCACGGCCTGCGCGCAGCGCTCGCCGCCGGGCGCGTGGCAGAAGGCGACCTCGTTGCGGAGATCCGTCGCCAGTTCGATCGCTTCATCGCGCTGACCGGTGAGCTGCCCAGCCATGTCGACGGCCATCACCACATTCATGTCGAGATGCCGGTCGCCGCAGTGCTGGCACCGATCATGGCGCGCGAGTACGGCGTGCATTGCGTTCGCCTGCCGCGTGAGGCGGGGCTCGACACGCTGCCCGGCGACGCCGAGTACGAGGCGGATTTCCAGCAGCGTGTCGTGCGCAGTGCGCACGCCGCTGAAGGCGTGTTCGCGGCCGCCGGCCTCTATTCGACCGCGGCCTTCCTCGGCCAGTCGACGATGGGCACGCGCCTGACGGCGAGCGAGATCGCGGCACGGCTGGCGGCGCGGCCTGAACACTCCGAACACGCCGGACACGAGACGGTGGAACTGATGGTGCATCCCGGGCACCGCAGCGACGACGCGCAGTCCGGCCCCTTCTGTCGATCGCCGGCCCGCGCGCACGAAGCGGCGGTGCTGCAGTCCGCCGAATTCGCGGCGGCCCGCGCCGGCTGGGCCCTGGCGTCCTACCGCGAACTGCGCCGCCCGCAGGACGACCACCGACCAAACCTGCTGCTGTACGGCAAGCTGATGCCAGGCACCGGCAATGCCGAGACGGCGCGCCGCTATGCCGCTGCCTGGGCCACGCAGGCCAACGTGCGCTTCCGTCCGCTGCCGGCCGACGAGTCGCCCGCCGGACTGGCGCGCGAGGCGATCCGCCTGCAGGAAATGGCCCGTCGCGAACGCCTCGATCTCGCCGTCGGCATCCACCTCCTCCGCGCCGGTCGCCTGCTTGCGGCAGCGTTCGCCGACGACGCCACCGCACCGCTGGCCTACGGGTTGCTCGCCAGCGGCACCGACGCCAACGCCGACATCGATGTCCCCGAACGACGCGCGGCCATGCGCGAGGCGGTCCGTCATGCCGATTTCGTGCTGTGCCTGACCGGCGACCTGCGGCAGCGCCTCACCCCCCTGCCCCTGCCCGCCGACTGCACGGTGCTGCCGAACGGCATCGACGTGACCGGCGAATCGTCATACTCGCTGCGCGCCGAACTGGGCCTCTCAAATGAGACGCCGATTGCGCTGCTCCCGTCGGCGCTGCGACGCATCAAGGGCCCGCTGCCGACGGCCGAGGCGCTGGCGCCGCTGCTGGCCCAGCGCTTCACGAATCACGTGCTGGTCTTGCTCGGGCCGACGCTGGAGCAGGACTACGCCGAGCGGCTCCGGCAGCGCATCGGCGAGCTGACGACGATGTATCCCGGCCTCGCCGGTCGCATCGTGCTGCACCCCGGCCTGCCGCGTGACGACTATCTGGCGACGCTGCGTGAAGTCGATGTGGTGATCAACGCATCGGATCACGAAGGGCTCAGCCATGTGCTGGCCGAGGCGATGGCCACCGGCACCCCGGTGCTGGCGCGCGACATCCCTGGCAACCGGGCGCTGGTCAGAGATGGCGAAAACGGCCGGCTGTTCGCCGGCTTCGCGGATCTGCCGCGTGCCTATGCAGCGTGCTTCGACGAGGCGGACGCCACCACGGCGATGCGCGGGACAGCGCGCCAGGACATCGCCTTCCGCTACCCGCCGGCGGCAGAGGAGGACGCATTGCGCGCCGTGCTGTCACGCTCGCTGGCGCGACGCCAGGTGCAAGTCGGCACCCTGCGGCTCGACCTCGCGGCCGGCACGCACGCGGTCTCTGCCGAGAACCAGGCGCTGTTCTCTGAGATTGTCTTGTCGCCGGAGGTGCCGACCGACATTGCCCTCGCCGCAGACATCGGCTGCGGTTGCGGCGTATTCGGCATCCATCTGCTGGCGGCCGCACGGCGCAGCGGGCGCAGCGTGCAGCGACTCCTGTGCGCCGATCCGCATCGCGAAAGCCTGATGGCGCTGGAGCGCAGCCTTGCTCGGCATGCCGGGCAGGCGCCCCTGCCGGCGCGCGTGACGCTTAGCGACGACAGCCTGCTCGACCCGCTGCTGCGCGGCGGTGAACGGGCGACGCTGATCTGTGCCAATCTGCCGCAGACGCCCGGTCCGGCGGGATTCCGGCTCGACCGCTGCGGCGGCGACGACGGTGCCGGGTTGATCTGCGCCTTCCTCACCGACCTGCCGCGTGCGCTGACGGACGACGGCGAAGCTTTCCTGCTGCACATCGGCCTCGCCCACCCGGCACGAGTTGCGGCGACCATCGCCGCCATCGGCTTCACGGCCACCGAGATCGCCGCGCAGACACGGCATGCCCGCCTCGCCGACTACGAGGCGTTGCAGCCGGGGCTGACAGGCTGGCTGCTGGCCGAGCGCGCAGCCGGGCGGGCGGAGTTCGTACCCGACGGCGACGGTTTCACGTTCCGGGCCCGCCTGCTGCGCCTGCGCCGTGCCACTGTGTAACTGCGGTCACATGCGCATCGGGCCGCGGGGTGCGACAATATCGCCAATTGCTGATTTAGCCGGAACCCCCGCCAGGAATCATCGCGCCCCATGAATGCCAATCCGCTCATACGCAAACTGCCCCTCGCCCTCGCTGCCGTCGCCCTGATCGGGGCTGCCGTCTGGTGGGTCGGCCGGCCCAAACCTGTCGTTGTCGTGCTGGCCGAGATCGACCGCGGCAAGGTCGAATCGACGATCGCCAACACGCGAGCCGGTACCGTCGAGGCATGTCAGCGAACCAAGCTGTCGACCATTCTCGGTGGCCGCATCGAGGTGCTGGCGGTCAAGGAAGGCGACCGCGTAACGAAAGGCCAGCTGCTGATGAAGCTGTGGAACGACGACCAGCAGGCGCAGGCGAAGCTCGCTGCCGCGCAGATGCAGACGACAAAAAAACGGGTCGCCGAAGCCTGCACGATGGCGGCCAACGCCGAGCGCGAAGCCGAGCGACAGGCTTCTCTGAAGGACAAGGGCTTCGTCTCCGGCTCGCGCGAGGAGGCGGCGCACGCCGAGGCGCTAGCCAAGCGCGCCAGCTGCGAGGCGGCCCGGGCCGAGGTCAATTCGGCGGCGGCACGCCTCGATGCAACGAAGGTCGAGCAGGGTCGCACCGTCCTCTATGCACCGTTCGACGGCACCGTGGCCAAGATCGTCGGCGAGGTCGGCGAATACTCGACGCCCTCGCCCCCCGGCGTGCCGACGCCGCCGGCGATCGACCTGATCGACGATTCCTGTCTCTACGTGAAGGCACCGATGGACGAGGTGGATGCGCCGAAGATCCGTGACGGCCAGACAGTGCGCATCAGCCTCGACGCGCTGCCGAAGCAGAGCTTCCCGGGCAAGGTGAAGCGCGTTGCCCCGTACGTTTCGGCGGTCGAGAAGCAGGCGCGGACGGTCGACATCGAAGCGACCTTCGACGATGCAAAGGCACCGGGCAAGCTGCTCGTCGGCTACAGCGCCGACATCGAGGTGATCCTCGCCGTGCGCGACGACGTCGTGCGAGTACCGACATCGGCACTGCAGGAAGGCGGCCGCGTCCTGCTCGCCGGCAGTGACGGCAGGCTGCAGGTGCGCACGCTGAAGACCGGACTCGCGAACTGGGAATTCACCGAGGTGATCGACGGGCTCGCCGCCGGCGACAAGGTCGTGACCTCACTCGAACGTCCGGGCGTCAAGGACGGCGCCGCCTACACGGCCGAAGCCCGACCGCCGGCGAAATGAGCGCTGCCGCACCACTGATCGAACTCGCCCGCATCGAGCGGGTCTTCCAGCTTGGCGACAGCGAGGTCCATGCGCTGCGTCAGCTCGATCTGGCGATCGGCGCCGGCGAGTACGTCGCGGTGATGGGTCCTTCCGGTTCCGGCAAGTCGACACTGCTCAACCTGCTCGGCCTGCTCGACCGGCCGAACGCCGGCACCTACCGGCTGGAGGGGCGCGACGTGACGACGCTCTCGGCCGAGGAGCAGGCACGTGTGCGTAGCGAGCGCATCGGCTTCGTCTTCCAGAGTTTCCACCTCGTGCCGCGGCTGACAGCCGCCGAGAACATCGCGCTGCCGATGACGCTGGCCGGCATCGGCCCGACCGAGCGCGAGGCGCGCGTGGCGCAGGCGCTGCAGGACTTCGGCCTTACCAACCGCGCCGACCACCGCCCCGACCAGCTCTCCGGCGGCCAGCGCCAGCGCGTGGCGATTGCCCGCGCGACGATCATGCAGCCGGCGGTGATCCTCGCCGACGAGCCGACCGGCAACCTCGACCGCGCCACCGGCGACGAGGTCGTTCGTCTGCTGGAGGAACTGAACGCACACGGGGTGACCCTGATCGTCGTCACCCATGATGCGGCGCTCGGCGCGCGGGCGAAACGGCAGCTGGTGATGGAGGACGGGGCGTTGAAAAGCGATTCGGCGAGGCAATGAGCGCCGCCGCCCCCGCCGTCATTCCGGTGAAAACCGGAATCCAGTTCGGCGCTGAACAAACGTCAAAGGGTCATTCCCGGCCCCCGGCCCGGGCGTTGCCCGGTTTGGCGCGAGCCTGCCGGGGGGCCGGGCTGACGGTTGTGGCTTGATCCCATGCGCGCCCCCGACCTGATCCGCTTCGCGCGTGGCGCCGCCACCGGCAATCCGCTGCGCAGCACGCTGCTGGTGGTGGCGATGGCCATCGGCGTCGCCGCCGTCGTGATCCTCACCGCGCTCGGCGACGGCGCGCGCCGCTACGTGATCAACGAGTTCTCCTCGCTCGGCAGCAACCTCGTCATCGTGCTGCCGGGACGCTCGCAGACCGGTGGTTTCAACCCCGGCAACGCGATCACCAGCACGCCGCGCGACCTGACGGTGGACGACGCGCAGGCACTGCTGCGCGCGCCGTCGGTGAAGAATGTCGCCCCGATCGCCGTCGGCACGTCGGAAATCAGCGTCGGCGGCAAGCTGCGCGAGGTGATGATCGCCGGCACCACGGCGCAGTACGTCCAGGTCCGCCGCCTCGACATGGCGCAGGGGCGCTTCCTCTCCGTGGGCGATTGGCGGCGCGGTGCCAGCGAGGTGGTGATCGGCGCCAAGGTGCGCGAGGAGATGTTCGGCAATGCGCCGGCGCTCGGCCAGCTGGTACGCGTCGGCGACCGCCGTTTCCGCGTCGTTGGCGTGCTGGCATCGAGTGGCCAGGGACTGGGCATGAACACGGATGAGGTCGTCTTCGTGCCGGTGTCGCTGGCGCAGGCGATGTTCAACAGCAATACGCTCTTCCGCGTGCTGATCGAGGCTACCGGCCGCGAGACGATCGAGCCGGCGAAGGCACAGGTAACAGCGATCCTGAAGGAACGCCACGACGGAGAGGAAGATGTGACGGTGATCACGCAGGACGCCGTGCTTTCCACCTTCGACCGCCTGCTCGGGGCACTGACCATGGCGGTGGCCGGCATTGCGGCGATCAGCCTCGCGGTGGCCGGCATCCTGGTGATGAACGTGATGCTCGTCTCGGTGACGCAGCGCACATCGGAAATCGGGCTCCTGAAGGCACTCGGCGCCGACGCGGCGACGATCCGCAACAGTTTCCTCACGGAAGCGGCAATGCTCTCGCTCGCGGGTGCCGTGCTCGGCTACCTGCTCGGACAGGCCGGTGCCGCACTGATCCGCCAGCTCTACCCGACCTACCCGGCCTTTCCGCCCGACTGGGCGGTACTCGCCGGGCTCGGAACGGCGCTCGTCACGGGCATCCTCTTCGGCGTGTTGCCGGCACGGCGTGCCGCGCTGCTCGATCCGGTGCAGGCCTTGTCGAAACGGTAAGGGCAGATGATCCGCCCCGCCGATACCCTGCACCTCGCGCTGCGCGCCATCACGGCGCACCGGCTGCGCTCGTTCCTGACGCTGCTCGGCATCGCCGTCGGCATTGCAGCGGTGATCCTGCTCACCTCGATCGGTGAGGGCATCCACCGTTTCGTGCTGGCGGAGTTCACGCAGTTCGGTACCAACGTGATCGGCATCGGCCCGGGCAAGACGAAGACTTCCGGGCCGCACCCCTCAGGCATTCCCACTTCGGTACGCCCGCTGACGCTGGCCGATGCCGACAGCCTCAAGACGCTGCCGCATGTGACGGCGGTCACGCCGACGGTATGGGGCAACACCGAAGTCGGCGGCAACGGCCGCCTGCGCCGCACCACGGTCTATGGCGTCAGCGCGGCGATGACCCAGGTGTTCAGCATCAAGGTACGAACGGGCCAGTTCCTGCCGCCGGACGATTCCGACAATGCGCGCCCCTTCGTCGTGCTCGGGGCGAAGCTGAAGAACGAATTGTTCGGAAGCGAGAACCCGCTCGGCGCAAAACTGAAAATCGGTGCCATGCAATTCCGCATCATCGGCGTGCTGGAAACAAAGGGGCAGTTCCTCGGCATCGACCTCGACGACACCGCCTACATCCCGGCCGCGCGGGCGCTGGAGCTTTTCAACCGCGACGGGCTGATGGAGATCCATGTCTCGTATGCGGAGGGCGTGCCGGCAGCGCAGGTGAGCGGGGCGATCAAGCAGACGCTGAGCGCACGCCACGGCCGCGAGGATTTCACGATCACGACGCAGGAGGACATGCTGCGCACGCTCTCCAAGATCCTCGACATCCTGACCATGGCGGTCGGCGCGCTGGGCAGCATCTCGCTGCTGGTCGGCGGCGTCGGCATCGTCACCATCATGACCATCGCCGTCACCGAACGGACGGGTGAGATCGGCCTGCTGGTGGCCCTCGGTGCGCCGCGACGGACGATTCTCGGACTCTTCCTCGGCGAGGCGGTAGCGCTCTCGGCGCTCGGCGGCCTGATGGGCCTGGCCCTCGGCATCGGTCTGGCACAGCTGATCCATCTCGCGTTGCCGGCCTTGCCGGTGCATACGCCGCTCAGCTTCGTGCTGCTGGCGGAAGCTGTCGCGATCATCATCGGCCTCGCCGCCGGCGTGCTGCCGGCCCGGCGCGCAGCACGCCTCGACCCGGTGGAGGCGCTGCGTGCGGAGTGAATGGCAGACGATCCACCTGCACTGCGAAGCGCCGCCGAAACCAGCCGTCGGCGCACCGTGCAACGGATGCGGCGTCTGCTGCGCGGCGGCACCGTGCCCGGCGTCCCTGCTGATCTTCTCGCGTCGCCGCGAACCCTGCCCCGCACTTGCGTGGCACCCTGATGAACGGCGCTATCACTGCGAGCTGCTGACAAACCCACGCCGCCATCTGCGCTGGTTGCCACCGCCGCTGGCAAGGCACCTTTTTGCACGCTGGATCGCGGCCGGCCGAGGCTGCGATTCGGATGCCCGACCCGCAGCATACGAATCCACATGACCCACTGGTATATCGCCGCCCTGTTGCTCCTGTCCACGCCCGTCGCTTCCTGGGCGATGCCCCGTCACTCGCCGGTTCCGGGCGGCATTGCCGTGATCGAGCTCGGCACGGCCGGCGACACGCGGCCCGACGCATTCTTCAACGATCTGCCGCAACCGGTGATCCGGCACAGGGACAAGTGGGTGGTGCTGGTCGGGCTGCCGCTCGATGCCGGCGCGGGGACGTACACGCTGAGGATCCGCTCGGCGGCAGGGGAGCGCTCGCTACCGCTCACCGTCAGGGAAAAACAATATCCGACGCAGCATCTGCGCATCGCCGACGACCGCATGGTGACGCCGCCGCCCGAACTGGAATCCCGCATCGTGGCCGAACAGCAGCGCATTGCCGAATGGAAGCGTCACTACTCGATCGAACGCGAGCCCGACACCCGATTCGAGCTGCCGGCTACCGGCCCGCGCTCGGCACGCTTTGGCGTGAAGCGCGTACTGAACGGGGAGCCGCGCTCCCCGCATGGTGGCCTGGATGTGGCGGTCGGCGTTGGAGCGCCGCTGCGGGCGCCCGCCGCAGGGACCGTGCTGGCCGTGGCGGACCTGTACTTTGCCGGCAAGACGGTGGTCATCGATCATGGCCGTGGCGTGCTGACGCTCTATGCTCACCTCTCACGCATCGACGTCGCCGAAGGCCAATCGCTGGCGCGAGGGGAAGCCTTTGGTGCCAGCGGCGTCAGTGGTCGCATCACCGGGCCCCACCTGCACTGGGTGGTGATGGTCGGCGGCGCCTCGGTCGATCCCGAGCTGTTGCTTCCGCCGCGCTGATCAACGCTAGAATGCGTCCATCGCCATCGCCTGCCTTACGGAGATTCTTTCATGAGATCGCACATCCTCGCCCTGACCCTGCTGACACTCTCGACCGGGACGCTCGCGGCAACGGTCGCGTGTCCCGACATGAAGTCGGCGGTGCGTGCCGGCGTCTGCCCGACCGAGGAGGAACTGTTGTTCACCTTCAACGGCTACTGCAGCGATAACGCCCGCCTCTACGGCAAGGGCACGGAGGTCTGCACCGATTATCAGGCCTACCGGAAGATGAAGAATGTGGTGCTGTGGGAGAGCCGTGATGGAGAATTCCAGGGCTACGTCTCGTGCGAGATGCCGGAGTCGCAGCTGAAGGCGCTGAAGCCGACCGCCATTGCCGCGAACAAGGAGATGACGGGCGGCCGAGGCTCCGAGCGCAGCATCAATCGCCTGATGTGCAGCTACGGCGAGGGCATCGTCTTCAGCCGCCGCTCGCGTGAGGAGTGCCGCGTCGAAGCGGCCGAGGCTTGCAGGACAGATGCCGCGGCCTGCAAGGCGGATTGCGCCAGCAAGTAGGCTGGCGTCAGACCGTCTTCAGGCGGCGGGCGACCAGCGCGGAAAGTTCGTCACCGGAGATCGGTTTGCGGATGTATTCATCGGCGCCGAGCATGTAGCCGAGCCGGGCATCCTCGACTTCGGTACTCGCGGTGATGAAGATGAAGGGAACGTGTGCCGTCGCCGGCTCGGCACGCAAGCGGGCCAGGACGCCGAACCCGTCGACACCGGGCATCAGGAGGTCGCAGAGCACGAGATCCGGGGGCGAACGCAGTGCCTGCTCGATGCCGGAACTGCCGCCGGCCGCCTGTATCACCACATAACCATCGTCGGTCAGTACTTCAGCGGCGCAGTCACGCACCACGGGATCGTCGTCGATCACCAGAACACGGAGCATGCGAGGCGGCATCGTCGCTCATCCAGAAATTGATGGCGCCCAAGGGCGCCATCGTTCGAGGGCTGTGTCGCGCGCTCAGGCCTTCGGCTTGGCCGGAGTACTCATTTCGCCCTTGCCATCCTTCGCCTTTTCACCGGAACAGGCCAGGACGTTGAGGCTGGCGAGAGACAGCATAACGGCCAATGCGGCGGCTATCGTTTTCTTCATGATCATCTCCTCGTTGGGGCACGCCGGGGGGGCGTGAGGTTCATTGTGGGCCAGACCCCGGTGCAAGGCAAGGAGAGGCCGATCCGCCCCGTCCCGCAGCATATGCTCAGTGGTGATAGCCGTGGTGATGATCGTGCTGATGACGCCGCTCATGCTTGGCATGTCCCCACGCGTGCCCCCGGCCGGGGTGCCCGTAGTAGCGATACTCGACATGGGGGGCCGGAACATAGCGAACCTGGGGAGCCGGGTAATAGACCCGGGGGGCCGGGGGGTACGACGGGCCTTGCGACACCTGCTGCCCGACAACGGCACCGACAGCACCACCGACACCGCTGCCGATGATGGCACCGTTGCGCCCGCCCATGGAGTCGCCGATGACGGCGCCGGCAACGGCACCGACACCGCCCCCAACGGCCGTGCCGAACATGTCGGCACGCGCGGCCGACGTGGCGAAGAGCAGCATCGCGGCGAGCGGAAGAAGTAGTCTGGTTTTCATGATTCGCACCTGCCTGGTTGTTTCGGTGCGACAAAGATAAACTGGTCTGCAACCCTTGTGGGGCGGCGGAAACAAAGGATTACAACTTGTTCACGAGCGTCATTCAGAACTGCTCGTCTTCACGCAGGTAGCGCCATTTGCCGAGCGGCAGGTCGCCCAGCCGCACGCGACCGATGCGGACACGCTTGAGCCCGGTGACGCGCAGGCCGACCAGTTCGCACATGCGCCGGATCTGGCGCTTGCGGCCTTCCTTCAGGATGAAGCAAAGCTGGTCCTCGTTCTGCCAGCTGACCCTGGCCGGCCGTAGTACGCGGCCGTCGAGCGAGAGGCCGTGATTGAGCAGGCGCAATCCGCCTTCGATGAGCGTGCCGGAAACGCGGACGAGGTATTCCTTTTCGACCTCGGAATCATCACCGATCAGCTGACGGGCAATGCGGCCGTCCTGCGTCAGGACCAGCAGGCCCGTTGAGTCGATATCGAGGCGGCCGGCGGGTGCCAGCCCCTTCAGGTGCGCCGGCGAAAACCGGGGGCTTTCCGTGCGCTGCGGCTCGCGCCACAGACTGTCGCGTCCGACGAGTACGACGGCCGGTTCGTAGCCGGGCTCCGGTTGACCGGAGACATAACCGACCGGTTTGTTCAGGAGGATGGTGACCCGGGCCTCCTGCTTGACGTGTGCATCCGGGGCAAGCGTGATCGTTGCACCGGGATCGGCTCGCGTGCCCAGTTCAGTGACGCGCTCGCCGTCCACGAAGACCCAGCCACGCTCGATGTAGCTGTCGGCTTCACGACGGGAGCAGAGTCCGCGCTCGGCCATCAGTTTGGAGATACGGACACCGGTAGCCGCCGAGGTCGCCGGCGCGGGTATGGTGGTTGTCGGCGACGCCTGCGTGCGTGGGGGCGGAACGCCGGCCGGACTTGGCCGGGTCCGCGGTTTTCCCGAGCGGAGCGGCGGACGTGAGCGCCCGCTGCGTACAGGCTCGCCGTTCTCGGGAGCCTTGCGCACCGACAGCGTACCGGAGACCCGGCCCTCCGGCTTCTTTGGCGAATCGCTCAACTCAGTCCTTGACGTCGATCAGCGTGACATCGAAGACGAGTGTCGCGTTCGGCGGGATGACGCCGCCGGCACCGCGCGCACCGTAGCCAAGTTCGGGCGGGATGGTCAGCTTGCGGCTGCCGCCGACGCGCATGCCCTGGACGCCCTCGTCCCAACCGGCGATGACGTAACGCTGGGCGAGCGGAAAGACGAAGGGGTCGTTGCGATCATGGCTGGAATCGAACTTGGTGCCATCGGTCAGCCAGCCGGTGTAATGGACCACGACGAGCTTGCCGGGCGTTGCCTCGGCGCCGGTGCCCTGGACGACTTCTTCGATGACCAGGCCGCTGGCGGTAGTAGTGATCGACATGGGGTTCTCCTGAATGCAAAGGTGGGGAGTGTAGCCCAGAGCAGACCGCCACAGAAATCTTTCATTAAAAACAGATGCTTGACACCACTGGCCAAGACTCTTGCGTTACCTTAGAATCAGGTTATCTGACAACTATATTACGGAGACTTCCTGATGACCCGCTTGACCCGTTCCCTGCTGGCCGCCGCAACGACATTCGCATTCAGCGCGACAGCCCTGGCCGCCGACGACACCATTCGCATCGGGTTTTACTGCCCACTGACCGGCGGCTCGGCCGACATGGGCGTCTCGGCACGCAACGGCATCCGCCTTGCGTTCGAGGAAATCAATGGCATGGCCGGCGGCGTCAATGGTCGCAAGCTCGAACTCGTCGAACGTGACGACCTCGCCAATCCGGAACACGCGAAGAAAGTCGTCGAGGAACTGATCCAGAAGGAGAAAGTGGTCGCGACGATGGGCGTCTGCAATACCGGTGTCGGACTGGCGACGATCGATGCCTTCCAGACCGCGAAGGTGCCGCTGATCGTACCGGTATCGACGGGAACCCCGCTGACCAAGAAATTTGCCGGAGCACCGGAAAACTGGATCTTCCGTGTTTCACCGCGTGATGAGGTGCAGGCACCGTTCATCGTTGCCGACGCGCTCAAGCGGGGGTTCCGCAAGATCGCACTGTTCGCCGACACATCCGGCTATGGCGAAGCGGGCAAGAACGATGTCGAGAAGGCGCTCGCCGAGGCCGGATTGAAGCCGGTCTCCGTACAGCGCTTTGCGGTCGGCGTGAAGGATCTTGCGGAGCAGGTGAAGGAAGCGAAGGCTGCGGGTGCCGATGTGGTCATCAGCTATACCGTCGGACCGGAGGCTGCCGTGCTGGCGAAAGCGATTCAGGCGCAGAAGTGGAATGTCCAGCTGATGGGCAGCTGGCCGCTGTCGTGGCGCAACTTCATCGACGGCGCTGGCAGCGCCGGCGAAGGCACGCTGGTCGCCGTGAGCTTCCTGCAGCAGGCCGGGTTTCAACGTCGCAACGCATTCATCACCGCCTACCAGCAGAAATACAACACGCCGGTCATTCCATCGCCGATGGCGGCGGCTCAGGGCTACGATGCTGCGCTGCTGCTCTTCTACGCGCTGCACCAGGCACAAAGCACCGAGCCGGCCAAGATCAAGTTGGCGCTTGAAAATCTCGGCCGTCAGGTCGCCGGGGTCATCACTACCTATGATCGTCCGTTCTCGAAGAGCGACCACGATGCGCTGACCGGCAACATGCTGGTCATGGGGGTCGTCAGGAAGGGCGCCGTCGACTACGCCTACAAGGAGGATGCGCAGCGCGGATTCATCGTGCAGCGCAAGGCGCAGTAGTCGTCGCGGGTAACGTAGCGGGTGCCGGCCAGCCCCGCTTCGGATAAACTTGGAACATTGGATTGTAGGGGGTGTTCCATGGATGTCCGGTCACTGATCTCGCCCACTGTGGAGGATGAAGAGTCCCTGCAGACGTTCTTCGACGCGCTGATCGACCATGTGCTGACGATCGAGCGTGACGTCTCCCGACTGAAGGACGTGCCAGGCGATCGCGATGTCATCGCCGAACTCTTCCGCGCCGTCCACAACATCAAGGGCGACGCCTCGCTCTGCAAGGTCGATTTCGGTATTGCCATCGCCCATCCGATCGAGGGCCTGCTCTCCCGCCTGCGCGCCGGCGAAGTCGTGTTCTCGGACCTGACGGCGGAGGCAATCCTGCTCGCGACCGACCGTCTGGAACTCGCCACCGATGCCCTGCTGACCAAGCGCCCCCTCGACGGCCTGCGCCTGCTGCCGCTCGTGCAGGGACTGGAAAAGATGTCGCGGGCCATGCCGGAGGGCATTGACGCGGCAGCGGCGGCATTGATCGAATCGGTAACCGGTTTCAAGGCGGCTGCCAGCGCCGCGCTGCCAAAGGGCAAGTCGCTGACCAGCTCGCGCAAGAACCTGCAGGTCGCTGACGATCTGCGCTTCTTCCGCGCCATCGCCCTGCAATCCGAAGCCCGTTCGCCGATGTTCAAGGGGCGCACGAACCGCATCCTGCGTCTGGCCCTGGAAACCAACCAGGCGGGCGGAAAGACAGTTGATCCGGTGCAGCTGGAGGCGGCCGTCTATCTTCACGACGTGGGCATGATGCTGCTCCCCGAATCGGTGTGGCTGAAGGTCGGCCGCATGACGGACGACGAAAAGGTCTCGCTGCGCAGTCACCCGGGCTACGCCGCCGGCCTCGTACAGCGCATGGACGGCTGGGAGGAGGCCGCACGCATGATTGCCCAGCACCACGAGATGCCCGATGGCGGCGGTTATCCGCAGGGCGTCAAGGGGGATGAGATCTGCGACGGCGCGAAGATTCTCGCCATCGTCGATGCCTTCGAGGCGGTCATGCTGAAGCATATCCACCGCGGCAAGAACCGTTCGGTGCTGCGCGCGATCGCCGAGATCAACGCCTGCGACAACCAGTTTGCGCCGGAGTGGATCGTCCCGTTCAACAGCGTTATCCGTCGCACGATCGAGGGCTGATCGCGGTCGATGGATTCGGATCTTGAACGGCGCTTCGGGGGTATCGGCAGACTCTACGGTGATGCAGCGCTTGCGGCATTCCGCAACGCAAGCGTCGCCGTTATCGGCATCGGCGGCGTCGGCTCGTGGGTCGCGGAAGCGCTGGCACGCTGTGCCGTCGGTCGCATCACCCTGATCGATCTCGACAACGTCGCGGAGTCCAACACCAATCGCCAGATCCATGCGCTTGGTGATGCCTACGGCAAGGCCAAGGTCACCGCGATGGCGGAGCGCATCCGTGCGATCAATCCTGCCTGCGTGGTGACCGAGATCGAGGAATTCGTAATGCCGGAGAATACGGCGGCGCTGCTCGACCGCAACTTCGACGTGGTCATTGATGCCATCGATCAGGTGCGTGCGAAGGTGGCGATGATCGCCTGGTGCCGGCGCCAGAATCTGCCCATCGTGGTCGCTGGCGGCGCCGGTGGCAAGATTGACCCTTCGCGCATCCGTCTTGACGATCTGTCCCGCACCGAGCAGGACCCGTTGATCGCGCGCGTGCGCTCACAGCTGCGCAAGGAGCACGGCTTTACGCGCGACCCGAAGAAGAAGTTCGGCATCCCGGTCGTCTATTCGGCAGAGCCGATACGGCAGCCGGTATCGGGTGCCGCCTGCGAGACGGGCACCGTGCACGGCGGACTCAATTGCGCCGGCTTCGGTTCGTCGGTATGCATCACCGCAACGTTCGGATTGTTTGCGGCCTCGGCCGCGCTCGGCTTGATTCAGGAGAAAGCGTGATGGGCAGCGGCCGCAAGCGACGTTCACAGAAGGCCGGCCTGCCGCCGGGCGCACTGGTCCACATCGGCGAAGTGAAGACAGCAGCGACGGCGATGAATCTGACGCGACTGGGCGCAGGCGGCATCGAGGAATTTGAGATTACGGACCTCGCGGAAATCCCCGCTGTCGATGACGCATTTCCGGTGATCTGGCTGAACGTTTACGGCGTGCACGATGCCGCAGCGATGGCCGCGATCGGCAAACATTTCGACCTCCATCCGCTGGTCATCGAGGACATTCTGAACACCGATCAGCGCCCGAAGGTTGATGCTTTCGAAAACTATCTCTTCGTCGTCGGGCGGCTTTACGACAGTACTCGGACGCGCAGTGACCTGGCCATGGATCAGGTCAGCATGATCATCGGGCACAGTTTCGTCCTGACGTTTCAGGAGCGGCGCAGCGGAACCTTCGATCCGATCCGGCAGCGTCTGCGCAAGGAGAAGGGTGCGTCGTTGCGACGCCCGAGCGCTGATTACCTGGCCTATACATTGCTCGACGCGATGGTCGACGGATATTTCAGCATCATCGAACGACTGGGCGACAAGTGCGAGGATCTCGAGGAGGAAATCCTCGGGCGGCCGAAGAAGAACGTGCTGCAGAAGATGCACGAACTGAAGCGGGAAGCGTCCATCCTGCGCCGGACCGTCTGGCCGATGCGCGAGCTGATCGGTTCGCTGCAGCGGAACCATGCCAATTTCTTTTCTGAAGAAACGCGGCTCTATCTGCGGGATATCTACGACCACACGGTGCATCTGCTGGAGCAGCTGGAAGACCTGCGTGACCTGCTGACCGGTCTGCTCGATGTCTACCTGAGCAGCGCCAGCAACCGCGTCAACCTGGAAGTGCGTACGCTGACGCTGCTGACGACGGTGTTCATGCCGGCGGCACTGGTGGCCGGCATCTTCGGCATGAACTTCCGCAGCATGCCCCTGCTGGAAAGCCCGGACGGGTTCTGGACAGCCCTGATGCTGATGGGGGGTGTTGCGTTGCTGCTGTTCGGGATTTTCTGGTCGCGGAAACTATTTCGCTGACGCGTCGAGCCAGACGTCGAGGCCCTGGGAATTCAGTTCGACATCGGTTTCCCACAGCTTGAGCACCTCTGCCGGCGCCATCTGGCAACCGAAGTGCTTGGCTTCGTTGACGATCAGTCTGGCAACATTGGCGCGGATGCGCGCATGTCGGTCCGGGCCCGGCCGGCTCTCGCGCCGGGCTATTTCAACGTGGGTATCGACGAGACGGTGCAGGTCATCGGCACAGCGCTCGACATCGCGCAGCTCGCTGAAGTGCGTGAGATACATTGCGCGCGGCGCGAAGGACATCAGCAGGTCGATCGAGGCGTGCATCGCCTCGGGATCGAACTGGACCGGTGTCGTCGTCGGGAAGACGAACTGACGGCCTTCAGTGTCGAGTTCACGATAGGACAGTCCGAAGGTGTCACCGGTAAAGATCGTGTTGCTGCCGCGATCGACAATGCAGATATGGTGACGCGCATGGCCCGGTGTGTCGAGGCACAAAAGTTCGCGCCCGGCCAGGTCGATACGGGTTTCGTGCGGCGCCTCGATGATGCGCGTCGCATCGATCGGCAGGATCTCGCCATACATGCGGCGGACCTCGTTGGCGCCATACACGGCGGCCGCGCCGGCAACCAGCTTGCTCGGATCGGCCATGTGACGGGCGCCGCGCGGGTGCACCACCAGGCGTGCATTCGGAAACGCACGCATCATGGCGCCGGCACCGCCAGCATGATCCAGATGGATATGCGTCAGGATGACGTAGTCGACGCTGTCGACACCAAGATCCATTGCCTCGAGGGCATCGATGACGCGTGACAGGGACTCGTTGGTGCCGGTATCGACGATAGCGACACGCCCTTCTTCCACGACGAAGTGGATCGCTGCGTGCAGATGGCGGACGTATCCTGAATCGATCGCGCTGACCCCGTGGGCGTAGTGGAAAATCTGAGGTGTCACGGTACTTCCCATATAGCGCTTCATAGCGAGGGAGCGATTATAGTTGCTCTTGGGTCTGCCTTGTGACACCCTGCGCGCATTTCCACAATCCGCAATCCTGAGATTTTTCCATGGAGCATTTCCTGGCCGACGACGGCGAGAAGATCTATCTGAAAATTTCCGGCGACGGCCCCCCCTTGATGATGTTGCACGGCTGGACGTCGAATCATCAGGAGTGGTTTCCGTTCATTGCCGAGCTGCAGAAACACCATACCGTCTATCGCTGGGACGCGAGAGGCCACGGGGGACATCGCTTGCAGGGGAACGATCAGCCTACCGTTTCGCGCATGGCACGCGACCTCCACCTGTTGCTGAAGCACTTTGGACTCGACGACGCATGCGCTGTCGGGCACTCGATGGGTGCGCTGACGCTATGGCAGTATGTTCATGATTTCGGCACGACGCGCCTTGGCAAGCTTTGCTTGATCGACCAGTCTCCACGGCTCGTGACCGACGGCGACTGGCCACACGGCATCTATGGGGATTTTGACCAGACTCGGGCGCAGCGTTTTGTCGGTGAGCTGGAGCTTGATTTTGCCGAATCGGTTCTGCGCCTTGGGGCGCTCGGACTCAATGAACGTGCGCGTGAGAAATATGCCGCGAATGCACGCGGCTGGGAGCGTAGCCGCGCACAGCTTCGCGCGCTCGATGCCAAGCCGCTGATTGCCTGCTGGCAGAGTTTGACGGAAGCGGATTACCGGGAAGTGCTGTCGCAGATCGACATTCCCGCGCTGCTTATCTACGGCGGGGAAAGCAATTTCTACCATGCAAGCACGGCGCACTACGTTCAGAGCCGCATTGCTGGCGCCATCCTTCACATCTACGAGGGGACCGACCATTCACCGCATCAGTGGCAGCGCGAGCGTTTCACGCGCGACCTGCTCGCTTTCGCCGGCTAGGTAGGTTTTAGTCGGCTCGCGAACTTTTCGCGAAAGCGCGCAAGCTTTGGGCCAATAACGACAGCGCAGTAGCCCTGTTCGGGGTGCCGGGTGAAGTAGTCCTGGTGGTAAGCCTCGGCCTTATGAAACGGCACTTTCTCCAGTACTTCGGTCACGATAGGCTTATCGAGCAGCCCCGTGCTGTTCACGCTTGCGATGCAGGATAGTGCGGCTGCGTACTGTGCTGAATCCTGGGCGACGATAACCGAACGATATTGCGTGCCGACGTCGTGTCCCTGCCGATTATGGGTAGTCGGATCGTGGCTCGAAAAGAATACGGCGAGAAGATCGTCGAATGAAATCTGCTCGGGATCAAATGTGATCTGGATAACTTCAGCGTGGCCGGTTCGCCCGCTGCATACCGACTCGTAGTTCGGGTGTGCATCAATCCCGCCGGCGTAACCGCTTTCGACGGAGTTGACGCCGACAAGCTGGCGAAATAGCGCGTCCAGGCACCAGAAGCATCCTCCACCGAGTACAGCTTTCTGCATGGCTACGGATTGCTGCATGGCATTTCCTCGTTGAGTTCCACACCACTACGACAGGCGAGCGGGCCTAAAGATTCCGCTGCAAAAACAACCTAGCTCCTGAAAATGAAACACCCCTTGAGGGAAGCTCAAGGGGTGTATGTATGGGGTAGCCTGGCGGTGACCTACTTTCGCACACGAGGTGTGCACTATCATCGGCGCGGTTTCGTTTCACGGTC
>Ga0268298_10000527_pt1 | contig 49265 bp, 33 predicted proteins | sample WWTPWeurt_MetaG_FD_194462 | JGI IMG/M metagenome (GOLD analysis project Ga0268298, IMG submission 194462) | Activated sludge microbial communities from WWTP in Nijmegen, Gelderland, Netherland - WWTP Weurt | ecosystem: Engineered > WWTP > Aerobic digester > Activated sludge | place...
TCGACAGCGCCTTTAATCTCTAGCTTACCCTGGTTTCTCTATGATACAAGGGGCGATCCCGCCTGGCATGTGATATGGCGCGGCCATTATGGAAGGGTCGCCCTGTTTGGCCAAACAGGGCGACCCTTCCATAATGGCGAGGCTACATAATTGCCGACCGGTGTACCCACCGGCGGGGTCTCCCCTACATCGGACAGAAATTCATGTTATGAGTAGAAGGGCGTACTCGCCCGACGAAGCAATCTTAGTCCCACTCTATAAGACATCAGTGTAATAAGACAAAGGGTTTTCAGGGGGAAGTCTGCCAGGCGCCGTTTTCCAACTCTGTAAACTGCATTTCACGCAGACCGGTCAGCCCATCCCGCACCCAGGCGGAGGCGCTCTGGCCTTCAATCTCCAGGCGCTGGACAGCCAGGCCCAGGCCGCTGATCTGCTCCACCAGGCGGGCATAGCGCCCGGCCAACGGGCTGGCCTGGAGCGGGTCGGGAATACCGGCCTGGACGGCGTCCAGCACCAGGTTGACGGCATCCAGGCGGGCCTTCATCTGCTCAAAACGCCCGGCGATCAGGTCGCGCGAGGCGCCCGCCAGCAGTGTCTCCAGGGCCAGGTTGATCGGCGCAGATGGGTGGCGCAGATAGTCGGCTACGATGCTGCGCTCACGCATCACCTTCTGGTCGGGCAGCCAGGCGTTGAGGAAATAAGCGGAAGGGTCGAGGAGCTGCTGGTAGCGGCGCATGCTGTCGTAGAAACGGACAGTCAGTTCCACATCTGCCCGCCAGGCCTGGGAGGTGGGCTCTGAGCGCAGCGCCTGCAGGAAATCGGCTTCCAGCTCTGCATAGGTCAGGTTGAAATGGCGTTTCAGAGCGGTATTGATGGCAGACGCCTGTCCGCCTGAAGTCGGCGGCTGGATATCGCGGTAGAAAGTGGAGAAATCTTCCCAGCCCCAGCGCCGGACCATATACTCCACCAGGCTGGCGCCTTCCAGGTAACCCAGCTCGTGCTGGCTGGTATAAAACTCGTCGGTCAGCGGGCGCAGCGGGATATACCAGTCCAGCCCGGCGAGCGGCGGACTGCCGAACTGGTCCAGCAAAACCGCGCTGCGCGGCATGAGCGGCTCGGCTTTGAAGTGCCCGCCAGACTGGTAGACCGCCAGACCCTCCACCAGAATACTGGGGCGGTAGCTGCCGCCCAGACGGGCATCCAGGATGTGGATCATCTCATGGTGGATGATGCGCCCGATCTCGCTGGCGGTATAGTCGCGGTCGAGGTACGAGACACTGATCGTGTCGTCGGCAAAACCGCCCTGCCCCACCAGGCGCGGCACCAGGGTAATCGTAATGGGAGCGGTGAAAGTGATCCCCATCCGCCCCACTGCGCTGGCAGCCTGGGCATCCAGGTCCTGCAGCAGCTGGGGCAGGTCACGCTCGGCCTCGGTCTGGGTGATGTAGTACACGGCGCAGCAAGCGCTGCGGGCCAGAGACCAGGTGGCGCCTTGCTCGGCGGCGGGCAGCTGGTCTGCCGGCTGCAGTTCCAGAGTCTGGGTCCAGGTTGGGCCATCTGGCAGGAGGGTGAAAGTCAGGTCATAGGCCCCGGCGGCCAGACCGTGGGTATCCCAGGCCCAGGTAAAGGTGGCCTGGGTCCGGCCGCCAATCCCAAAGGCGTCAAAACGCTGGGTCCCCAGAGACTGGGGGACGGGGAAATGGGCCTGGGCCGGCCCTGCCAGAGAAAGCGAAACCTGATTGGCACCGGCCAGACCATCCGGGGGCGGCAGGACTTCAAAGCTGACCTGGTCGCCCACATACAAGCCGCCCTCGGGATGCAGAATGACCTGCGGCGGCGCTGCGGGTTCGGCCGGGGCAGGCTGCGGGATGGGCAGGCTGGGTGTTTCGGGCAGCGCCGCAGGTGGGGTGGGGCCAGGCTCGGCCGGGGTGGGGCCAGGCTCGGCCGGGGTAGGGCCAGGCTCGGCCGGGTTCTGGGCCGGCTGTGGGGCGGGGGTGGGCGACTCAGCCTGGAGGCCGGGGGGCTGCGGCTGAGGTTCGGCGGCGGCAAAAGGCAGGGCCGCCGCCCGGCAGGCGATCATCAGGATGATTAACCCAAACCACAAGCGCTGCAGCCGCTTGTGGTTTGGGTTGGTGAAAATTGTACGCATGGCAGTATTATAATGTAATGGTAGAATTGGCAAGATGCCGGGCACAGCCAAATCGGGCTGCCCGCAGAAATTCACCCGTTTAGCAAAAGATGGAGGTAACCCATGTCCCCAATGTTTGTCCCCGGCCCAGTTGATGTCGCCCCTGAAATTTTGGCGGCTCAGACTCTGCCCATGGTGCCGCACCGCGCCAAGGAATTTGAAACTGTTTTTCAACGCTGCGAAGCCAAGCTGCGCCAGATCTTCGAAACCCAATATCGGGTTTTTATTATGACGAATTCCGGTTCAGGCGCTCAAGAAGCCAGCATCCGCAACCTGGTCAAAGAGCGTGTCCTGTGCTGTGTCAACGGCTCATTTTCTGACCGCTGGTACAAAGTTGCCCTGGCCAACGGCAAGCAGGCCGATAAGATCGAAGTCCCGATGGGCCAGGCGATTTTGCCCGAGATGGTGGAAGAAGCCTTCAAGAAGCAGAGCTACGACACCTTCGTGATCGTCCACAACGAAACCTCAACCGGCGTCGAAAACCCGGTCAAAGAAATTGCCGCTCTGATCCACCAGATCAGCCCCGAGACCCTGGTGTGTGTAGACGCAGTCTCCTCGCTGGCTGGCGCCAAAATTGAAATGGATGCCTGGGGTCTGGATGTGCTCTTCACCTCTTCCCAGAAGGCCTTTGCCCTGCCGCCCGGCCTGGCATTTTGCGCCGTCTCTGACCGCGGCATGGCCCGCGCCGCCCAGGTGCCCAACCGCGGCTGGTATTTCGATTTCGTGCTGCTCGAGAAGCACCGCACCAAAGACTCCACCCCCATGACCCCGGCCATGTCGCTGATCAACGCTCTGGATAAGCAGCTCGACCGGATGCTGGGCGAGGGCCTGGAAGCCCGGATCGCCCGCCACGGCGGGATGGCCCAGCGCTCGCAGGAATGGGCCGCCAAAATGGGCTGGCCGCTGCTGGCCCCCGAAGGCTACCGCTCAAACACCCTGACCGTGATCTGCAACCCGCCCGAGTTTGACTGCTCGGCCTTCAACAAGTTCATGGCCTCCCGCAACATCCGCCTGGCCAATGGCTACGGCGACCTGAAGGGCAAGACCATCCGGGTGGCCCACATGGGCGAGATCATGCCCGCCGACCTGGAAGTGCTCCTGGCGGGCATCGAAGAATATATGGGTCAATTAAAATAATTAATGAATGACCACCCTGCGGGTGGTCATTCATTAATTTTAGCTGGGGTGGTATGGGCGGTTTTTTCCGTCCATACCACCCCAGACCCCACATTAATGAGGCTGCATGAACGAGATTATTCAGGTTCGGATGGAACGACTGGTGTATGGGGGCGAGGCGCTGGGGCGCCTGCCCGATAAACGGGCGGTCTTTATCCCCTATGCCCTGCCCGGCGAACTGGTGCGGGCTCAGATTGTGGAAGACAAGCGCAGTCACGCCCGGGCTGAGCTGCTTTCGGTGGTGGAGCCGGCCCCCGAACGGATTGCGCCGCGCTGCCCGCACTTTGGTTTGTGCGGCGGCTGCCACTACCAGAACCTGTCTTACCCCGACCAGCTCAAGGCCAAGACCGCCATCCTGGTGGACCAGCTTGAACGGATCGGCGGGCTGAAGAACATCCCCCTCCAGCCAATTGTGCCCTCGCCGCAGCCCTTCAACTACCGCAACCATGTCCAGTTTCACCTGGACCCCGAAGGCAGGCTCGGCTACCAGGCCGCGCGCAGCAGCCAGGTCATTTCGGTTGAGGAGTGCCACCTGCCCGATGCAAGCATCAACGAAGTCTGGCGCAAGATCGACCTGGAACCGATCCCCACCCTGGAGCGAATTGGCCTGCGCTCCAGCCAGGACCAGGATGTCCAGATCATCTTTGAGAGCAGCGACCCGGAACCCTTTGAGTTTGACGTGGAAGACCTGCCGATCTCGGCGGTGCATGTCGGCCCGGGCGGGTCGATCGTGCTGGCCGGCAGCGAGCAGGTCATCATCGAGGTCCTCGGCCGGCCATTCCAGGTCTCGGCGGCCTCCTTCTTCCAGGTCAACACCGCCCAGGCCGGGGCCATGGTCGAGCATATCCTCCAGGCCCTGCCGATCCGCGCCGAAAGCACCGTACTGGACGTGTACAGCGGCGCCGGGCTGTTCAGCGCCTTCCTGGCCCCGCGCTGCAAACGCCTGGTGGCCATCGAATCCGCCGAATCCTCCTGCGCCGACTTTGCGGTCAACCTGGATGAATTTGAGAACGTTGAACTCTACCAGGCGGCCGCCGAAGAAGTGCTGCCCTATGTCCAGTTCCAGCCGCAGGTCATCGTGGTTGACCCGCCGCGCTCCGGGCTGGATGTGGCCGCCCTGAACGGCCTGCTGGATCAGAAAGCCGAATGGCTGGCCTATGTCTCCTGCGACCCGGCAACCCTGGCGCGGGATGCCCGCCGCCTGCTGGCGGGCGGCTACCAGCTGGTCAGTATGACGCCCTTCGATCTGTTCCCGCAGACGTTCCATATCGAGAGCATCAGCATCTGGAAACGTAGTTAACCCCAGTTCGGGTTAGCTCGAAAAGAGGTTGTTTTGGGTGTTTTTTGAGTAGCTACGCTACTCAAAAAAACACCCAAAAAATCTCTTACCCCTAACTGGGGTTAATTAGAACATTCGGACCGGCTGTGCCGGTCCGAATTTTCTAACTATTGTAAAAAACACCCTTGACATAGAACAATTGTTCTAATATAATCTGACTATCGATCAACAAAACATTCTGCTGAGGTGTTTGGGCGGCAAAGCCGCCCAAAACCCCAGACCACTGAAGGAGGCCAGATTATGAATATAGGTATGTTATGGTTCGACAATGACGCCAAAGCCGATCTGACGGTCAAAATCCGCCGGGCATCTGAATATTACCAGGCAAAGTATGGACGCAAGCCCAATCTGTGCTTCGTTCATCCCACCATGGTCAACAATCCCAGCCAGGAAAACGGCGTCGAGATCCGCACCACCCGCTCGGTGCTGCCCAACCACTTCTGGCTGGGCGTCAACCCCAAAGCAGGCTAGATAACGGCAGATTTTGGGTGTTTTTTTGGATGGCGTAGCCATCCAAAAAACACCCAAAAATCTCCCTGGGGTTAAATAATAAGACCACCCTTGCGGGTGGTCTTATTATAGAAATCAAGCGATTACTTGATCGAGCCGTCTTTTTCGACGGAATCCCAACCCTTGTAACCAGCGCCAGACTTGAAGTAAGCGTAGTTGGCGTCGACATCGCCGCTCAGGTCGAGGGTTTCGCCCTTGGCCAGCTTGCGGGTGTTTTCGAGAACGACGGTCACACCATGGTGATTGGCTTTTTCGTAGTGCCCGGTCAGGCCAACCTGGGCGATGAACTCGCCGCCCTTAGCGGTGTAGCTGGTGGGAACTTCATCTTCGGGGAAGATGGCTTCGTAAGGGCACTCGGGAATGCACGCGCCGCAGTCGATGCAGGTGTCGGGATCGATGTAGTACCAGGGGAACTTATCGGTGGGAAAACCGGGTACGATACACTCAACGGGGCAGACTTCGACACAGCCGGAATCGCGCAGGCACAAACTAGTAATAATATGCGTCATGGGTAGGTCCTCCTAATCAGGGATTATATTCGAACAGGATGGTTAAGATTTTAGCCCCGCCCATGCCCTTTGTCAAGTTATTTTTGGTAATTCTTAAAAACGCGCAAAAGCCCACTGGGGCTGTCCGAAAAAAACTTTTCAGACAACCCCAGTGGGCCAGAATATACTATCCGGGCCTGGGTTTATTTCTTGAGAGTGTCGTAACGGCGGGCAACTTCTTCCCAGTTGACCACGTTCCAGAAGTTCTGCAGATACTCAGCCCGCCGGTTCTGATACTTCAAATAATAGGCATGCTCCCAAACATCCACACCCAAAATTGGGCTCAGCCCTTCCATCATCGGCACATCCTGGTTCGGCATCGAAATGACGGCCAGCTTGCCGCCCTTGAAGCCCAGCCAGGCCCAGCCGCTGCCAAAGCGAGTCATGCCGGCTTTTTCAAAGGTTTCTTTGAAGGTCGCAAACGAACCGAAGGTCGCGGCGATATCCTTGCCCAGGTCGCCGGTAGGTTCACCGCCGCCCTTGGGGCCCATAAACGTCCAGAAGGCGGTATGGTTGTAATGCCCGCCGCCGTTGTTGCGCACAGCGCCCCGAATATCTTCCGGAATGCTGGTCAGATCATTAACCAGTTCATCCAGAGTCTTGCCCGCCAGTTGGGGATGCTTGTCGAGAGCAGCATTCAGATTGGTCACATAGGCATTGTGGTGCTTGCCATGGTGGATCTGCATGGTGGTGGTGTCGATATAGGGTTCAAGCGCATCGTGCGCGTAAGGTAAAGCAGCGAGTTGGAAAGCCATACAAAAAAGTCTCCTTAGATTGGTAAACTGAAGTTACAATTGGGTGGAGCAGGTTTAACCTGTAAGCCCTGCTCGCAATTTTTATCATAATAATCTTAACATCTCGCACCTATATTGTCAAGTTTTTATGAATAAATTCTAATGAATAAGAATAAATCCGACCGCCCTGTTGTTCCGCCGCTCGCCGCCATTGGCGTGGGTATTCTGGCTGTCTCGACCGCTTCCATCTTTATTCGCTATGCCCAGACCGAAGCCCCGTCGATTGTGATTGCAGCCTGGCGGCTGACCATTGCCACCCTGGTGATGGCGCCCTTTGCGCTTACCAGCCGGCGGGCCGAGCTGAAGGCACTGAAGCGCAGCGAGCTGGGGCTGGCGCTGCTTTCCGGGGTTTTCCTGGCGATCCACTTTGCCACCTGGATCTCTTCGCTGGAATACACCAGCGTGGCCTCATCGGCCGTCCTGGTGAGCACCACGCCGTTGTTCGTGGCCCTGCTCTCGCCGCTTTTCCTGAAAGAGGTGCCCACCCGCTGGGTGGCGCTGGGGTTGGCGATGGCCCTGATCGGCGGGACAATTGTGGCCCTTAGCGACACCTGCACCTGGCAAAACCTGCGCCTGGCCTGCCCCAATCTGGCCGAATTCAGCGGGGCCAAAACCAGCCTGGGCAACCTGCTGGCGCTGGCAGGGGCCGCCACCGGGGCCTGCTATGTCATGCTGGGGCGCCGGCTGCGGGCCAAGATGTCGCTCCTCAGCTATATCTTTGTCGTCTACGGCATGGCGGCAGTCGCCCTGGTCAGCTTTATGTTTGCCCGCGGCCAATCCCCCCTGGGCTTCTCGCCTTCCATTTACCTGTGGTTTGTGCTGCTGGCTCTGGTGCCGCAGCTCATCGGCCACACCACCTTCAACTGGGCGCTGGGGTTTCTGTCAGCGGCCTTTGTCTCCATCACCCTGCTGGGCGAACCGATCGGTACAACCATCCTGGCCTACATCTTTTTGCAAGAGGTCCCCGGCGGACTAAAAATCGTTGGGGCAGCCCTGATTCTGGCCGGACTGGTTGTAGCCTCCAAAACCGAAACAAAACCCGGCCTGCCGCTTCCAATTGACATCCAGGATGTATGAATACCAATAAAAAAACACCTCCCCCCTCCCGCTCATCCGGAGCGCGTCAGGCCGCCCAACCCCAAACGGGTAAAAAGCCCGCCGAACAGCGCCCGTTGAAGCCGGCCGAGAAAAAACCGGCCGCTCCCAGCTCTGGCGCCGCAGCCGGCCCGGCTGGCACCCAGGGCGGCAAACAGCCGCCGGCCAAAGCCGCCGGGGCGCGCCAGGCTGGCGGAAAGCCGCCTGCCCCCAAACCGCCGGCCGCCGGCGCCCTGCCCCCCCCGGCGCCAACCAAACCGGTCTGGGCCAGCCTGCTTGGGATGGCGGCTCGCTTCCAGCGCTTTATGAGCGACATCGGGGCGGTGGGTCTGCTGGCCCTCTCGCTGATGACGCTCCTGGCCCTGCTGGTGCCCGAAATAACCGGCGGGATATTGCTGCGCGTTTGGAGCCTGCTGCTGCAGCGCTGGTTTGGCTACGGCAGCTTTTTGGTGGTGATCTTTGGCACGGTCAGCGGGTTGATGCTCCTGCGCCGCTCCAGCCCGCTGCCCTTCTCGGCGGGCTTGCCGGCAGGCGGTCCTGCTGGGCCTTCCGCCAATCAGCCTGCCAGCAGTGCGGCGCCAGCCGGGCTGCAGAAATCCCCGCCCTTCGACCGGCCGGTGCCCTGGGTGCGCCTGTTTGCGCTGGAACTGGCAGCCTTTGCCTTTCTGGCACTGCTCTCGAACCTGGGCGGCAATAACCTGGAGCGGGTTGCCCTGGGGCTGGATGGCGGCCGAATCGGCTGGGGGCTGGCAGAGGTTCTGAGTACGCTGCTTGGCTACCTCGGTTTGAACCAGATCTACTTCCAGGTCCTGCTCAACGCCAGCGTCTTCAGCCTATTCCTGATCTACGGCCTGGGCGTCAACCGCAGCCTGCTGGAGCGCCTGGAACGCATGCTGGGAATCAGCCACGCCCACCCGCTGATCCCAACCACCGAGCCGGTGCTCAGCGTGGCCTCGGCGGACGGCAGCGCCGCCCCAGAGGCCAACAATAAATCCGCCGCCCGCCGGCGTGAGCCGCTGCCGGCTGAATTTCGCAAACGCTTCCGCCTGGGTCAGCCAGTTGCCGACGAACACTCGGCCCCGCCCCCGCCCCGCTCTGAACGGCTGCCTCCGCTGGAGCTGCTGGTCAATGAACAGAACACCCGCCCGGATGAACGCACCATCAACCTGACCGCCGGGATGATCGAAAAGACGCTCTCCGAGTTTGGCATCCCCGCCAAGGTGATCGGGTTCCGGATTGGGCCCACCATCACCCAATTTGCTGTCGAGCCCGGCTTCGTCGAAAAGCCCGGTGCATCCGACGAAGAGGAAGCCTCGCGCATGAAGGTCCGGGTGGCCCAAATTGCCAACCTGCGGCGTGACCTGGCCCTGGCCCTCTCCGCCGAGCGGCTGCGCATCGAGGCCCCCGTGCCCGGCCGGCCGTATGTGGGAATTGAGGTCCCCAACGCCCGCAGCACGGTGGTGCGCCTGCGCCCGATCCTGGAAACTGAACCCTTCTACAAGATTGCCTCGCCGCTGGCGGTTGGCCTGGGGCGGGATGTCTCCGGTCAGCCGGTGGTGGCTGACCTGGCCCGCATGCCCCATCTGCTGATCGCCGGCACCACCGGCTCGGGCAAGTCGGTCTGTATTGCCGCTCTGACCACCTGCCTGGTGATGAACAACACCCCGCAGGACCTGCGCCTGGTGATGATCGACCCCAAGATGGTGGAACTGGTGCGTTTCAACGGCCTGCCGCACCTTTACGGCAAAGTGGAAACCGATGTGGAACGCATTCAGGGTGTGCTGCGCTGGGTGGTGGCGGAAATGGACCGGCGCTACAAGCTGCTGGAAGAGCTGCATGCCCGCAACCTGGAATCTTATAACCGCAAAGTCCAGCGGCGCAAGGGCGTGGAGCCGCTGCCGCACATGGTGGTGATGATTGACGAACTGGCAGACTTGATGATGTCGGCCCCGGAGCAAACCGAGCACACCATCGTGCGACTGGCGCAGATGGCGCGTGCCACCGGGATCCATCTGGTGGTAGCCACCCAGCGTCCCTCCACAGATGTCGTCACCGGTCTGATCAAGGCCAACTTCCCCTCCCGGATTGCCTTTGCCGTCGCCTCGGGCGTCGATTCGCGCGTCATTCTGGACAGCACCGGCGCCGAAAACCTGCTTGGGCACGGCGACATGCTCTTCCAGGCCCCAGACGCCTCAGCCCCGATGCGAGCCCAGGGTGTCCTGATCTCCGACCAGGAAGTGGAAAAGGTGCTCCTGTTCTGGCAGCAGTCGCAGCCGCAGACCGAAAGCGCCCCGCCGCCCTGGGATGCCATGCTGGCCGATGAAGAAGTCACCGCCGACAAAGACGACCTGGTGCTCAAAGCCATGAAGATTGTGCGCGACAGCCAGCACGCCTCGGCTTCCATGCTCCAGCGCCGGCTGCACATCGGCTACCCCCGGGCCGCCCGCCTGGTGGACGAGCTGGAAGAGCTGGGGGTGGTCGGCCCATCCCAGGGCGGCGGCCGCGAGCGCGAAGTTCTGATTGGCCCGGAGGACGAAATCCCCGGCATGGGCAAATCAGACAATGATGAAGAAGAGGATGATCTGGAGTGAGCTGAAGATTATTTCCCTTGACAGAGACCATCCGATACGATAGCATACACCCCAGTTAACCTCATTGGGGATTTGGGTGCAGGCGATAAATCGCCCGCACCCAAATCCTCAATGCAAATATTCAGGCAGATCGCTGGAGGAATCTTGGACACCGTGAACGAAAAAAAGGCATCAATGACATTGACCGATTCGCTGCGGGTGCGCTTTAAGGGGATCACAGACCCAACGGGCAGGTTCTTAAACAGCCTGGGAATCACGCCGAACGCTATGACCATAACTGGCCTGATCGGCAATGCAGTTGGGGCTTATTTTCTGGCCCAGGGCCAGATGACCATCGGCGGTCTGATCGTGTTTGTGATGGGCGCATTTGATGCCCTGGATGGCACCATGGCCCGCTTGCGCGGCGAGTCCACCAGGTTTGGCGCTTTTATCGACTCGGTGACCGACCGCTATTCTGAGCTGGTGATCTTTGGCGGCCTGCTCTACTTCTACGCCCAGAAGGGCGATTGGCTCTCGGCTGCGGGTGTTTATCTGGCAGCCGCCGGATCGGTGCTGGTCTCCTACATCCGGGCACGCGGCCAGGCCCTCGACATGGACACCAAGGTCGGGATTCTGACCCGCTTTGAGCGCTACATCGTCCTGGCCCCGTCCCTGATCTTCAATATTCCCCTGGTTGGTATCTGGATCACCGCCGTTTTGGGTAACATTACCGCCCTGCAGCGCATTTGGGATGTCCGCCGCCAGGCCCATCAAAACACAACCCAACCCGGCAAATAGGGGTTGGCCTGCAGCATTCTCGGATAAAACCGAACCATTTGGGAGAACTGGCATGACTTTTGGCGCTACTGGGATTTTTTGGGGCGATACACAAATCGTCGCCTATTATGGAATCATTTTGATGGCTGGGGCCCTGGCGGCTGCATTTTTTGCAGATTTCCGGGCCCGCCAGCGCAGCTATGACAAGGAAATCGTCTGGGACGCCCTGATCTGGGTGCTGATCGGCGGGATCATCGGTGCCCGGCTCTGGCACGTCTTTTCCCCGCCCCCGTCCATGGTGGAACGCGGCATCACCACCTACTTCTACCTGACCCATCCCTTCGACCTGATCAACCTGCGCAACGGCGGGCTGGGCATCCCAGGGGCGGTCATTGGGGGTGGTCTGGCGCTGTATATGTACACCCGCCGGGCAAAAATTTCTTTCGCGGCCTGGGCCGATATCGCCACCCCCACCCTGGCCCTGGCTCAGGCCATTGGGCGCTGGGGCAACTTCGTCAACCAGGAACTGTACGGCGCCCCGACCAATTTGCCCTGGGCCGTCAATATTGATGTCTACCACCGCCTGCCAGAATATGCCGACCAGGCCACGTACCATCCTCTGTTTCTCTACGAGTCGCTTTGGAATTTGATCAACATGGCATTTTTGCTCTGGGTCGAGCGGCGCTTTGCAAAACAGCTCAAGGCCGGCGATCTGTTCCTCGTCTACCTGATCGGCTACCCGGTCGGGCGGTTCTTCCTGGAATTTTTGCGCCTGGATGCGTCTCTGATGGGCGGGATTAATTTCAACCAGACCTTCATGCTGGTGATTGCCCTGTCGGCTGGCGTTTTGCTCTATTGGCGTCACCGCCAGCCAGCCAAAGCCAGCTAACCAATTCGTGAATGCGGCCCAAAGCAGCCGGGCTGCTTTGGGCCGCATTCACGAACAGCCGGATATTTGGGCGCGCCACATGCGAGGAGGTTTTCATGATTGAAGCCCAGGACCTGAGCAAGCAGTTCGAATCCGTTTTAGCGGTTGACCGGATCAACCTTTCGCTCCAGGAAGGCCAGGTGCTGGCCCTTTTGGGGCCAAACGGCGCCGGCAAAACAACCACGGTGCGCATGCTCACCTCTGTGCTGCGGCCTTCTTCCGGCTGGGCCCGGGTGGCGGGCTACGATGTGGTCGCCGATCCCGCCAAAGTGCGCTCGCTGGTGGGTGTGCTGACCGAGATGCACGGCCTGTACGGCCGGATGCCCGCCGATGAGTACCTGGATTTCTTTGGCAAGATTTACAAAATGACCCCGGCCGACCGCAAACAGCAGGTGGACCGCCTGCTGCAGGATTTTGGCCTGTTCGAGGCCCGCAAACGGCGGGTGGGCGAATATTCCAAGGGCATGCGTCAGAAGCTGGCCCTGGCCCGTGCCCTGATGCACAACCCCTCTGTCTTGCTGCTGGATGAGCCCACCTCTGCCATGGACCCCGAATCGGCCCGCCTGGTGCGCAACGCCATCCACGACCTGAAATCCTCCAAACGCACCATCATCATCTGCACCCACAACCTGCCCGAAGCCGAAGAGCTGGCAGACCAGATCGCGATCATCCGGCGCGGCCGGATCATTGCCCAGGGCACCCCCGAAGGGCTGCGGCTGGAGATGCTTGGCCCAGCCGAGTATGAAGTCCGCCTGGCGGGGCCGCAGGCCGAGGGCAGCTTTTCCCTGCCCCCAGCCGTGGAAATGACCCAGCGCGGCCCGGATTGGTTCAAATACCTGGCCCCCAACCCACAGCAGATCAACCCCATCCTCATTCAACACCTGGCAGGCCAGAATATCCCCGTTGTCAGCCTGCAGGAAGTCAGCCGCAGCCTGGAACGGGTCTATATTCAGGCTGTCAGCGTCCACGAAGGCCAGCCGCGATGAAAATCTTTGACCGTCTTGAGCCTGCATTCGTAATCTTGAACCGCGAAGTGCGCGACCAGTTCCGCGATTGGCGGATCATTGCGCCCATCATCATCCTGACCCTGGTTTTTCCTGGTCTGATGAACTTCACCGCCGGGCAGGCGATGGGCTTTGTCCGCCAGTACGGCGCCAGCCTGATCGGCGAGCGCTTTATCCCCTTCCTGCTGATGATCGTCGGTTTCTTCCCCATCACGGTCTCGCTGGTGATTGCGCTCGAATCGTTTGCCGGCGAAACCGAACGACGCAGCATCGAACCGCTGCTCTCCAGCCCAATTGAAGACTGGCAGCTTTATCTGGGCAAACTGCTGGCCTCGCTCATCCCGCCTGTGGTCGGCGCTTACCTGGGTATCATCACCTATCTGGTGGGCGTTTACTGGAATGTCGGCTGGAAGCCGGAGCCAATGTTTTTGCTCCAGATCGTCCTCCTGACCACCGTCCAGGCCCTGGTGATGGTCTCGGGGGCGGTGGTGGTCTCCACGCAGACCACCTCAGTCCGGGCAGCCAACCTGCTCTCTTCATTCATCGTCATCCCCATGTCGCTCCTGATCCAGGGCGAGGCGGTGGTGATGTTTTGGGCCAACTTTGATGTTTTATGGTGGATCATTTTTGGTCAGGCCGTGATCGCCGTCCTGCTGATCCGGGCCGGAATCGCCCATTTCAACCGTGAAGACCTGCTGGGACGCGAGATTGACACGATCAACTTTGGCCATATGCTGAAAACGTTTGTGGCTGGCTTTGTTGGCCAGGCCAAAACTTTTCTGGAATGGCTGGGGGATATCCGGGGTGCGCTGCGCAAGCTGACCATCCCGATCATTACAATGAGCGTTTTACTGGTGGCCGGCTTTTTCATGGGAATGTATATCGCCCAAAACATCGGTATACAAGCCAGCGACCTGAACCTGGAGAGCCTGAAAGACCTGAACGGCGGGCTGGTCAGCGGGCTGCGCGGGATGGGGTTTATCAGCCTGGCCGAAACTGGCTACATCATCTTTCACAATTTCCGGGTTGTAGCCATCGCCACAGCCCTCGGGATGGTCTCCTTCGGGGTAATCGGCGTATTGATCATGATGCTGCCGGGGGCGGTTTTTGGCTTTTTTGCCCAGTTTGCCTCGGCCGCCGGGATCTCACCGCTGACCTTTTTGCTGGCCTTCGCCTTTCCGCACGGGCTGTTTGAATTCCCGGCGATCATCCTCTCCGGGGCCATCATCCTGCGCCTGGGCGCAACCCTGGTCACCCGCACCCCCGGCCTCTCGATTGGCGAGGCCTTCATCCGGGCCTTCGCCGATTGGATGCGGGTCTTCCTGGTGGTGATCGTGCCGCTGTTCATCCTGGCGGCCCTGGTCGAGACTTTTATCACGCCATATACCATCGGCCTAGTTTTGGGACTATAAGGAATTTGTTATCACCCCACCCCCCGGCCCCCGCCCTCGAGGGCGGGGGTGTTTTTTTATGTAGTTTTGGCCGGTTTACACCGGCCAAAACTACGAAAAAGTATTTCTCCCCTCCCGTGGGAGGGGCTGGGGGTGGGCAAAAATGATTCGTCAACAGCATATCAAGGGGCGGGAGCAATGCTGAAATTGCGATTGTTTGCCCACAAATATGTGCAAACAATCGCATAAAAAATCTTTTTACCAACCTTCAATATAGGGCAGCCATTCCTGGTTTTCGGGCAGATGGCGGCCGAAATAGTAGAGCGCCGAGGCGGGCGGCTCGCTGGGCCGGCGCAGCAGGCTCATCTGGGCCTGCTCGAGGGTGTGCGAGCCTTTACGGTGGTTGCACGCCGAGCAGGCTGAAACCACGTTTTCCCAGGTGGTCTGGCCGCCCAGATGGCGGGGATAGACGTGATCAATCGTCAGGGAGGGCGCATGCTGGCCGCAGTACTGGCAGGTGTCATGGTCGCGGCGCAGCACCTCGCGCTTGGTCAGCTTAATTCGATGGCGCGGGCGGTGGATCATGTGAGTCAGGCGGATAATCGTGGGGCGTGGATAAACCCGGGCCACCGTGTGGATCTCGCCGCGGCCATTTAACACCAGGTTCGCCTTTCCAGTTAAGATCAGCGAAATGGCCCGGTGAGAGTTACACACATGGATAGGCTCAAAATTCGCATTGAGCACCAGCACCGGAGCAAGCACGATCAACTCCTTGAACAGTTGAAATTATACCCAGATTGTAAATAAATGGGTACATCGACCACACCATGTTGTGGTCGATGTACCCAAAGAATCTGGCGTTAACGAAATATGGAGCTCAAGCTGGCTGGGCTGCTTTCCCGACCCGGTAGCGGTACAAAGCATAGCCCATCAGCCCCATCAACAAGGAGTGCAAAACACCTTCGGTACCCGGCGATAGAATGGCGCTCCAAAAACCAGGCACAAGGGTGATGAAACTGCTCGATACCAGGGTCAGGCTGATGGCATTGGCAAAATTGTGCATCAGCCAGGCGGGCCAGGTGGAATTACTCAGCAGGCGCAGTTCGCCGTAGGCTGCGGCGTGGAACGGCAGCGCCAGGAACGCCATCCCAATGAAGGCGGGCAGGCTCAACGTGGTATGCTCCATCAAAACGCTGCGATCGAGGAAGTAAAGATAATAAGGGATGTGCCAGCCGGCCCAGATAAAGCCGGTGAACAGATACCCGAGCCAGGGGCGCGTCCGCAAGGCCGCAAAGCGGGGTGTCAGATAGCCGCGCCAGGCAAATTCCTCAAAAATATTCTTGACGGCGGCCCCGCCAAAACCAGCGGCTGCCAGCGGCAGGAAAGTGCCCAGACCATTTGCGGTCAATCGGGAAAGGTCGATCGCCCCCACGGCTGCGCCAAGCGCCAGCGGAACGGCAGTGGCAATCAGAATGATCACCGGCCCGGCCAGGTACCACTGCCAGCTCTTCACCAGGTGTGGGTTAAACCCGGCATCCTTCCAGCCATCTCCGGCAAAAGCGCGCAAACCCAGGTTGGCCGCCAGGGGCATAATCAGCCAGAGCAGCGCGCCCAGGCCCTGCATCGGGTCGGTGGCGCCTGTCAGTTGGTTTACCAGAATCCCCAGAAAACCGCCCCCGACCGCCAGGACAGCGAAAATAATGATATTGCGGACAATCTTGTTCATGAAATAGTCTCCTCAAAAGTCTGAAAGCTAGAATAATGCCAGGGGTATTTGGGAGGTTTTTGGGGTGGCTGCGCCACCCCAAAAACCTCGATTACAAAGTGACGGTAGAATAATCACCCGACTGAATGCGCTCGCTGACGCTTTTCAGCCAGGCCAACATGGCCTCTTGAGCCCGAATTCCGTACTCCAATGTCAGCAGGCTAAAAAAAGCCGCCCGCTGGTCGGGATAGGCTTCAAGCCGCGCCTGGCTGGCTGCCAGGAGGGCCGAAAACAGGGCGTGGCGCTGCCCGGCAGCGGTCATTTCGGTGTGGATCAAGTTAAGCATTTCGGCGTCGCTCAGCTTGCCGCCAAAATAAATCTGGATCAGAAAAGGCTCACGGTTATCTTGCGGGGCAAGCGGCGTCGCAAGCCAGCGCTGCAGTTCAGCCTTTCCGGCGTCGGTGATATGGTAGCGCTTTAAATCCAGGCGGTCTTCGCGTTCCACCACCTGTACAGAGACAAACTGCTGTCTTTCCATCTCCGCCAGGGTGCGGTAGATCTGGCTCTGGTTGGCGGGCCAAAAATGCTGCACAGACTGATCGAAGGTTTTCTTGAGGTCATACCCCGAAAGCGGCCGCAAAGAGAGAAAACCCAATATGGCGTGTTTTAATGACATGTTCACCTCTTAGTTACACATACTATAATACATGTATTATAGTATGTGTAACTAAACCTGTCAACCCTAAAATCAGGTCAGTTTGGGCTGGGGCTGTCCGAAAAGAGGGGTTTGGGGTACATCGACCACCACACGTGGTGGTCGATGTACCCCAAAAATCCAATTTCAAAAAGGAACTTTTTGGACAGCCTCTGCCCGAACCGGGGACAAAATCAACATTTCATCAGCGCTTTGTCAAGCCAGAATCCCGATTTGCGGGTAAGATCAGATAGTAGCTGGTCGGCAGTTCATTTTGGGCGTTTTGCGCCCAAAATGAACGCTAGAATCATCTTCTGTTGCCATCCATGGCATTAATATGCTATGCTCATAAAGGATTTCAAAGCAATCCAACGAACAAAAAGGAGAAACGCTCCCATGACAAAAAAATCGATTGCCTATACAATCACTGCAGGTCTGGTGCTGGTGATTCTGGTTGCCTGTTCAGGCGGCTGGAACATCTTCCGCCAGTTTACCCAGCCTGTCAGCACACCCGTCAACATACCCTCGAACACAAACGTGAACACCAACACCACGATCTCTTCCGAAACTGCCCCAAACGCCAGCCTGACCATCCGGCTGAGCGAAGGCCAGGCCCAGCCGCAAAGCGTTGAGGCCCTGCCTGCCGCCAACGGCGAGCCGCTCAGCCCGGAGGAGATCCAGGCCATCCTCAGCCGCCTGGAACCGCTGGACCTGGAAAGCGGGGCCCAGGTGGATTTCAACCTGCCCGGCGACCCGATCCCCCCGACCCTGCCCGGCAGCACCCTGGAGCAGCCCTTCCCCCAGCCTGCAGACGGCAGCGCTCCGCCCAGCCTGGATTCTGGGCCGTTAAAAGTGCTGCGGCACGCCCCGGATGGCGAGGTGGCAGTCGCTCCGTTTATCCATATCACCTTTAACCAGCCCATGGTCCCGCTGGGCACGCTGGGTGACCTGAGCCTCCTAGATGTGCCCGTCCAGGTTGAGCCGGCCCTGCCCGGTATCTGGCGCTGGCTGGGCACCAAAACCCTGACCTTCTCCTACGATTCCACCCTGATCGACCGCCTGCCCAAAGCCACCCGCTACACCGTCCGCATTCCGGCCGGCACAAAGTCGGCCACCGGCGGCGAACTGGCCGAGACGGTGGAATGGACCTTTACGACCCCCGCCCCTCAGATCACCAGTTCATACCCCAACGGCACGCCCCAACCGCGCAACCCGCTGATCTTTATTGCCTTTGACCAGCGGATTGACCCGGCAGCCATGCTGGGCAAGATCGAGCTGCGGGCCGGCGGCAGCCTGGCAGAGATCATTCTGGCCAGCCAGGCCGAGGTTGAGGCCAGCGAATCCATCAAGAATCTGGCCAAATATACCCCCGAGGGACGCTGGCTGGCCTTTAGAGCGGCAGCCGAGCTGCCCGCCGCCACGGATATCACCGTCAGCGTGCTGGCCGGAGCGCCTTCGGCTGAAGGCCCGCTGACCACTCAGGCGGATCAGACCTTCAGCTTTTACACCTATGCCCCGCTCAAAGTGGAAAGCCAGAACTGCAGCGGGCTGACCGATGCCTGCCGCCCGCTCGAGCCGTTCTACATTAACTTTAACAACCCGATTGACAGCGAAATCTACAGCGACACCATGCTGAGTGTCTCGCCCGAAATCCCCGGCGTGGTGGTCAACATCTACGGCACTTCGCTGGAGATCCGCGGCGCCACCCGCGGCCAGACCACCTACACCGTTACGATCAACGAAAACCTGCAGGACACCTTCGGCCAGAAGCTGGGCCACAGCGAAAAGCTCACATTCTGGGTCGGCAAGGCCGAGCCAGTTCTGATTGGGCCCGACCAGCCCTTTGTAACCGTGGACCCAGCGGCGATTGGCAAGAAACCGGTCTTCTCGGTTTACACCATCAACTACAACAAGTTGGAAGTCAAAATCTACGCCGTGCAGCCATCAGACTGGCCCGGGTTTGTCAACTACCTGGCCAACTGGCAGTACACCGATAAACCCATGCCGATGCCTGGGCGCATCGTCTTCGACAAAACCATCGGCGTCGAATCGGTCACTGATAACCTGACCCAGGTGGATATCGACCTCAGCCCCTATCTGGACGGTAAATATGGCCACTTCATTGTGGTTGTCCGGCCGCCCAAGGGCCTTTTTGAGAAAGAACAGGATATGTACTGGCGCACCATCCACTCCTGGGTCCAAATTAGCGGGATCGGGCTGGATGCCTTCAGCGACCTGGAGCAGATGACGGTCTGGACGACAGCCCTCAAGGACGGCGCCCCGCTGGCCGATGTCACCATCACGGCCGGCGAGGCCCAAACCACCGTCGCCACCGGCGCAGACGGGACGGCCCGGCTGCCCATCCCCCAGGGCGCCACCTACCTGTCTGCCAGACTGGGGGCGGATACGGCCATTCTGCCCCGTTCGCCGTATGCTTACTACGCCAACGCCTGGCAGACCAGCTCGATCAGCGATGAGCTGCGCTGGTATGTCTTTGACGACCGCCAGATGTACCGTCCCGGTGAAGATGTGCACATCAAGGGCTGGATCCGCCAGTTGGGCAGCCAGCAGGACGGCGATGTCGGGCTGGCAAGCCCATCCCTGGCCTCGGTCAACTACCAGCTCAACGGCTGGGACGGCAACCAGATCGCCAACGGTCTGGCCGAAGTCAACGCCCTGGGCGGTTTCGATTTCTCCCTGACCCTGCCGACCGAAGTCAACCTGGGGCAGGTCCAGCTGATCCTGAGCGCCAATGGGGCTGGCAGCGTCAGCAACGCCAGCTACTACCACAGCTTCCAGATCCAGGAATTCCGGCGGCCCGAGTTTGAAGTCAGCGCCCGCAATGAGTCGAGCGGGCCCTATTTTGCGGGCGGCAGCGCCACCCTGGCCGTGGAAGCCAAATACTACGCCGGGGGCGCTCTGCCCGGCGCAGAGACCAACTGGCAGGTGACCTATGCACCCGGCAGCTACACCCCGCCCAACTGGCCCGATTTCACCTTTGGCGAATGGACGCCCTGGTGGAGCTACCGCGGGATCAGTGAGTTTTACGATTACGGCGGCCCAACCTCCGCCGGCGAAAGCCAATCCTTCAGCGGGCAGACCGACGCCGCCGGCGTGCACTACCTGCAGCTGGACTTTGATCTGAACAGCCCAAGCGAAGGCGCTTTCCTGCGCCCGGTGTCGGTGCTGGCCAGCGCCACCGTCATGGATGTCAACCGCCAGGCCTGGAGCAGTTCCACCTCGCTGCTGGTGCACCCCGCCAGCCTGTACATCGGGATGCGCTCCGACCGCTACTTCGTGGAGCGCGGCACACCGATCAAGGTGGACTTCATCGTCACCGACCTGGACGGCAACGCCGTGACGGACCGGCCAGTGGAAATCAGCGCCGCCCGCATGGAGTGGAAGCTGACCAAGGGCGTGTGGGCCGAAGAAGCCGTCGACGTCCAGACCTGCAAATTGGGCTCCGGGCTGACCCCGCTGACCTGTGTCTTTGAGACCCCGATCGGCGGCAGCTATAAGATCACCGCCCAGGTCAAAGACGAGCAGGGCCGCCTGAACCAGAGCAGCTTCACCCGCTGGGTGAGCGGCGGACAGATCCCGCCCGCCCGCAAGGTGGAGCAGGAAAAAGTCACCCTGATCCCCGACAAGCAAACCTACCAGCCCGGCGACACCGCCCAGATCCTGGTGCAGTCGCCCTTCAGCCCGGCCGAGGGCCTGCTGACCGTCAGCCGCAGCGGCGTGCTCTACACCCAGCGCTTCCAGATCCAGGACGGCGCGGCCACTTTGAGCATCCCGATTGAAGAAAAATACCTGCCCAACCTGGAGCTGCAGGTGGACCTGGTGGGCGCCGCCCCGCGTACCAGTGACAGCGGCGAACTGCTGCCCAACGCCGAGCCGCGCCCGGCCTATGCCAGCGGCACCCTCCACCTCTCCATCCCGGCGCTGGTGCGCACCCTCAACCTGCAGGCCGTGCCCGAAGTCACCCGCCTGACCCCCGGCGGGCAGACCACCCTCAACCTGACCCTGCTGGACGCCGCCGGCCTGCCCGTGCCGGATGCCGAGCTGGCGGTGGTGGTGGTGGACGAGGCCATTCTGGCCCTCTCCAATTACACCCAGCAGGACCCGATCAGCGTCTTCTACAGTGACCGCCCAGCCTACTTCGACAGCGTGTACAGCCGGGCCAGCCTGGTGCTGCTCAACCCGAATGCCCTGGTGGTGAGCGAAAGCACCCAACGGCAAGCCATGGATGCGGCCAAAACGGTGGAATTGGAGAATTTGTCCGCCGGCGCGCCGATGGCAGAAGAAGCCATGCCGGCCGCCATGCCGATGGCTACTGCAACTGCCGGCATGAACACCGGCTCCGCAGCCCCCAACACCCCCATCGCCGTGCGGGCCAACTTCAACCCCCTGGCAACCTTTGCCCCCGCCGTCCACACCGATGCGGCCGGCCAGGCCTCGGTCGCCATCACCCTGCCCGACAACCTGACCCGCTACCGGATCATGGTGGTGGCAGTCGACAGCAGCGGCCGGCGCTTTGGCCAGGCCGAAGCCAACCTGACCGCCCGCCTGCCCCTGATGGTGCGGCCCTCTGCGCCGCGCTTCCTGAACTTTGGCGACCAGTTCGAGCTGCCGGTTGTGCTCCAAAACCAGACCGACAGCGACCTGGAAGTGAGCGTGGTGGCCCGGGCCGCCAACTTGCAGGTCGGCTCCGAGCCAGCCGGCGAGGCGCTGATCACTAGCGCCGGAATGCGGGTCAATGTGCCGGCCAACCAGCGCATCGAAGTGCGTTTCCCGGCCACCACCGACCGGGCCGGCTTTGCCCGCATCCAGGTGGCAGCCGTCTCTGGTGAATATGCCGATGCGGCCGTGGTGGAGCTGCCGGTCTACACCCCCGCCACCACCGAGGCCTTTGCCACCTACGGCGTGCTGGATGAAGGCGCCGTGGCCCAGCCGCTGCTGACGCCCACGGGCGTCTTCCCGCAGTACGGCGGGCTGGAGATCAACGCTTCCTCAACCGCATTGCAGGCCCTGACGGATGCCATGCTCTACCTGCAGTCCTACCCGTTTGAGTGCAGCGAGCAGCTCTCCTCGCGCATCCTCTCGGTGGCAGCCCTGCGGGATGTGCTGACCGCATTCCAGGCCGAGGGCCTGCCCTCGCCGGCGGATATGGAGTTCGCCCTGGCGCGTGACATCACCCGCCTGGAAGGTTTGCAGAACAACGACGGCGGCTTCCCCTACTGGCGGCGCGGCTTCGACTCGATCCCCTTCAACACCATCCACGTCACCCACGCCCTGGTGCGCGCCAGACAAAAAGGCTATGCCGTCCCTGACGAGATGTTCTATTCGGCCCTGAGTTACCTGGCGGATATCGAAAGCCACTACCCGGCTGAATACAGCGAAAGCACCCGCCGCACCCTCTCGGCCTATGCCCTTTATGTGCGTGACCTGTCGGGTGACACCGACGCAGTCAAAGCGACCAACCTGCTGGCCAAAGACAAACTGGAAGCATTCTCGCTGGACGCCATCGGCTGGCTGTGGCCGGTGATGCAAAAAACGCCCGAATCGATCGAAAAGCTGCGTGAGATCCGGGCCTATGTGGAGAACCGGGCGGTGGAAACCGCCGGAGCGGCCAATTTCACCACCTCCTACGACGACCAGAGCTACCTGCTGTTGGGTTCCGACCGGCGCACCGACGCCATCCTGCTGGACGCCCTGATCACAGACGACCCCAACAGCGACCTGATCCCCAAGCTGGTAACCGGCCTGTTGGCCCACCGGGTCAAAGGGCGCTGGGGCAGCACCCAGGAAAATGTGTTTGTTTTGCTGGCCCTCGATCACTATTTCAACACCTTTGAAAGCCAGACGCCCGACTTTGTGGCCCGCCTGTGGCTGGGAGACACCTATGCCGGCAGCTTCCAGTTCCAGGGCCGCAGCACCGAGCGCCAGGAACTGAATATTCCGATGGCCTATCTGGTGGATCCCGCCGCCGGTCAAAACCAGAATCTGATCCTGAGCAAAGACGGCCCGGGCCGCCTGTACTATCGGCTGGGTCTGCGCTACGCCCCCACCAGCCTGAGCCTGCCCGCCCTGGATATGGGCTTTGTGGTCCAGCGCCGCTACGAGGCCGTGGACGACCCGGCGGATGTCTCGCAGGACGCCAGCGGCGTCTGGCACATCCGGGCCGGAGCGCGTGTCCGGGTGGTGATCACCATGGAAGCCGATAACCGCCGTAACCACGTGGCTCTGGTGGACCCGCTGCCCGCCGGGCTGGAAATTGTCAACCCGGCCCTGGCCGTCTCGGCCGGGCAGGCCCCGGCGGCTGAAACCAGCTCGCGCTACCTGTGGTGGTGGTGGACCTGGTACCAGCACCAGAACATGCGCGATGAGCGCGCCGAGGCCTTCACCTCGCTGCTCTGGGAGGGTGTGTACGAATACACCTACATCGCCCGGGCCACCACTCCCGGCCAGTTCGTCGTCCCGCCCGCCAAGGCCGAGGAGATGTACTCGCCCGAGGTCTTTGGCCGCAGCACCAGCGACACGGTGATTGTGAAATAAAATCGAGATATCCGTGATGATCATTTTTGGCTTCGCCAAAAATGATCATCACGGAATAAGGGGACAGTATGCCAGGTTTTAAATTCATCCGCTTGATGATCCTGACTGCATTAGCGCTGGGGGTTGTTAGCCCAAACCCCATTTCCAGCCCCTCCCACGGAAAGGGACTTGTCCTTCTCATCCCCATCACCATCAAAGAAAACGCCGGGGTCGGCGCCAGCGGCTACCCGATCAGCGCCGTCATACCGCTGCCGCAGGGCCATTACACCGATACCCGGCAGTTGGGTATCGTCGAGATCCCGTCGCAGGTGGAGGCGCTGGAACGCTGGGCGGGCGATAACAGCCTGCGGCACGTGCTGGTCCACTTCCAGCCCAGCGTGAACGCCAGCGGCGACGCCCTTTACCATTTTGGCAACAGTGGGCAGCTCGCCCCAGCCCAGCCGGTGGTGGTCAGCGAAACCCTTTCCACGATCCAGGTGCTGACAGGACCGCTCAAATTCAGCCTGTCCAAAACTGATTTTCAACTGATTAACGCCGCCTGGCTGGACGCCAACGCCAACGGGGTCTTTGAACCCGCCGAGCAGATCATCGCCAACCAGGCGGGCGGCGGGGTGCTGACCCCGCGCCCCGGAGCCGGCCCGCAGCAGTTCGACTCTGCCCGCAGCGACCTGGAGTTCAGCATTGAGGAGCGCGGCCCGCTGCGGGCCGTCATCCGGATCGCCGCCCCGACCCGCTTTATCACCACCACCCAGCACACCCACGGTTTCGCCGTGCGGGTCTATGCTTACGCCGGGCAGTCGTTCATCAAAGTTGACTACCAGCTCCAGAACTCAGACAAAAACGTCCAGCGCGCCTGGCCGCTGTATTTCGAGGCTCTCAACCTGGATTACCAGCTCAACCTGAGCCAGCCCACCCAGGTGCGGATCGGCCTCGGGCCCCACGCCGGCGGCGTATTCCTGCCCGCCGCCGGCCAGGATGCCCGCCTGGCCCAAACCCTGCACAACCAGTTTGAAATCCGCAGCCTGCCCGCTGAGGGGCTGCTCTACGCCTCGGGCGCCCTGCCGGATGCCAGCGGGCCAGACGGTTTTCTGGATGTGAGCGACAGCCAGCACGGCCTGCAGGCTGTGGTGCGCAACTTCTGGCAGATGTGGCCAAATGGGCTGGCCTTCAGCCAAGGCCGGCTCTCGCTGGAGCTGTTCCCGGCCTGGAGCGCCCAGTGGTACGCCGGGCAGCTCAGCCCCAGCGGGCTGTACTGGCTGGAAGATATGCAGCACGTCTACAAAGAAACCCTGCTCAACTTCCACCCGGCGGCCTATTCCGACCAGGCGCTGATCGGGCTGGCGCGCAGCTTCCAGTTCCCGCCGGTGGCGGTTGTGCCAACCGGCTGGCATCGCACGGCCCAGGCCAGCCTCAACCTGGGGGGCGTCATCCCGCCGGCCTGGACCATCCCGGCCCTGCCGGATGTGCGCCAGCCCACTTACCACGCCCAGGGCTTTAACCAGTCCGACTGGTTCAACCCGGCCAGTCCATTTTACGGGGCCGGCTGGACCAATTTTTACGACCCCGAACCGGGCTACCGGGCCACCTCCTGCACCACCGGCGGCTGGCCGTACAGTGCGGCGGCCTTTATCGCCTCGGGCAGCCCGGCCGATTATTTCACAGCCGAGGCCTGGGCCCTGGGCGAGCTGAACCTGCGCCCGCAGTGGCTGGCGGGCTACAGCCACAGCCAGGATTGGGCTCTGCTCCAGCCCAGCGAAAACCCGTACTGCGGCGGGCGCTGGCGCATCTTCGGCGGGCACGGCGTTTCCAAACTGGCCGCGCCGCCCCTGCCCAATACCGGCAGTGAGACCCCGGTCTACTATGCCCGCGACGATCAGCACGGCTGGTTTTACCACGTGGCCGAGGCCTACTGGCTGACCGGCAGTCCCTGGATTCGCGACTGGTACCAGTTCATCGCCGAGTTCCGCCAGAACCGTCTACTGCGCCTGGAACCCAGCCCGGACCGCTCCTCACGCTCCACGGGCCACGCCCTCAACCAGGTCATCCAGGCCTACCGCATCACCGGCAGCCGCCAGCTTTTGACCGCCTTTGGCCAGCATCTGCGCCAGTACCTGCGCCCCGAGCAGGACCCGTTCTACGGCGACCAGCTGGTCAGCGTGGAACCCAGCGGCGGCGGTTTCCAGACCGGCTACCTGATGCGCACGATCGTCGATTACCTGGAAGAAGTCCGCATTGCAGGCGACTGGCAGGCCTACGCCGAGGGATTCAGCTACCTGACCGGGCTGGTGGAGTGGAACCTCCGCTACGGCAACTTCCCCTATTATTTCAATGCCAGACAGTCTTCTGTCCTGGGCGTCTCGGACGGCAGCGGGCTGACCCTGGTTGACCCGGTAGCCTGGTACTACACCCACAGCGGGCACCAGGCCGTGCTCGACCACCTCAACCAGTATGTGCAGGGCGGCCTGAACGGCGGCAGCCCGCCCTATGGGCAGTTTGGTCCGTGGAGCGGGCAGTTTGAAGGCCGCTATTACCTGCAGGCCAATGAATACCCGCGCCCCGACAGCACACCGCCCGCCGCCATAACCGACCTGCAGGCCGTCCAATGGGGACCCGGCCTGTGCGGGCCGCTGCCTGCTTCCAACCAGACCCGCCTGACCTGGACCGCCCCGGCCGGCGCCGCCCGCTATCTGATCGCCTGGAGCAGCCAGCCGGTCCGCGCCGAGGACGCCGCCCTGGCCCCAGGCGAGACTTTCTGGTGGGCAGCCAACCCGGTCGGCCCGGACCTCACGCCCAAACCCGGCGTCCAGCAGAGCTGGGTGCTGAACACCGCCTGCACCGCCCCGCTCTATGCTGTGATCTTCAGCTTCGACGCCGCCGAAAACCTCAGCGGCATCTCCAACCTGGCCCTGGCGACCAGCGGGCAGACATATCGGGTCTTTTTGCCGAATCTCCAGTTAAGACCATAACATCCAACCCAAAACCTTCAGATCTAAACTGCCGGACGCCGCACCCGGATTTTGCGTTCCGTCAACACCACAAAACACCCCTTCCAACCTTCGATCGCTTCGCTGCGAAATACCTGTTCAATCCGGCGCATGAGCGCTTCCCGGCCACCATTGGCGAGGCGAACAACAAGAATACCAGCATGCGTCCCTGGCGTGAACTTCTGGATATTTGAGAAATCCAGATCTTGCGTAATCAGGAAACGCCCTTCTGTTTGTGCCGCCAGCCAGATGCGGTCATCAATCGCTCCGATCAGTTTTTCTTCTGCAACCGTATCCACCTGATGCCCCAGTTCAATCAAAACAGACTTAACCCGCTGGGGGATATTTTCGTCGAGTTTGATCTTCATCAGAATGCTGGAAGTTCTACCACAGGCAAATCTTCTTTGACGGAAGCCGCCGCAAAAGCAATAACGGCCCGGATATCATCGAGGCTGACGGTCGGGAAATCTGCATGGATCGCCTCGCCGCTGGCGCCTTCAGCCAATGAATCCAAAATTGTTCGCACAGGCACCCGCGTCCCCTTAATTACCCATGCGCCGCTGCAAATTTTCGGGTTCCGTTCAAAATGGTCAAGGTAATTCATACTCACCTCCAGGCTCCATTATACTTGAAATCAAATGACCCTTTTATTGACGAAAAGCGGGTCATTGGGATTCCCATGATGGCGGGCTATAAGTAATGATCATTTTTGGCTTCGCCAAAAATGATCACTTCATTGTTTTTCCTACCCATGCGCCAGCCACTGGCATTCCTCAAAAGCCCAATTGTCAAACACCGCCTCAAAGGAAGCATTCAGAGGGCTGCAGGCGTAGACCCCGAAGCGGATGGCCTGGGCAGCCGGGGCAGGCGGGTTGAGCTTGCCCATCTCGGCGGTGGTCTCACCCAGGACGTGCAGATGGAAAACGCGCATCTGCTTGAAATCCTGCCCGCTGGGCGAAGATTCGATCAGGAAGTCCGGGCCGCGCCGGCTGAGGCGGTAGTACATCTGGCTGGGGGTGGCGATGTCGGTGGTGGCCCAATCGGAGTAGCCCAGGTTGGTGACCACGCTGCCCAGGCGCGAGAGGCCTGGGTCTTCATACTCAGCCGAGGCCTTGAACCAGTTGTCGCTGTCCAGGTAGATAACCGGCCCGCACTGGTCGAAGCGGCCCTGGTAGCGGAACGAAGCCCGCACCGTGAAGGTGAAGTTCTGGTCGCTCTCCAGCAGCAGGGCGTGAGCGTTGTCATTGCGGAAGCCGTAGTAACTGCGCTGCCAGAAATCGCTGCCCGGGTCGGTCACAATCCGGACTGCCTGGGCGGAGACTTCTGATTTTTGGGGCGGGTACAGCCATTTTGCCGATGAAAAATCCATATTCATTGAAGCTCCTTATGCTTAAACAAGTAGATCAGGCGAGTTCGCCTGATCTACATTGTAACCACATCATTCAAAAATTACAAAGCCTGCGGGCGGAACCGAGAGCAGCACAGAGCGGTACCCGCTGCGGGTATGGACGGGCAGGGTCTGCCCAATTTGAGCCGGATCGGTCGAGTACAGACAGGACATAAATGCCACCGGCTGGTCGTCGGTCATATAACCATCGTTGATATTGCCCAAAGCCGTTGGAGCGCTGGGTGATTCCTGCGCCGACCCGAGGGCGACCCAGGCCTGCTGGGCGTTGTTTGGGTCGGTGTTGAGGGCCAGCAGGATGTGCTGATCGTCAAAATGACGCGTCCAGGGGACGATGGAGAGCATCCGCCCGCCCCAGACCTGGGGATAGCCAAAGCCGACGCCGTCGCCAGAAATGGGCCGTAAATACTGCCGGCCCCGGCGCAGGGCGATCTTTTGCTTGCGCAGCGCCAGGATTTTGGCCAGCTCCTGGTAGACCGGTTCGCTTTCGTTGAAGAAATGCCGGCCGCGCGAGCCAAAGGCCCCAAATTCACCGCCGAACATCGATTCGCGGATATAGCGGTCGCCGTCACCCTGCCCGTCAAACCCCTGCTCCGTGCCGTAGTAAATGCAGGGAATCCCCAGGGTGGTGGTGTTCAAGGCCAGCACATTCAGGAGCAGCTTGCGAAATTCCGGCGAGCCCGCACAGAAACGGGCCTTATAGCTGCCTTTGCGGACCTGATCATGGTCGTCGAAGAGCGTCACCACCTTGTTCCGGAACCAGGTGTGCGAATCTTTTTGCATCAGCATCGAATTGCGGAAGAGGTCAAAATATTCGCGCGGGTTGCTGTAACCTTTGACCAGATACTCAATCCGCTGCGGGATGTCGTCAATCCCCAGGGCGGCATCCAGCCCGGTGGTTTCCATGGTAATAAAGGCGTGAGAGCGCCCGCCGGTGATCTCACCGATCAGGTAGAAGTTTTCTTTGCCGATGGATTGGGAGAATTCGTGCATCACCGAGTTGAGATAGCGCACAGCGCCGGGGTCCATGTGCTTGACCGTGTCCACCCGATAGCCGTCGATATCGGCGTAGGCGATCCAGAATTTATAGACCTCGCACAGGTGATGCAAAGCCGCCGAGGGGGCATAATCTTCCACGCTGCCGTCGCCCAGGTTGACATCTTTCAGGTCATAGAAGTCGCCTTCCAGGTATTCCGGGAAGTTGTCCCAATTGTTGATATAACCCCTGCGGGTGTACAGGTCTGGCTCCTGAAACTCAGTCGGCCAGATGGCGCCGGCGGGCCAGGCATCCGGGTGCTGGGTAAGGTCAACCGGGCCAAATGGCAGGCTGGGCTGACCGGCGGCGTCATGCCAGCCGGCGACGGCATACTCGCCGCCGTCCCAGCGGTTATCAAAATAGCCCTGTCCATTGCCCAGCGGCTTCCAGTTGCGGTCGGCTGCATAGCGAAAGACATTGCCTGTATGGTTGAGGATGATATCCAGGATGACATAAATCCCATGCTTGTGAGCCTGGGCCACCAGCCTCTTCAGGTCCTGGCGGGTGCCAAAGTGCGGATCCACATCCAGAAAGTTCTGGATGCCGTAGCCGTGGTAAGTATCCTGGAAGGCCACCTGCCGAAAAATCGGGCTGACCCAGAGGGCCGTCACGCCCAGGCGCTTCAGGTAGCCCAGCTTGCTGGTCAGGCCGCGCAGGGTGCCGCCGGCCCAGCGGGTACCGGCCTCGCGCCAGCGGGCGCTGTCCTGCTCGTTCTGCAGGGCGCTGCCGGCGTCAGCCGGCTGGAAAGGCGGCGTTTGGCCGCCGGTGACGGGCCGGCCGGCGTTGTCCAGATAGCCCTGCTCGCGGCCATCCGAAAAGCGGTCGAGCATGACAAAATACAGCACCTGGTCTTCCCAGGCGACCGGCGATTTGGTAAACGAGCGATTCAAAAGGGCGTGGAAATCAATCTCCGCCAGTCGTTTTTCAACCATAAATGCATCCTTTTTGTATCATCTCAAAAGTGGGTTGGGTGTACTTTGTGGTAAGTACACCCAAAACCCCATTTTATGGGGAAGATACATCTTATTTCAGGTGAGATTTCAAGAGGTCAAATCCTACTCGATTTATCCATTATACAGCATTCAAACTTCCTCCACTTGTTAAGAAGGTAATTAACGTCAGTTCGGGATAAGAGATTTTTGGGTGTTTTTTGGGTGGCATAGCCACCCAAAAAACACCCCAAATAACCTCTTTTCGAACTACCCCAAACTGGGGTTAATTATTTACGGTCGATACGTCCGGCTGGCGTGGGCGCGTACATCGGCCTCGGCAAACCAGGCCTGCTTCAGTTCCTGGCGCACATACAGCGGCGATTGATCGGCATAGTGCGGTGAGCTGGCGTCCAGGGTGGCGCTGCCGAACTGGTGGATGCTCTCCACCGTGACCGCGCCGGCGCTGTCCCAGCGCACCAGCATGACATAGCCATCACCGTTGTTGCCCACAATCCGGCCGTCCTCGCCTTTGGCGCCGTAGCTGGCGCGCAGCAGGTCCGGCCCGCCGTCGCGGGCTAAATCCAGCGCCCCGCGCTGCAAGCGGTTGGCCTCACCCCAGGGCACGGTCACCCGGCCGAATTGGCTCTGCAGGGTGTTGGCGGCGGTCACAAACGTGCTGGTCAGGGACTCGGCGCTGATCTCGGCCCCCACCAGGCCGCTCCAGCGCAGGTACTGGGCCGCGCTGATCGCGTCCAGCCAGTATTCCATCACCGTCATGCCCTGCGAATCCAGGCTGGCGCGCAGGTCCCAGCCGCGCAGCACATCCTGGGCAGCGGCGGCCGCCGGGCTGCCAGACAGGTCGGCCTGCAAAATGACCTGCACAAAGCGGGCCACATCCGACTGCTGGGAATAGGTCAGGTCAAACTTGACCGCTCTGAACTGGGCGTAGGTCAGTTTCTCGCCCGTCCCCAGCAGCTCCAGGGCGCGCAGGGCCCGGTTGGTCTGGCTGGTTTCAATCCCTAAAGCCGGGGCATAGCTGGCCGGGTCGGGTCGCCCGGCGCCGCTGGTGGCCTCAAACGGGGTGGAATTGGCATTCTGGATAAACCCAGCCGGCGGGTTCAGCACCTGGGGCAGGTCCTCAAACGGCAGCGACTCGGTCCAGAGCGTCTCGGAGGTATTCCCCGGCAGGTACTGCGACCAATCATAATCGGGTGAGCGTAAGGGCAGCATGGCATTGTAGAGGTAATAGATGTTGCCTTTGGCGTCCGCATAGCCAACATTGAAGTTGGGCAGGCCGCCCTCTTTCATCGCCTGCTGCCATTCGGCGAAGTTTTTAGCTTTGTTCATCCGGTAAAGCTGCTCGAAGATATTGACCTTGCCGTAACCGGCGTAGCGGATGGCGTAGACCCCATGCGGGCGGCGCACAGCCGGGCCGTACACCGACCAGAGCACTTCCTGCGGGATGGGAATCCGCAGCCGGCCGTAGAGCTTGACCCAGATGATCGCCTGGCGCGTTTCCAGGGTCTTCCACTCGCCATCAAAGCGGTATTGGTTTTTATTGTCCGGGTTCACCTCCAGCACAAACACATCCGCCAGGTCCGGGTCGTTGACCGTAAAGGCCCAGCCCAGGTCGCGGTTGTGACCGTGAATGATGGCAGGCGTGCCGGGGAAGGTGGCACCTGACGCCTCCCAGCCCTCATCCGAGTGGATGTGGGCCTCGTACCAGGCGACCGGGCCGGTCCAGGGCTGGTGCGAATTGACCGCCAGATAGGTGGAGCCATCCGGGGTGCGCCCAGGGGCCAGGGCAAACGTATTCGAGCCGTACAGCTCGGCCCGGGCGCCCATCCCCAGGATACCAGCCCAGGCTGACTGCGGCGGGCTGGCGGGCGGCTGGGCAGCCTGGCCTTTAACCGCCAGCGGGCGCTGGCGGGTTTCGGCGAACAATTCACCGATCACGCCGTCCAGGCCAAAAAACAAGGGGCTTTTGTAGACCGAACCAGCGGCGATGATCTTGCCGGTGATCGGGAACAGGCCGGGCAGCAGGGCCTGTTCGGGGTATTTGTAGGCATAATAGTTCAGCCCATCGGCGTAGGCCTCCAGCACAGCCCGGCTCTCAGGGGCCAGGCCGGGGTAACCAGCATCCACCACATCCTTGACCCGCAGCAGGGCCGCCAGGTAATCGGCGGGGGCCGAGCCCTGGCCATAAACCGCCGCCAGCATGCCCTGCGAGGCCGCCAGGGTCTGCTGGATGGTCAGGAAATCGTCCTCGGCGTGGGCATACGCCAGACCAAAGGCAGCGTCGGCGTCGGTCTTGCCGTAGATATGCGGCACGCCCCACTCGTCGCGCACGATCTCCACCGGGTATTTCTGGTTCAAATCCGCAAAGGAGCGCGTTGCGGGCCTCTCAGGCCAGACCATCCAGACCCCAAAAAGGGCTGCCAGGATCACAATCACCAATAAAACTCTTTGCCATTTTTTGCGCAGCATATAAACTCCTTAAAATATTGAAAAGAGGTTGTTTTGGGTGTTTTTTGGTGGCGTAGCCACCCAAAATCCCTTCGAACTGACATTACTTATCCAGCGACCAGATCTGAAAATCGCTGAACTGGATCTCTTTGCCGGTGGCCTTGAGCGTGTTCACACTGGCTTCCCCAATGGTCACCAGCACATTGCCCGCCTGCGGGACTGCAGACAGATCAAGCCGGGTCACGAACTGCCCGTTCAGCCAGAGCTGGCCCTCGTCGCCCAGCGCCAGGAGCCGGACCTCATTGACCTCGCCAGCGGCGATCAGCCCGGCGTCAAAACTGCCCTGAGTCACAAGGTCGAAGGATGTCCCGCTCAACTGGTACTGCTGCCAGTTCAGATCAGAATTGACAAAAAGGACCAGCCCGGCCCCGCCCGCATAGCGGATGACAAAACCATAGCACCAGCCCTGTCCGGCGGCCAACACCGGGCCGCTAAATTTCGCGCTTACCAGCAAATTGGTCAGCGCCAGATCCGGCAGCTTCTGGTCGGAAGAGATGGCGACCCCCTGGTCGCCGAACCCGATCTTGCCCGCCAGGGCGGTCTGCACCAGTTTGCCGTTCTGAACGGCGGCAGTGGCTGTGGCATACTGCGGCTCCAGGGTGGGCAGGGGTGTACTGGTTGCGGGAGCAGCAGCCGTTTGGGTCGCGAGCTTTGCGGGGGCTGGGCCACACCCGGCAGCAGCCAGGCACAGGCTAAAAAGAATAAAAACGGAGCATAGTTTAGCGTTCATGGTTTCCTTATTGGCAAGCGCCAAAAACAGGGTCTGACGGGCGGCAGATCGAACCAATCTGTGGGGCCGGCCGCGGACCCGCACAGCAGTTTTATTATATCCCTGCGTCAACAAAAGGGAAATTTGGATTATAATAGCGCCACCTATGAACACACATCTGTTCAATTCCTATTATTACCCCAGCCCCTGACTCCCCCTCTCCGGAGAGCTTTGGCGCGCCCTCTCTGACGGAGGGCGCGTTTTTTTTTGCGTGTGCGCCGCTATCACAGATGGAGGCATGTATGAACCCAAACACAATGAGCATTGACCAGCAAGTCGTGTACCTGATGCAGGGCACGGAATACGGCGACGAAGAACTGAAGCAGCACATGGCCCAGGAACTGCGCCAGCGCCTGCAGGAGGGCGCGGCCGAAGGCCGTCCGCTGCGCCTGTACTGCGGCTTCGACCCGCGCACCAGCGACCTGCACCTGGGCCACACCGTGGTAATGCGCAAGATGCGCCAGTTCCAGGAACTGGGCCACGAAGTGACCTTCCTGGTGGGCAACTACACCTCCCTGATCGGCGACCCATCCGACAAGGACGTGCTGCGCCCGCAGCTGACCGCCGAGCAGGTGGCCCACAACGCCCAGACCTACGCCCAGCAAGCTTACAAAATCCTGGATGAAACCAAAACCAGCATCCGCTACAACGCCGAGTGGCTCTCCCGCCTGACCTTTGCCGAGCTGATCAAACTGGCGTCGAACTTCACCGTCCAGCAGTTCATCCACAACCGCGAGAATTTCCGCCTGCGCTGGGAAAAGGGCGACCCGATTTACCTGCACGAGACCTTTTACGCCATCATGCAGGGCTACGACGCCTACATGCTCAAAGCCGATATTCAGATCGGCGGCACCGACCAGATGTTTAACATCGTACATGCGGCCCGCAAGCTGATGACCGCCCTGGGCGCCCAGCCGAACATCGCCATCATCATGGATATTTTGCCCGGCACAGACGGCGAAGTAAAGATGAGCAAGTCCCTGGGCAACCACATCCCGATCCTCTCCAGCCCGGAGGATCTGTACGGCAAGGTGATGAGCCTGCCGGACAAGGCCATGCCCAAGTTCTTCCGCCTGGTGACGCGCTGGACGCCGCCCGAAATCGAACGGCTGGAAACCGCCCTGACGGATGGCAGTCTGCACCCGCGCGACGCCAAGATGAAGCTGGCTCACGAGATCGTGACCGTCTTTGCCGGCCCAGCCGCTGCCAACGAGGCCGAAGCCCACTTCAAGCGCGTCTTTCAGCAGGGCGCACTGCCAGAAGAGATGCCCGAGTTCAGCTTCCCGGCCGACCGGCCCCTGCTGGAGGTGCTGCTCGAAACCGGTTTCGCCGCCAGCAAAGCCGAAGCCCGCCGCCTGCTGGAGCAAAAGGGTGTACGGCTGGACGGTGAAACCCTGCTGGACGGCAGCCAGTCCCTGCCGCACCCGGGCGTACTGCAGGCCGGCAAGCGCCGCTTCGCCCGAATCCGGCTGGTAGGTTAAGATCTCAATCAGCAGAGGGAGTTGGGTGTTTTTGTGGGCGAAGCCCACAAAAACACCCAACTCCCCGCTTTATTGAGCGGCGCCTATTCAATGTTGCAAATTCTTTCCACAAAAGGTATGATCAGACTATGAACAATCCCGATCAACCTCATCGTCTGATTTTAGAACGGATCGCGCACCGGGTCATGCTGGAAAAGGGCCTGCTGCCCGAATTTTCTCCGGCGGTGATGCGCGAGGTGGACCAGCTCCCCACCCAGCCCCCCAGCGGCCCAACCAAGGACCTGCGCCAGCTGCTCTGGTCCTCGATTGATAACGACGACTCGCTCGACCTGGATCAACTGACTTTCGCCGAGGAACTGCCCGGCGGGCGGATCAGACTCCTGGCGGCGATTGCCGATGTCGACTGCCTGGTCAAAATCCGCACAGCCATCGACGAACATGCCCACCAGAACACCACCTCGATCTACACCGCGGCCAAAATCTTCCCAATGCTGCCCGAAAGGCTCTCCACCGACCTGACCTCGCTGAACCTTAATCAGGATCGGCGGGCCATCGTGATCGAGATAATCGTCGAGCCGGATGGGACCGTGAAAGACGCCAACATTTTCCAGGCTCTGGTGCACAACCAGGCCAAACTGGCCTATCCCGCCCTGGGCGATTGGCTGGAGGATAGCGGCCCCCTGCCCGAGGCCGCCGCCAAAGTGCCCGGCATGGCCGAAAACTTGCGCCTGCAAGACCAGGCCGCCCAGCGCCTGCAGACCTACCGCCACACCAACGGTGCGCTCAGCCTGCGCACCCTGGAATCGCGGCCCGTGTTCGAGGGCGATCAGATCCGTGACCTGGCCGTGGACGAAAAAAACCGGGCTAAAGAGCTGATTGAAAACATCATGATTGCCGCCAATGGGGTTACGGCCCGCTACCTGGCCCAGAAGAAGTTCCCCCTCATCCGGCGGGTGGTGCGCACCCCCAAACGCTGGGATCGGATCGTGGCCCTGGCCGCCGAGCACGACTGGGTCCTGCCCGCCGCCGCCGATGCCCCCGCCCTGGAGGCCTTTCTGACCGCCCGCCGGGCCGCCGACCCGCTGCGCTTCCCCGACCTTTCGCTGTCTGTGGTCAAGCTGCTGGGAGCAGGCGAATATGTCGCCGGGCTGGCCGATGAAAGCGGCGGCCATTTTGGGCTGGCCGTGCGCGATTATGCCCACTCCACCGCCCCCAACCGGCGCTACACCGACCTGGTGACCCACCGCCTGCTCAGGGCCGCCATCGAAGGCAAGCCCGTGCCCTACGAGATGAGCGAGCTAAACCTGCTGGCCCAGCACTGCACCCGCACCGAAGACCTCGCCAACAAAGTCGAACGCCAGATCAACAAGTCGGCGGCAGCCCTGCTCCTGCGCTCGCGAATCGGCGAACAGTTCGAAGCGCTGGTGACCGGCGCGGCTTCCAAGGGCACCTGGGTGCGCCTGCTAGACCTGCCAGTCGAAGGCCGCCTGATGCAGGGCTTTGAAGGGCTGGACGTGGGCGACCGTCTGCGGGTCCAGCTCCTGTTGGCCGATGTGGAGAAGGGTTTCATTGACTTCAAGCGGGCTTACGCCGGGCGTAAGCGCTGACATGCAGCGTTTCAAAAAACCGGCCAGCCCCCACGATGACGCCCCCCAGGCCTGGGAGCACCTGAACAATTTTTTAGAGAACTATCTGCACCACGCCTGGGCGCTGGTCATCGCTCTGACTCTGCTGGGGCTGTACCTGCGCCTGCCGGATGCGCTCCGTCTGTCCATCTGGCAGACCCTCTCCGGCGAAAAATACGCCGCCCAGCGCTACCTGGCGGGGATGCTCTTCTTCTTCAGTTTGCTGTCGCTCTCCCTGCTCTGGTCGGGCGGGCAGCGGCTGGATGCCTGGCTGTTTGATTACATCAACTGGCGCGGGAGCCGCCCGCCCTGGCTGGATGGTCTGATGTGGGTCATCACCCAGACCGGCAACGGCTTTTTGGCCCTGCTGGGTGCCCTCTATTTCTGGTTTATGGGCGACAAAGTCCTGGCTGGCCGGATGGCTTTTGGCTCGCTGACCCTCTGGCTGGTGGTGGAACTGGTCAAAGCCCTGATCCACCGGCCGCGCCCGTTCACCCGCCAGGGTCAGGCCCGGGTGGTGGGAATGCGCGCCCTGGGCCGGTCTTTCCCCAGCGGGCACACCTCCCAGGCCTTCTTTCAGACTGCTCTGCTGGTGCGCTATTTTTCTCTAGACCTCTGGGCATCCGGGCTGCTGCTGACCCTGGCGCTGCTGGTGGGCGTGACCCGCATGTACGTTGGCGCCCATTACCCGCGCGACGTGCTGGCCGGGATGATCCTGGGAAGCGTCTTTGGTTTCATCGCCGCGGTAGTATAAAAGCGATTGTTTTGGGCTGACGCCCAAAACAATCGCTTTTATTTATTCTTTCGTATGCTTTGGTTTGTTGGAGAGGAAATAGGTCAGAGCCGCCACGATCAGGGCAATCGAGCCGCCCGGGATGAGTAAATTGGTCTGCCCGTCCCAGCTCACCAGTTCCCGCAAAAAAAAGACGGCCATAACCACCACAATCACACCCAGGAGTTTGTCTTTCAGGTCGTCCAGGTGATGGATCGCCAGCCACTCGGGCAGAATAATCTTCTCGTCAATAAAAAGCTCGTACAGCCCCAGAGCGATAACGTACATGGCGGTGGCAATCAAGAAAATATCCACCAGCTGGATGAAGGCCAGGCTGAGCTCTTTGAGTACTTTTTCGTCAAACTTGAGCGGGTTGAGCGCCTTGATGATGGTTTCAACCGTGGCTATGCCGCCAAAGACGAGCAGGGCGGTGCCTGCCAGAAATGAGCCGATCACGGCGATGATGATAAGATAACGACTGGATGCGAGCAGTTTGGTCATAAAAACAATCCTTTCATACATTGGGAAGGGTTGTGTTTTTTGTGAGCTTCGCTCACAAAAAACACACCTTGCCTGCTTTTTTTCAAGAGCTATTCTATCGAATAAAAGTCATTTTGAGCAGTACACCTAAAATAATTAAGAGCATTCTAATAAAAAATATATGCAATTTATATTGACGCCTTTCGCCGCTGCCAGTAGAATTAGAGTCAAGATATGGCTGACTTGAACGGCGCAAGTCCTTCAGAGCAGCCAGAAATACCTGAACTCCGATGGGGAGTAGCCACCCAGACCTGGGTGAACAGTCGTCAGGACGGAAGTTATTCCCGGCTGTTCAAGATACGGCAAGACCATCGCCAGCTTTTGGCGGTGGTCTTTTTAATCATTTGGATCGGTGTTTTGAAGTTCAAAACACCCGCAACACAAGGAGATTTTTATGAAATCGCAGTGGAAACTCGGTACATTCGCAGGAATTGACGTTTTTGTGCATGCAACCTTTCTGTTAATTGTCGGCTGGTACGGTCTGAGCGCCTGGATGGAGAATCGCAGCCTGGCCGCGGTGGTGGAAGGCGTGGCCTTTATCCTGCTGCTCTTCCTGGCCGTTACCCTGCACGAGTACGGTCACGCCCTGACGGCCCGCCGCTTTGGGATTAAGACCCGCGACATCACCCTTTACCCGATTGGCGGCGTGGCCCGCCTGGAACGGATGCCCGAAAAACCGATCCAGGAATTGTGGGTGGCCCTGGCTGGCCCGGCGGTCAACGTCGTCATTGCAATCGGTCTGTTCACCTGGCTGGTCCTGACCAATGCCCTGGCGCCGCTCAGCCAGATCACCCTGACCACCGGCTCGTTCGTGGAACGGCTGATGCTGGTCAACATTTCGCTGGTGCTGTTCAACCTGATCCCGGCCTTCCCGCTGGACGGCGGGCGGGTGCTGCGGGCAGCCCTGGCGATGAAGCAGAATTATCTCCAGGCCACCCGCACCGCCGCCTCAATCGGCAAGGGGCTGGCCTTCCTCCTGGGCCTGGCTGGTCTGTTTTCCAACCCGATGCTGGTGTTTATCGCCTTCTTTATCTGGATGGGCGCAGATCAGGAAACCAGGCTGGCCGAAATGAAGAACGGCCTGCCCGAAATCGAGGTCCTCGATCCAGATTACAGACCCTTTACCCCGTCTGGCCCGTTTGAGCAGGTTGGTCAGGTCGTCATGGCTGGCCCAGAGCAAAACTTCCCCGTGATCCGAAACGGGCAGGTGGTGGGCTGGGTGACCCGCAGCCACTCTGTGACCGTGATAACCCGTCCCGCCAACAAGTAATGAATCTGAAGGCTGCGAGGGTGGTTTTACCACCCTCGCAGCCTTCTTTTTAAAAGCCCTGGGGGTATAATTCCTTCGTCAATAAATTTCAAATCACGATGGAAGAGGAGACCCCTATGCGCTTTGGCAGCTTTGATGACGAACAGCGAGAATATGTAATTAACCGGCCCGACACCCCCTTGCCGTGGATTAACTACCTGGGCACGGAGGCCTACTTCGGCATCATTTCCAACACTGCCGGCGGCTACTCCTTTTACAAAGACGCCCGCCTGCGCCGCCTGACCCGCTACCGTTATAACAACGCCCCGCTGGATGCCGGCGGGCGCTACATCTATCTGCGCGACAACAACCCCGCCAAACCGTTCTACTGGTCGCCCACCTGGCAGCCAACCCGCACAGCGCTTGACAAATACGAATGCCGGCACGGCATGGGCTACACAAAAATCAAGTCAGAATTAGCCGGTATCGTCTCCGAGAGCACCTATTTTGTGCCCCTGGGTGAAAACCTGGAGATCTGGTCGCTGACCCTGACCAACAACCGGGCGGAAAGCGCCGATCTGTCCGTCTTCTCGGCAATTGAATTCTGTTTATGGGATGCGGTTGACGATTCAAACAACTTCCAGCGCAATTATTCGATCGGCGAAATGGAAATTCTGGACGGCGTGATTTACCACAAGTCGGAATACCGCGAACGGCGCAACCATTTCGCCTATTTCGCCTGCTCTGAGCCCCTGACCGGGTTTGACACCCAGCGTGAAGACTTTCTGGGGGCTTACCGCGGTTGGGATACCCCGCTGGCGGTTGAAAAGGGCGCTTCAGCCCAATCGGTTGCAGCCGGCTGGCAGCCCATCGGCTCTCACCATGTCCGGGTGGAACTGCAGCCCGGCGCTTCCCGCCAGATTATCTTCCTGCTTGGTTATCAGGAAAACCCGGTCAGCGACAAATTTGACCCGCCCGACAGCCAGACCATCAACAAAAAGAGCGTCAAACCCATTATAGAGCGCTATTTGCAGCCTGCCGAGGCAGCCGCGGCCTTCCAGGCTTTGCGCGTCTATTGGACCGGTCTGTTAGACAAACTGCGCGTCAACACCCCGGACGCTGACACCAACCGCATGGTGAACATCTGGAATGCCTATCAAATGATGATCACCTTCAACTTCTCGCGTTCGGCCTCCTATTTTGAATCCGGCATTGGGCGCGGGATGGGCTTCCGAGACTCGAATCAGGATTTGCTGGGTTTCACCCACCTGATCCCCGAGCGAGCCCGCCAGCGCATCCTCGACCTGGCCGCGACCCAGCTTCCCAGCGGCGGGGCCTATCACCAATACCAGCCCATGACCAAACTGGGCAACAACGACATCGGCGGCAATTTCAATGACGACCCGCTCTGGCTGGTGCTCTCGGTCTCTACCTACCTCAAAGAGACCGGCGACTGGAGCATCCTCAACGAACAGGTCCCGTTTGACAACCAGCCCGGCTCCGAGCAGCCGCTCTACAACCACCTGCAGCGCTCGATCGGGTACACCACCGACCGCCTGGGTCCCCACAACCTGCCCCTGATCGGGCGGGCAGATTGGAACGACTGCCTCAACCTGAACTGTTTTTCAGACACCCCCGGCCAGTCTTTCCAAACCACCACCAGCAAAGATGGCACCGTGGCTGAAAGCGTCTTCATCGCCGGCCTGTTTGTACTGGCCGCCGCCGAAATGATTGGGATTGCCAACCAGCTTGGCAATCGGGCCGAGGCAGCGGCTTACGAGACAGAAAAAGCGAAGATCGAAGGTGCGATCAACACCGCTGGCTGGGATGGCGAGTGGTTCCGGCGGGCTTACGACAACTTCAGCCAGCCGCTCGGCTCGATTGAATGTACTGAAGGCCAGATCTATATCGAACCACAGGGAATGTGCGTGATGGCCGGCCTGGGCGTGGAAAACGGCAACGCCCAAAAAGCGCTCGACTCGGTCGCCAAACGCCTGGCCAGCGAGCACGGGATTGTGCTGCTGCAGCCCGCCTATAAAAAATACTACCTGCACATCGGCGAAATCTCCTCCTACCCGCCCGGTTACAAAGAAAATGGCAGCGTATTCTGCCACACCAACCCGTGGGTGATGATCGCCGAAACCAAAATCGGGCGCGGGGACCAGGCTTTTGATTATTACAAACGGATCAACCCCTCCGCCCGCCAGGATCTGAGCGAGCTCCACCGCTGCGAACCCTACGTCTACGCTCAGATGATCTCCGGGACAGAAGCGGTCAAACCCGGCGAAGCCAAAAATTCCTGGCTGACCGGGACAGCCGCCTGGAATTATGTCGCCATCACCCAGTGGATCCTGGGCATCCGCCCAACCTTTGACGGCCTGCAGGTCGCGCCGGTCATCCCGACCACCTGGCAGGGGTTTGAGGCCGAGCGCACATTCCGCGGCGTTCACTATCAGATCGAGGTCAAACGCCAGGGGCCTGGAAATCAGGTCTCACTCGAGGTGGACGGAAAACCGGTCCCCGGCAGTGTCATCCCGCTGCCCGCTGAGGGCGTCAAACAGGTCCAGGTCAAGGCGAATATCTGGTAAGATACAGGGGAGGCACAGCCTCCCCTGTTTCTATTTTAAGAGGTTCCTATGACATCCCCATCTTTGCCGGTTGATACTCTTTCTGTGACAGAGCTCAATATTTTGCGCCGCATGTGCAGTGGGCTGAGCAACGCCCAGATTGCCCAGCAGATGGCGCTGACCCCGGGGACGGTCAAATGGTACCTGAAACACATTTACGCCAAGCTGGAAGTGGATGGCCGCGAGCAGGCTGTGACCCGCGCCCGCGAACTCGGCCTGTTTGATGAACAGGACTTGCAGCCCCTGCCGCGCAGTAGCCCGGACAGCCGCCTGCTGCGCATGATCAACTCCCTGCCGCTGGATGTCTCGGGGCGCTATGTGGGTTATGAAGCCCAACTGGACAGCCTGATCGAAATGATCCAAAAGCCCACCCGCCTGATCAGCCTCACCGGGCGCCCGGGGGCCGGCAAGACCGCCCTGGCCTGCAAGGCCCTGACCATGCTGCGCTTCAACCTGGATGTAAACCCGGCCCTGGATGGCATCGTCTGCCTGAGCGCAGCCGGCCTGGGTCTCAACCTCGACCAGATCCTGGGCGACCTGGGCCGCCTGCTCAGCCGCGATGACCGGGGAGTTTTCGACGCCATGATCCGCAGCAATGAGCTGACCTGGTCGCAAAAGATCGGCGGTGTGCTGGAAGAGTTCGCCGGCCTGCGAATTATTTTGTTCCTCGACAACCTCGAAGCCCTCCAGCACCCCGACAGCGGCGAGCTGCAAGACACGGCGGTCAAGATGTTTATCGAGAAAGTCATCGAGCAGAGCAGCCTGATGACGATTATTGTCACAGCAGCGCAGGCGCTGCCGCTGTCCGGCGGGCTGCAAAAGTGGCAAAGCACACTTTCGCTGGACAATGGGCTGGCCCTGCCCGACGCCGTGGACCTGCTGCGGCGCTGCGACCCGGCTAATGAGACCGAACTGCAAACCGCCCCTGAGGCGGAGCTGAGCGAAATCGCCAGGCGGCTGGCCTGTTTTCCCCGCGCCATTGAGGCCTTTGTCGGGATGCTGCTGGAGAGCCCGGTGCTCTACTGGCAAACCCTGGGGGGAGCCCTGCCGGCGCTTGACGATGACATCACCGAATGGATCAGCGCCCATGCCATCAGCCGGCTGAGCCCGGATGCCCTGATCGTCCTGCAGGCCCTGGCGATCTACAACCAGCCCAGCAGCTATGAGGCCCTGGCGTTCTTGCTGGCGCCGCACCTGGGTACGCTCAACCTGCGCCCGCTGCTGGCCCGCCTGGCCCGCTCTGGTTTCATGCGCGCCAACCGCGAGTCGCAGTTGTACAGCCTGCACCCGCTCGACCAGATCTACTGCTATGTCTCCATCCCTCCCGCAGGGGCAGGCACGCCCGACCCAACTGCGCCTTTTACGCGCCAGGCGCTGCACCAGCGGGCAGCCGACTTTTACCACAAAAAACACCTGGCCCGGCTGCAGCGCCGCCAGCTCGCCGATCTGGAGCCGCAGTTTAATGAATTCCACCAGCGCGTCCTGGCTGGTGATTTTCAGCAGGCAGCCCAGGTGCTGCTGGAAATCGACCGCGATCATCTCTGGGAGTGGGGGCACAAGAACCTGCTGCGCCAGAAATATGCCCTGCTGGCAGGCCGGATCAATGATCCGGTCCTGGCCCACCAGGTCAGCCGGCGCCAGGCCTGGCTGAAGTTTTACGAAGCGCCGCGCGAGGCGGAACGCCAGTTCCGCCGCCTGCTGGACGAGGCCCGCCGCCTGGGATACGCCCAGGGCGAAGCCGATGCTCTGAGCGACCTGGCCCAAACTTCCCGCCGGGCCCTGGGCAGCGAAACCTTTGAGCTGCACGAGCAGGCCCTGGCAATTTATCGAAAGCTGGGCGACCAGCGCGGCGCAGCCGAGGCCCTCGGACGGATGGGCGCGGCCCTCACAGAGCGCATGGACGGCGACCAGCAGCAGGCAGCCGCCTATCTCGAAGCCGCCGCCGACATTCAGCGCGAGCTGGGCAACTTCAGCCAGCTCAGCTTCCTGCTCAGCACCCTGGGCATTGCCTATGAAAACCAGGGCCTGCTGACCGAGGCGGTCAAATCGCAGCTGGAAGCGGTGATCCTGGCCAAAGAGATCAACATCATTGAATATTTCGTGCGCGCCCTGATCGCCCTGGCCCGCACCTACAGCCTGATGGGCGAGAACGAGCGCGCCATCTCATTCAGCCGCGAGGCGGTTGACCGGGCCCGCACCATCACCGGCGCCCAGATGACCAACCTGCTCCTGATTGCCAGCGCCACCCACGGACTGCTGCTGGGCCAGTGTGACAACCTGCTGGGCGGGATCGGGGTCCTCAGCCAGGCCATCAGCGAAGCCGGTGGGGCGCCCCTGCCCTACATGCAGGCCGCCTATGCCTACCTGGGCCAGCTGCTCTTCCTGTACGGTGATCTGCAGGCCGCCCGGGTGCTGATCACCCCGGCCTGCCTGGCGCCCGAATTCTTCAGCCAGAATGTCTGGATCGGGATTCTGCTGATCCGCTTCGGCGAACACGAAGCCGCCCAGGATTACCTGGAACGCGTGCTGGCAACAGCCCTGACTGCCAGCCATCATGTCCCGGCCCGTTACGCCGCAGCCCTGGCCCGGGCCGGGCTGGCTTACCTGGCCCAGGACCGGGCCGCCGCCCAGAGCGCCGCCATCCTCTTCCGCCAGGCGCGTTCGCAGGCCGAAATGCCTGCCTGGCTGCGCCTATCCACCGCCCTGCTCAGCTCGCTGGAAGCCGGCTCTGAAGGCGCCCTCCTCCGTCCCATCTTGGATGGATTAGAGTAATCCTGGAGGCTGTCTAATTCGGGTATGTGATGATCACCCCACCCCAGCCCGCCCCTCAAGGGGCGGGAGCAATAAAGAAATTGCGATTTTTTGCCCACGAATGTGGGCAAAAAATCGCATAAATATAGGATTACTCTAATTGCTGAAGGGCCTCGGCGAGGTTTTTGCGCCCGAGGCCGATCCGGAAGTGGCTGGCGGGGTAGTCGAACATCCCGCCCGGCACGATCATCACACCGTGCTGCTCCAACACCTGCTGGCAGAACTGCTCCAGCGGAACCGGGCCCAGCCAGCGCGGAAAAACCGTCGAACCGGCCTGCGGGGCCAGCCATTCCACCTGTTGCGGGCGGCGCTGGCAAAAGGCCTGCGCCAGGGCCAGGTTCGGGCGGATGATCTCCAGGCTGCGCTGGATGATGCGCCCGGCGTTCTGGAGCGCAATCAGGGCCAGGATCTCGCTGGGGGCGCTGCTGCAGATCGTGGTGTAGTCCTTGAAGGTCAGCCAGCGCTCCACCAGACCCGGCTCCCGGGCCGCCAGCCAGCCGATCCGCAGCCCAGCCAGGGCGAAGGTCTTGGACATCCCCGATAGTGAGATGCCTTTCTCATACAGGTCGCAGACCGCCGGCAGGCGCATGGCCGGGTCGTGCTCCAGGCCGCGGTACATCTCATCAGAAAAGACGTAACAGTTGTGGCGGCGGGCCAGCTCGAGGATGGCGTCCAGTTCGGTCCTGCTGGGCAGCAAACCAGTCGGGTTGTGCGGGAAGTTGATCACCAGCAGGCGGGTGTGCGGGCTGAAACTGCGCTCCAGGGCCGCCAGGTCCAGCCGCCAGCCGTCCGGGCCGGGCTGGATGCTCCACGGTACCACCCGGCAGCCGATTGAGCGAGCGATCTCAGCCAGCGACTGGTAAGCTGGCGAAATCACAATCACCTCATCGCCCGGATTCAGCAGGGTCTGCATGGCGACAAAGATCGCCTCCTCCGGAGCAGCCACCAGTACCTGCTCGGGCGTGATCCGGCTGTACTGGCGGGCGATCTCGGCCCGCAGCAGCGGGTGGCCCTGTGACTCGGTGTAGCCCAGCCCCAGCCCGTCCCACAGGGCCCGGCTGTCCGGCGCGGCCATTTCCAGCAGTTCGCTCAGCGCCAGGCTCTCGACGTCTGAGGCGCTCAGCAGGTATCTGGCTTTGAATTCGTACAGAGCGAAGTAGCGTTCCAGTTTAAAAGGGGCGATTGGCATGGGGCGGCTCCTGAGGGTAATGGATAAGATAATCAATAAAGGGATTTTAACCGCGGATGATGAAACTGGGCGGGGGGAAACACGGATCGGCGCCCGGCGGGCAGGTTTTCGTTGATGGTTTTCTGGCTTGCCCCATGCCCAACGGTATGGTGTGTAGGGGCGAGCCCGCCTGGCATGAAAAATGGCGCGGCCATTATGGATAGGGTCGCCCGGCGATACCAAAACCGGGCGACCCTTCATGTAACGGCGATGCATTAAAAATACCGACCGGGCTCGCCCCTACACAGATCAACACCATCTGCCGGGGCGGGTCCTGACAGATAACCAGCGCCATTTCCACTACCTCTTAAACTCAATCAATGATAGGATAAATCTATCCCACTTTGAACAGGTAAAACAACCCATGACATCCTCCGACCCAAACGATCCAAAAGCCTGGTACCAGGCAGCCCGCTTTGGCATGTTCATCCATTGGGGGGCCTATTCCACAGCCGGCGTCGAAGCCTCCTGGTCGATGATGGCGCCGGAGCTCTCCGAGGCCATGTACAACACCACCACCCGGATCAGCGAAAAAGAGTACACCCAGCTTCCGAACCGCTTCAACCCTGTGGAGTTTGACGCCGATGCCTGGGTGCGCACGGCCCAGCAGGCAGGGATGCGCTATATGGTCATCACAGCCAAACACCATGATGGCTTTTGCATGTTCGACGCCCCCGGCACAGACTACAAGATCACCAAAACGGCCTTTGGCCGGGATGTCTGCCAGGAGCTGGCCCAGGCCTGCGCAAAAGCCGGGATGCGCCTGGGCTTTTATTACTCACCGCCCGATATGCACCACCCCGGTTACCGCGACCCGCGCAAACCGGTTGTTGAGACCTGGACAGGCCAACCCGAACGCAAGGAGTGGGCCGGCTATCTGGATTATATGGAAAGTCACCTGCGCAAGCTGCTGAGCGATTACGGCCCGGTCAGCGTCATCTGGTTTGACGGATTAACCAACATGGGCAAGTATGACCCGGCCCGTTTCCACAGCCTGATCCACAGCCTCAGCCCACAGACCCTGATCAACGACCGCCTGGGCGCCGGCTTCGACTTCATCACCCCGGAACAATTCATCCCCAAGGCCGGCATCCCGGTGCGCACCGGCAAGCCCCCCGCCGGCATCGACCCCGGCGGCGACGGTTTTTTCCGCCTGGTGTGCGCCCTGATCAAAGTCCCGCTGATTGGCGGCCTGCTGTCTGACCAGGTGCGCAAGTACCAGAACGGCGGCCTGGAACTGGTAGCCGTCCCGCAGACGTCCTACCCTGCCCCGCAGGATTTCCAGCCCTGGGAAACCTGCATGACCAGCGGTACAAGCTGGGGCTATAACCCGCAGGAGACGACCTGGAAACCGGCCAAAGAGCTGCTCCAAAACCTGGTGCGAATCGCCAGCGGCGGCGGGAACTATCTCCTGAACGTTGGCCCAACCGGCGCCGGCGTCTTTCCACCCCAGGCCGTCGAACGGCTGCAGGTCATCGGGCAGTGGATGGCGCAATACGGCGAAAGCATCTACGGCAGCACCTACACCCCACTCCGCAACCAGCCCTGGGGCGAAGCTACCCGCAAGGGCAGCCGGCTCTACCTGCACATTTTCAACTGGCCCACTGATGGGAAACTGAGCATCCCCAACTTCCCGGCACAGGCCCAGCACGTCTGGCTGCAGGCTGCCGAGCCGGAGAGCCCGCTCAGCTTCAGCCAGAACGGCCCGCTCCTGGAAATCGCCCTGCCGGCCGAGGCCCCGGACGCCAACGTCTCGGTGCTGGCGGTCGACTTCGGCGCCCCAGACCAGGGTCTGACTGCCTACACCCCGGCCCCGCAGACCCGGATTGACGCCCGGCAGTTTATGCGCACCCAGGCCCAAAACAACCTGATCATCAACGCCATCATCAACGCCCTGATCGCCATTGCCAGCTTTCGCCTGCGGGCCAACATCCCCTTCAGCGAAGCCGTGGTGGATGCGCTGATCACAGTCGCCATCATCGGCTGGCTGGTAAGCTGGATCGGGGTCGGCGTGGCCCGCTCTGAGGTCATCAAGGGCAATTTATTACCGGCTCTCAAGGTCATGCCAGGGATCAAACTGCCCAGGGCGGCCGGGCAGCGGGCGCTGGTCATTATGCTTTTCCTGGTCTGCGCCTTCGGCGGGCTGCTGCTGGCCAACTTGCTTTATCTGCTGGCGCCAGGCGGGCTGAGCGGCTGGGCCTACATCGCCTTCAAAACCGTCTACACCGGGGTCTGTGCTGCCCTGGCCTCCGCCATGACAGTCCAGAGTGTGCTGAACGAGTAATCCACCCCGACTTTCATTCTTAAGAATTATTGTTGGGTGGCTGCGCCACCCAACAATCTCTGAACGGTCCTTAAGAATTCGCTTAGAAAACCCGTTTTGACCTTGCGCAATTCGGACTTCTATTGTATTATTTCAATATCAAATGATTCGATATTGAAACAATATACAGGAGATCACTCGATGAACGCAATTGAAGGTCTACACCATATTACCGCTGTAACCCGTAATGCCCAGGGAAATCTGGATTTTTACCGCAATATTCTCGGGCAGCGGCTGGTCAAGCGCACCGTCAATTTCGATGCGCCAGACACATACCACTTTTATTTTGCGGATGCCGCTGGCACGCCGGGGTCCATCGTCACTTTTTTCGCCTGGCCGCAGACTCGCCGGGCAGTTCGCGGAACTGGAACCACAAACGCCCTGGCCTACAATATCCCTCAAGGTTCGCTGGGTTTCTGGCAGGAACATCTGACCCGCAGCGGTATCGCCGCCGGACCGGTGGAAACCCGTTTTGGGGCCACTGTGCTGTCCTTCGATGATCCGGATGGACTGCGCATCGAACTGGTGGAGAGCGCCGAACCCGCCAGCACCCGGTACTGGGCCGAGGGACCGATTGAAGCCCGCTACGCCCTGCAGGGTTTCCACAGCGCCACGCTCTGGGCCAGCCGGGTCGAACCGACTGCGGCCCTGTTAACCGGCCAGATGGGCTACACCTTCCAGGGACAGGAGGGCAGCCGCTACCGCTTTGCCTCGGCTGGCCAAAACGGGCTCATTGACATCCTCCACCAGCCAGGTTTACGCCCGGCAGGGTTTGGGGCCGGGTCCATCCACCATATCGCCTTCCGCGTTCCGGATGACCAAAGCCAGCTCGCCTACCAGCAAACCCTCTCCGCTGCCGGGCTGGGGGTCTCAGCGGTGCGCGACCGTACGTATTTCCACTCAATCTATTACCGTGAGCCAGGCGGCGTGTTGTTTGAAATTGCCACCAACAACCCGGGCTTTGCTGTGGACGAAGACCCCGCCCGCCTGGGCGAGAGCCTGAAGCTGCCGGCCTGGGTTGAGTCGCAGCGCCCGGAAATTGAAAAACAGCTTCCTCCGCTCAGCCTGAAACCGGTCGAAAAGGTGGCATATGCCGCTCAGTTTTGATCTGATGCAACCCCACCCCCATCAGGATTCGCCTGTGCTCAGGGCGGGCAGCCCGCTGGCAGGGGCGCAGCGCGGTCTGATCCTGCTGCATGGGCGGGGGGCTGCCGCCGATGACATGATCGGCCTGGCTCAGGCTTTTACGCTGCTGGACGACCTGGTCGTGCTGGCCCCCCAGGCCAGTGGATATGTCTGGTATCCCCAGCGTTTCATTGTCCCGCCGGCCCAAAACGAGCCCTACTTATCTTCAGCGCTCCGGCGGGTGGACGAGGTGGTTGGCCTGGCGCTAACTGCCGGCATCCCGGCCGAACGGATTTTAATCGGCGGCTTCTCGCAGGGGGCCTGCCTGGCAGCCGAATACGTCATCCGCAGCGAACGGCGTTGGGGCGGGCTGCTGGTGTTCAGCGGTGGATACATCGGCGAACTGGGCAAAGCGCGGCTGCCGGCTGGCCGTCTGGACGGCACCCCGGCCTTCCTGGGCTGCTCGGATATCGATCCTCACATCCCGCTCTCCCGGGTCGAAGAGACTGCCCGCCTGCTGGAAGGTATGGGCGCCGTCGTCACCAAACGCATCTATCC
>Ga0268298_10000528_pt1 | contig 49200 bp, 34 predicted proteins | sample WWTPWeurt_MetaG_FD_194462 | JGI IMG/M metagenome (GOLD analysis project Ga0268298, IMG submission 194462) | Activated sludge microbial communities from WWTP in Nijmegen, Gelderland, Netherland - WWTP Weurt | ecosystem: Engineered > WWTP > Aerobic digester > Activated sludge | place...
TGGGCCCTGTCGGAGTACCGCTTCCGGGGCAACCGGGTGCTGGCGGTGTTCCTGGCGCTGGGCATCATGATCCCGATCCGCCTGGGCACGGTGTCCATCCTCGAGCTGGTGGTGCGCCTGGACCTGGTCAACACGCTCACCGCGCTGATCCTGGTGTACACGGCGCAGGGCCTGCCGCTGGCGGTGATGATCCTCTCGGAATTCATCGCCCAGGTGCCGGGCGAGCTGAAGGACGCCGCCCGCTGCGATGGCGTGGGCGAGTTCGAGATCTTCTTCAAGGTCATCCTGCCGCTGGTGCGGCCGGCCATCGCCACGGTGGCGGTGTTCACCATGATCCCGGCCTGGAACGACCTGTGGTTCCCGCTGATCCTGGCCCCGTCGGACGACACCAAGACCGTCACGCTGGGCGTGCAGCGGTTCATCGGCCAGTACGTCACCGACTGGAACTCGGTGCTGGCCGCGCTGTCGCTGGCGGTGCTTCCGATGCTGGCGCTGTATGCGCTGTTCTCGCGCCAGCTGATCCGCGGCCTGACCTCCGGCGCCGTCAAGTGAAGGGTTGTTGAGTCCATGGCCCGTGTCAGCCTGAATCACCTGCGCAAGTCGTACGACGGCAAGACCGACGTGCTGGCCGGCATCGACCTCGAGATCGCCGATGGCGAGTTCGTGGTGCTGGTGGGCCCGTCGGGCTGCGGCAAGTCGACGTTGCTGCGCATGCTGTGCGGGCTGGAGTCGGTGACCGAGGGCACCATCGCCATCGGCGACCGGCCGGTCAATCATCTGCCGCCGGCCGAGCGCGGTATCGCCATGGTGTTCCAGAGCTATGCGCTGTACCCGCACATGAATGTGTACAAGAACATGGCCTTCGGCCTGAAGGTGGCAGGTGCCTCCAAGGCCGACATCGATGCGCGCATCCGCCGCGCCGCCGGCATCCTCAAGATCGACCACCTGTTCGAGCGCCTGCCGCGCGAGCTCTCGGGCGGCCAGCGCCAGCGCGTGGCCATCGGCCGGGCCATCGTGCGCGAGCCGCAGCTGTTCCTGTTCGACGAGCCGCTGTCCAACCTCGATGCGGCGTTGCGGGTTCAGACGCGCCTGGAACTGGCCAAGCTGCACCGTCAACTCGAGGCCACCATCGTCTACGTCACCCACGACCAGGTCGAGGCGATGACGCTGGGCGACAAGATCGTGGTGATGCACGAGGGCCGCATCCAGCAGGCCGGCTCTCCGCTGGAGCTGTACCAGCAGCCCTGCAACCTGTTCGTGGCCGGCTTCATCGGCTCGCCGAGGATGAACCTGCTCGAGGGCCGCGTCGCCCGGGCCACCGAGCGGGGCGTGCTGGTCAACCTGGCCGGTGATCTGCAGGTGCAGGCGTTGGTCGATGGCGCCGGCCTGGTGCCCGGCGATGCGGTCACGCTGGGCCTGCGCGCCGAGCAGGCCCGCCCGGCGGGCGAGGCCGGCGAAGCGTTTCGCGGCACGGTGCAGATGGTCGAGCACCTGGGCGAGCACAACGCGATCTACCTCACGCTCGACCAGGGGCCGGATCTGGTGATCCGCGGCGAGGGCAACCAGGCCGTGCGGCTGGGCCAGCCCTACGCGTTCACGGCGCCGGCCAGTGGCTTCCACCTGTTCGACGGGCAGGGCCGGGCGCGGCGGCGGCTGGAGCCCGGCAACCTCGAGTGCGCCCGGCGCGGCCCGGTGCAGGAGGGCGCATGAGAAGCCGCGTCATCGCTTGGGGGGGCAGCCTCATGATCGCCCTGACGTCCGCGCAGGCCGCAGGCCCGGCCGCGCAGCCGGCTGGCGAGGCGGCCCGGGCGCGCTCGCCCCAGCGGGCCACCGCGGCCACCGCGCCCGTCGCTTCGCGCACACCGCAGGCCAGCGCTCCGTTTGCACTGCGCTGGGAGGTCGAGCGCAACGAGTTCACGGCGCAGGTGCCCGATGGACGCTCACATTCGGTGTTTGAACTGCGCGCCACCGGCGATCGCGGCCTGCCGGCCCAGGGCTGGGCGCTGTACTTCACCTGCCTGTCCGAGGCCGAGACCGGCCCGGTGCCCGGTGGCCTGCAGGTCGAGCAGGTGGTGGGCACGCTGTACCGCGTGCGCCCTGCCGCCGGCTTCGCGCCGGTGCCGGCCGGTGGCACGCTGGCCATCCGCATCGTGCACCCCGAGGTGGTGACGCAGATCGACAAGGGCCCCCAAGGCCCGTACCTGGTGTTCGACGAGGCGCCCACGATAGGGCTGCCGATCACCGATTTCAGGGCGCCGATCCAGACCCGTCCCGAGCAGCTCGACCGCGGCCCCGACAAGCGCCTGGCGCAGTGGACGCCCGAGGCGCGCTTCGAGCGCCAGGCCCGCATCCTGCCGGTGGCGACCGAGGCGCTGCCGCCGGTGTTCCCGCCGCCGCTGCAATGGCAGCGCGGCCAAGGCCAGCTGCACTGGATGCGTGCGCCCGTGGTGCAGGCGCCGGCCGCGCTGAAGCGCGAGGCGGCGCAGGTGGCTGGCTGGCTGGCCCCCTACTTTGCCGACCCGAAGGCCGATCCGGCGCAGCCGGCGGTGCGGCTTTCGGTCGGGCCGGTCGACGGGCAGGCCTCGCCCGAGGCCTACGAGTTGCGCGTCGACGCGCAGGGCGTGTCGCTGCGCGGCACCACCGCGGCCGGTGTCGCCCGCGGCCTGCAGTCGTTGCGCGACCTGCTGCCGCTGCGGGCGCCGGCGGCTTCTGCCGTCGCGGGCATGTCTGCCGACGGTGCATCGGCGGCCGCGGCCGGGGTCACGTTGCCGGCGCTGCACGTCGTCGATGCGCCGCGCTTCGGGCATCGCGGGCTGATGATCGATGTCGCGCGCAGCTTCCATCCGCCGGCCACGCTGCACCGCGTGATCGAGCTGATGGCGCGGCTCAAGCTCAACGTGCTGCACCTTCACCTGACCGACGACGAGGGCTGGCGGCTCGAGATCCGCGGCCTGCCCGAGCTCACCGGGATCGGCGCCCGGCGCGGCCATGTGGCGCCCTCGGCCACCGGCGCCGACCTGCCGCACCTGCCGCCGGCACATGGCTCCGGGCCGCTGGCCGGCACGCTGCCTGGCAGCGGGCACTACAGCCGCGCCGAGTACATCGCCTTGCTGCGCCACGCGGCCGAGCGCCACATCGAGTTGATCCCCGAGATCGAGATGCCCGGCCATGCGCGGGCTGCCGTTCGGGCGATGGAGACGCGCGCGCTGCGCCTGTCCCGGCTGGGCCGCCCAGATGCCGACCGCTACCGCCTGAACGACCCGCTGGACCGCTCGGTGTATCGCTCGCCGCAGCTGCATCGCGACCATGTGATCGATCCGGGGCTCGAATCCACCTACACCTTCATCGGCCATGTGGTGGCCGAGGTGGCGGCCCTGCACCGCGAGGCCGGCGTGCCGCTGCGCCGCCTGCACGTGGGCGCCGACGAACTGGCCCGCGGCGCCTGGCAGGGCTCGCCCGCCAGCCAGAAGGCGATGCAGCGCCTGGGGCTGGATTCGACCGAGGCGCTGTGGGATCACTTCTATGGCCGTGTCGAGGCCATCCTGCGCCGGCACCGGCTCACGGCCGCGGGGTGGGAGGAACTGGGCGCACGGGTCACCCGGCTGCATGGCCGCCACATGCTGATCCCCAACCCGGCCTTCGTCGGCCGTGGCTTCGACTTGTTCGTCTGGAACAACGTCGAGGGTGCGGAAGACCTGGCCAACCGCCTGGCCAATGCCGGCTACCGCACGGTGCTGGCGCCGGCCATGTCGCTGTACTTCGACATGGCCCCCAACTGCAACCCGGACGAGCACGGCGTGAACTGGGCCAACTACGCCGACCTGGACACGGTGTTCGATTTCCTGCCGTTCGACATGACCCGTCGCGTGCCCACCGATCCGGCCAGCCGCCTGCCCGGCAAGGACGGCCTGACCGACTACGGGCGGCGCCAGATCCTGGGCCTGCAGGGCACGTTGTTCAGCGAGATCGCGCACGACGAGGCGCGCCTGCAGCACCTGATCATGCCGCGCCTGCTGGCGCTGGCCGAGCGGGCCTGGGTGGCCGACCCGGCCTGGGCCCGAGCGCCCGACGCCGCGCAGGCGGGCGCGCTGCATGCGCAGGACTGGTCGCGCTTCGTGCACCAGGTGGGCCGGCAGGTGCTGCCGCGGCTGGATGCCGAGGGCCCGGCGCTCAACTACCGCATCCCGCCGCCCGGCCTCAAGCGCATCGGCGGGGCCCTCCACACCAACCACCCGCTGCCCGGCTTCGTGCTGCGCTACACCACCGATGGCAGCGAGCCCACGCTGTCCAGCCCGTTGGTCACCGGCCCCATCGCCGCCACCGGCAAGGTGCGGGTGGCGGCCTTCAACACCCTCGGCCGGCGCAGTGCGTCGGCCTCGCTCGACCCCCGCTGAACGGAGCCGCGATGACCGTTCAGCGTTTCACAGTCGCCGTCGCAAGCGCTTTCCGGATCCCCGGATCGTTCCCGCGCCCCACCGCGCACCCTTGACCCACCCCAGAGGCAGGAGACCATGACCCACACCCGCATCCCCGACCACCGCCGAGGCGCCACGATCCGTTGCGCGACGAGGCACACGCCCGTGGCGCTGGCCTGCGCCACGCTGGTGCTGGCCATCCAGCCGGCCTTCGCCCAGGAATCGCAGACCGTGGTGGTGACCGGCATCCGCCGCGCCATCGAGACCTCGGTGCAGACCAAGCGCAACTCGGAGTCCATCGTCGAGGCGGTGTCGTCCGAGGACATCGGCAAGCTGCCCGAGACCAGCATCGCCGAGTCGCTGGCGCGCCTGCCGGGCGTGACCGCGCAGCGGGTGGATGGCCGCGACTCGGTGATCACCATCCGCGGCATGGCGCCGAAGTTCTCGGTCACCCTGCTCAATGGCCGCGAGATGGTCAGCACCGGCGACAACCGCTCGGTGGAGTACGACCAGTTCCCGGCCGAGCTGATCAACGGGGCCACCGTCTACAAGACGCCCGATGCGGCGTTGGGGGCGCAAGGCCTGGCCGGCACGGTCAACATGCAGACGGTGAGCCCGCTGTCGATGCCCGGTCGCCATGTGAGCCTGAACGCACGTGCCGAGCGCAATGCCAACGGCGCCTTCGTGTCCGGCTCCAGCGCCACCGGCAACCGGGTCAGCGCCAGCTACATCGACCAGTTCGCCGACCGGACGGTGGGGGTGGCCTTGGGCTTCGCCCACCTGGACAGCCCCAACCAGCAGCGCTACTTCAAGAGCTGGTGGTGGGGCAACTCGGCCATCTGGTGGGGCGGCTTCCGCGGCCTGGAGAACGCCGATCCGGCCAAGGCGCCCAGCGTGCTGCAGGGCTTCGACAGCGGCGTGACCTCCAAGTCCACGGTCCGCGACGGCCTGATGGCGGTGCTGGAGTACAAGCCCAACAAGGATTTGCGCAGCCAGCTCGACCTGTACTACTCGAAGTTCAAGCAGGAGGCCCAGGGCCGCGAGTTCCAGGCCAACCTGATGCCCGACTGGAGCGGCAACGGCACGGCCGACGCCCCGGTGTCCGGCGGCCCGATCTACAGCGGCATCAAGACCACCACCGTCGGCAACGACAAGATCGTGATCGGCGGCTCGATCAGCAATGTCGACCCGTTCGTGCTGATGCGCTACAACAAGCGCGACGACAAGGTCAGCGCCATCGGCTGGAACACCGAGCTCAAGGTGGGCGACTGGAAGACCGCCGCCGACCTCAGCTACTCGAAGGCCGAGCGCGACGAGGTGGTGGGCGAGCTCACCGCCTCGGCCACCACGCTGGGCGGCTTCACCAACTTCTACGCCGAGACGGGCTCGGGCTTCTCGCTGTACCCGCCCAGCGCCAACTACGGCAGCGCCAGCGTGGTGCAGCTGCGTGGCATCTCGGAGTGGGGCAGCCTCAAGGGCGTCGGCCAGGCCGGCTCGCTCTCGCCCATCGCCGTGAGCGACGAGATGAAGGCGTTGCGCCTGTCGGCCAAGCGCGATCTCAACTTCGGCGCGGTGAGCAGCTTCGACGGCGGCGTCAACTTCACCAACCGCAGCAAGGACACCGTCCGCACCCAGACCATCTACGCGCTGAAGAACGGCACCAGCTGCGTCGGCGGCAAGGACGTGTGCGCGCCGATCCCGGCCAGCATCCTGCAGAACCCGGCCGATCTGGGCTTCGTGGGCGTGCCGCAGCTGGTCAGCTTCGACATGATGAACGCCATCGCCAGCGGGGTGTACAACTCGGCGCCGGTCAACGAGTCGTCCGCGCCCGGCCGCATCTGGGGCGTGGACGAGAAGGTGACCACGCTGTACGGCAAGTTTGGCCTCGACTTCAAGGCCGGCATCCCGATCCGCGGCAACCTGGGCCTGCAGGTGGTGCGCACGCAGCAGAACGCCACCGGCGTGGCCTGGGATCCGAAGGCCGGCACGGCCACCCCGATGAAGTACGGCACCAGCTACACCGACGTGCTGCCCAGCCTGAACCTGATCGGCGACCTGAGCGGCGATACCGTGCTGCGCTTCGGGCTGGCCAAGACCCTGGCCCGTCCGAACCTGGACGACATGCGCGCCGGCTTCAGCGCCAGCCCCGCCACCACAGGTGCCAACATCGGCAAATGGTCGGGCAGCGGCGGCAACCCGTTCCTGGAGCCGTGGCGTGCGACGGCGGTCGACCTGTCGGTGGAGAAGTACTTCGGCAAGCGCAGCTACATCGGGGCCGCGGCCTTCCACAAGAAGCTCAAGAGCTCGATCTATGTGGACAGCTTCAACTTCGACTTCACCGGCTTCCCGAACACCACCGGCATCACCCCGATCAACAACAACATCGGCACGCTGAGCGCACCCATCAACGGGCAGGGCGGCTACATCGAGGGCTACGAGCTGTCGGCGGCGCTGGACTTCGGGCTGCTGAGCAAGCAGCTCGACGGCTTCGGCGCGGTGCTGTCGGCCTCGCACAACCACAGCAACCTGCCGGGCCGCAGCAACGACGGCAAGAAGGACCTGAACCGCTCGCTCGAGGGCCTGTCGGGCGATGTGAACAGCCTGGTGGTGTACTACGAGAAGAACGGCTTCTCGGCCCGCCTGGGCCAGCGCTACCGCTCGAAGTTCATGGCCGAGATCCGCGGCGTGTGGATCGACACCTCGCTGGCCGCCATCGAGGCGGAGAAGGTCACCGACGTGCAGCTGGGCTACGCCTGGGAGCATGGGCCGCTCAAGGGCCTGTCGATCCTGCTGCAGGTGAACAACCTGACCAACACGCCGTATCGCACCAGCCTGGCCGACGACTCCAGCACGTCCACGCCGCTGCGCATGATGCCCGAGAAGTACTACGAGTACGGACGCCGCTACCTCTTCGGCATCAACTACAAGCTGTGATGTCGGCGCCGCCGGGCGGCCTCCGACGGCCGGCCTGGTGGTACTCGCCGGCCCGTTCGGTCGCGTCGAGGGTCTTCCCGGCCTGACACGCGAACGACGCGTCCGGCGCTGGCGGTTCACTGCACGCCCCGCGCGGCCCCAAAAGGCCGCCGGGGCGTTCTTCATCGGGCGACGCCCAGGCCCGACAATCGAGGGCGCATGCCCCTTCTTCCGCTGCCCGACACCCGCCTCCGGCGCCTGGCCCCCGGCCCGTGCGCCGCGAGGCCGGCGCGCGCGTGCACGGCCCGTGCCGGCGTGTGGCCGCTGGCGCGGGGGCGCTCCCGGGTGGGGGCGGGGGCGCTGCTGGTGGCGCTGGCGACGACACTGGCCGCGCCGCCCGGCCGGGCACAGACCGCGGCGGCGGCCCCGGCGTTGCGGGTGGCGGCCGAGCCCTTGCAGGTGCTGCACTGGTGGACGTCGGCCAGCGAACGCCTGGCCGCCGATGCGCTGGCGCGCCGCCTGGCCGACGAAGGCATCGCCTGGCAGGACGCGGCGATCCCGGGTGGGGCCGGCCTGGGGGCGGGCAAGGTGCTGCGCAGCCGCGTGCTGGCCGGCGATGCGCCCGAGGTGACGCAGATCATCGGCGTCTCGATCCGCGAGTGGGCCGACATGGGGCTGCTGCTCGAGCTCGACGCGGTGGCCGCAGCCGGGCAGTGGCGTGGGGTGCTGTTTCCCACCATCGCCCAGGTGGTGCAGCACCGCCAGCATGTGGTGGCCGCCCCCCTGGGCATCCACCGCATCAACACGCTGCTGGTCAATCGCCGCGTGCTGGCCAGGCTGCAGCTGGCGCCGCCGCGCACCTGGGCCGAGCTGGAGCTGGTGGCGCGCCAGGTGCGCGCCGCCGGCGGGGTGCCGCTGGCGCAGAGCAGCGAGCCCTGGCAGGTGGCCACGCTGTTCGAGAGCCTGCTGCTGGCCGAAGGCGGGCCGAGCCTGTACCGAGACCTGTTCGTGCGCCACGACCCGGCCGCCGCGGCCGACCCGAAGCTGGGCCAGGCACTCGATCGGCTGCGCATGCTCAAGGCCTGGATGCCCCGCCCGCTGGCCGAGCGGCCCTGGACCGAGGGCGTGGCCCAGCTGCGCCGCGGTGAGGCGGCCATGCTGGCCATGGGCGACTGGGCCAAGGGCGAGCTGCTGGCGCAGGGGGCGGCCATCGACGACGACTTCTCCTGCGTGCCCTGGCCGGGCACCGCCGCCTATCACCTGTACAGCGTGGACACGCTGACCATGTTCGCCAAGGACTATTCGCGCGAGGCCGCCCAGCAGCGCTTCGCGCGCACGGTGATGAGCCCGGCGGTTCAGGCCGAGTACAACGCCATCAAGGGCTCGGTGACGGTGCGGCGCGATGCCGACCCGGCGCGCATGGACAGCTGCGCCCGTGCCTCGTGGTCGGCCTTCGGCCAGGGCCCCGCGGCGCAGGCCCCCAGCCTGGTGCACCGCATGGCCACCGACGAGGCCAGCAAGGACGCCATCATCGCCGAGCTGCGCCGTTTCTTCGTGGACGACTCGGTGGCGGCCGCCGAGGTGCAACGCCGGCTGGCCGGCATCTTCAAGGCGCTGCCCGCACGGGGCGAGCGCTCGACAGGACCGTAACCGATGGTGCGCAAGATCCTGGTCGTGGATGACGACCAAAAGACGCGGACGCTGCTCAAGGCCTACCTCGAGAAGAACCAGTACGAGGTGCTGCTGGCGCACGATGGCCGCAGCTTCCTGGCCGAGTTCGGGCGCGTCGCCGACGAGCTCTCGCTGGTGATCCTGGACGTGATGCTGCCCGACACCGACGGCTTCGCGCTGTGCAAGGCGGTGCGCGGGCGCTCCAACGTGCCCATCATCATGCTCACCGCCAGCTCCGACGAGACCGACCGCGTGGTCGGCCTCGAGCTGGGCGCCGACGACTACATCGCCAAGCCCTACAGCCCGCGCGAGCTGCTGGCCCGCATCAAGGCCATCCTGCGCCGCAGCGCACCCGAGGCCGCGTCACCCACGCGCTACTACCGCTTCGACGGCTTCACCCTCGACCTGGTCGAGCGCACCGTGGTCGATGCCGCCGGCGCGCCGGTGGCGCTGACGGGCCTGGACTTCCAGCTGCTGAAATCCTTCGTCGAGCACCCGGGCGTGATCCTCGACCGCGACCAGCTCGCCGAGCAGACGCGCGGCCGCCAGTCCGGCCCGCTCGACCGTTCGCTCGATGTGCAGATCAGCCGCCTGCGCACGCTGCTGGGGGACGACGGCAAGCAGCCCAGGCTGATCAAGACGGTGCGCGGCGCCGGCTATGTGTTCTCGGCCGAGGTGCAGGCCGAGCCCGCGTCGGCCTCGCCGCCGCCGGCCGCGGGCAGCCATGGGTGAGGTGCCGCGAGGCGGCTGGCTGGAGCGGCTGCTGCCCGCCTCGCTGATGGGCCGCCTGGCCCTGGTGATGGTGGCCGGCGTGCTGGTGGCGCAATTGGCCGGCAGCCTGGTGTGGGCCACCCAGCTGCGGGCCAAGGCCCGAGCCGATGCGCAGGAGGCCTCGCAGTACCTCGGGCACAGCGCGGCCAATTCGATCCGCTTCTTCCGCAGCGTGCCGCCCAGTTACCGGCCGCTGCTGATCCAGCAGTTCCGCGAGATGGGCGGCACGCGCTTCTTCGTCAACCTGGGCAAGGCCCCGGTGGCCGTGGCCGCCCTCGGGCACGAGCCGTTGGCCGAGCTGGCGCTGGGCATCGTCGAGCGCACCCTGAAGGACGACCTGCCCTTCCTGCCCGGCTTCTCGCTGGCCTTCGCCTGGCCCGACCAGCTGGCCGTCACCGCCGATGGCGTGAAGCTCACCGACCTGCCCGCGCAATGGGTGCAGCACATCCTGCTGGTCAAGCCGCATCCGGCGCCGGTGCTGGTGGTGCAGACCGAGCTCGAGCCCGGCAACTGGCTGCTGCTGGCCGCGCTGATGCCCAACCCGTACTTCCTCGACAGCGACGACCCGCTGTCGTTCGACCGGCTGGTGCTGCAGGGCGTGTCGCTGGCGGTGGTGCTGCTGCTGTCCATCCTGGTGGTGTTGCGCTGGATCACCCGGCCGCTGGCCGCACTGTCCGATGCCGCCGAGGCCTTCGGCACCGGCGACCGGGTGCCCGAGCTGCCCGAGACCGGCAGCCGCGAGTTCGTCAACACGGCGCGCGCCTTCACCGCGATGCGCCAGCGCATCCAGAAGTACCTCGAGGACCGCGAGCGCCTGTTCATCTCGATTTCGCACGACCTGCGCACCCCGATCACGCGGCTGAAGCTGCGCTCCGAGCTGCTCGATGACGAAGCCCTGCGCAACGAGTTCGAGGAAGACCTGGACGAACTCGACATGATGGTCAAGGGGGCGCTGCAGCAGGTGAAGGACAGCGACATCCACGAGAACACCGTCGACGTGCGGCTGGACAGCCTGATCGGACGCATGGTGCGCGGCGCCCGCCTGGCCGGCCATCATGTGCGTTATGACGACTGCGGCCTGAGCGTGCGCGCCAAGCCGCTGGCCCTGAAGCGCGCCATCGGCAACCTGCTGGACAACGCGCTGTTCTACGGCGAGCGGGCCGAGATCGGCGCGCGGCTCGATGGGGCCTCGATCACCATCGAGGTGAGGGACCATGGCCCGGGCGTGCCCGACGAGGCGCTGGCGCGCCTGTTCGATCCGCATGTGCGGCTGGCCCATGGGCGGCAGCGCAACGACGGCGGCCTGGGCCTGGGCCTGGGCATCGCCCGCAACCTGGTCGAGGCCATGGGCGGCCACCTGTTGCTGGCCAACCATCCCGAGGGCGGCCTCGTGGCGACGATCAGCCTGCCGGCGTGAACCCGACGGCCGGCTGGCCCTGGCCGGCCATGGCCAACGCCTGTTCGAGGGCGCGCTCGTGCCGGGCCAGCACCATCGCCCAGTCGAACTCGTGCTGCGCCCGCCACAGGCCCTGCCCGGACATCGCCTGCGCCTGCAGCGGCTGGCCGAGCAGGTGGTCGATGGCCCGTGCCAGGGCCGGCGCATCGCCGGGCGGCACCAGCAGGCCGTTGACGCCATCGCGCACCACGCTGGGAATGCCGCCCGAGGTGGTGGCCACCAGCGGAAGCCCGGCGGCATTGGCCTCGCACAGCACACGCCCCATGGTCTCGACGTCACGCACCTTGCCGCCGGCGTGCCGGCTCTCGTAGCTGGCCAGCACGAACACATCGCTGGCCCAGAACCAGGGCGCCACCTGCTCGTACGGCACCCGGCCGGCAAAGCGCACCGCATGCGCCAGGCCCAGTTGCGCCGCCCGCGCCTCGTAGGCGCGGCGCTTCGCTCCATCGCCCACCACCAGCAGCTTCAGGCGCGGGTGCGCAGGCAGCAGGGCCGCCAGCGCCCCGAGCAGCACCTCGACGCCCTTCTTGGCCACCAGCCGGCACACGGTGAGCAGCACCGGGTCGTCGGGCGCGAGGCCGAGCGCGTGGCGTGCCGCCTCGCGCCCCTGCGCCGGGCGCGCGAAGTGCCTGGCATCCACCCCACCGGCCACCACCTCGATGCGCGCGGGCTCGACGCCGATGCCGCGCAGCAGCCCGGCGGTGTAGTCGCTGTTGGCCAGGATCGCCTGGTGCCCCAGCGCGGCGGCGCGCATGGCCTGCTCGCGCCCTTGCCGAAACAGTCGGTCCAGCCAGTCCGGGTGCCGGCCGTGCTCGGCCCACCAGCGCACCGCGCGCTGCGCCGCCGGCGCGCCGACCAGCCCGCTGGCCCACGGGTAGGGGTAGCCCAGCCAGGGCCTGAGCACATCGTTGCCCACGCTGCGGCACACCACCGGCACGCCGGTCATGGCCTGCAGCCGGCCATAGAACACCGTCGAGGCATACACCGCGTCGGGACGGAAGCGGCGCACCCGCTCGGCGATCAGCGCCAGGTTGTGCCAGTGCCCCAGGCGCGAGAGGATGCGCCGCACCGGGTAGCCGCACTGCGCATCGAAGCCTGCCGCCTCGTCGGCCAGTGCCGGGTCGGTGACGCGGTAGGTCAGCACCTCCACCGGCGCCTGACGTGCCAGATGAGCGGCCAGGTGGCGGGCATGCGTCTGCATGCCGCCCACCGCGGGCGGAAATTCAGTCAGGACCAGCAGCAGGCGCGGCGGCACGATGGGCGCATGTTGCCCGAGAAACGGGGGCCGCCGTCGTCCGGCGGCGCGAGAAGCTGCTGCGGCCGGTAGGGGCTGGGTTTTCAGGCCGCCTGGGCGGCCGCCAGCAGCGGCCGCAGGTGGGCCAGCATGTCGTCCACCATGGCCTGCAGGTCGAAATCGGGCGCCCAGCCCCAGTCGCGCCGCGCGGCGCTGTCGTCGATGCTGCGCGGCCACGAGTCGGCGATGGCCTGGCGGAAGTCGGGCTCGCAGGTGAGTGCGAAGCCGCTCTGGCGGCGCTCGATCGCCGCAGCCAGCTCGCGCGGGGTGACGCTGAAGGCGGCCAGGTTGTACGAGTGGCGCACACCCAGGGATTCGGCTGGCGCGTCCATCAGCTGCAGCGTGGCCTTCAGCGCATCGGGCATGTACATCATCGGCAGCGCGGTGTCTTCGCGCAGGAAGCTGCAATAGCGGCCGGTCTTGATGGCCTCGTGGAAGATCTCCACCGCGTAGTCGGTGGTGCCGCCGCCGGGCGGCGTCTTCCAGCTGATCAGGCCGGGGTAGCGCAGGCTGCGCACGTCCACGCCGTGGTTGCGCCAGTACCAATCGCACCAGCCCTCGCCGGCCAGCTTGCTGATGCCGTACACCGTGGTCGGCTCCATCACCGTCTTCTGCGGCGTGGCGTCGCGCGGCGTGCTGGGGCCGAAGGCGGCGATCGAGCTGGGCCAGAACACCTTGTCGAGCCGGTGGGTGCGGGCCACCTCCAGCACGTTGAGCAGGCCCTTCATGTTCAGGTCCCAGGCCCACATCGGGTGCTGCTCGCCGCGTGCCGACAGGGCCGCGGCCAGGTGGTAGATCTGGGTGATGCCGTGCCGCTCCACCACCTGGATCAGGCCGCCACGATCGGTGCAGTCGAGCTGCTCGTGGCGCACGCCCTTGATGCGGCCCTGGGTGGTGATGTCGCTGCTGACCACCGCGTCGGCACCGTGGCGGCGCACCAGCTCGTCGCCCAGCTCGGTGCCGATCTGGCCGTTGGCGCCGATGATCAGGATGCGCAGCGGCGCATCGGGCTGGCGCGTCCAGACGCGGTCGGCCACGGTGGTGAGGTTGGAGCCGGTGAATTGGGCGTTCATGTCGGCCAACCCTTCACTTCACCAGGCCCAGCTCGCGGCCGGCCTGCGCGAAGGCGGCCACCGCGGCCTGCAGGTGCTGCGGCTCGTGCACCGCGCTCATCTGCACCCGGATGCGTGCCTGCCCCTGCGGCACCACCGGGTAGAAGAAGCCCACCGCATACACGCCCAGCTCGAGCAGACGCGCGCTCAGCTGCTGTGCCTTGACCGCATCGTGCACCATGATCGGCACGATCGGGTGCTCGCCCGGCTTGATGGCGAAGCCGGCCTCGGTGATGGCGCGGCGGAACCAGCGCGTGTTGGCCTCGAGCTTGTCGCGCAGTGCGGTGCTGGATTCCAGCAGGTCGAGCACCGCGATCGAGCCGCCGACGATGGCCGGCGCCACGGTGTTGGAAAAGAGGTAGGGCCGCGAGCGCTGGCGCAGCAGCTCGATCACCTCGCGCCGCGCCGCGGTGAAGCCACCCGAGGCGCCGCCCAGCGCCTTGCCCAGCGTGCCGGTGATGATGTCCACCTGGCCGAACACGCCGCGCAGCTCGTGCGTGCCGCGCCCGGTGCGGCCCAGGAAGCCGGTGGCGTGGCACTCGTCCACGCCCAGCAACGCGCCGTAGGCATCGCACAGCTCGCGCAGGCGATCGAGCCGGGCGATGGTGCCGTCCATCGAGAAGGCGCCGTCGGTGAAGACGATCCGAAAGCGCGTGCCGGCGGCCGCGGCCTCTTTCAGGCAACGTTCGAGATCGTCCATGTCGTCGTGCGCATAGCGCCAGCGCTGGGCCTTGGCCAGGCGCACGCCGTCGATGATCGAGGCGTGGTTCAGCGCATCGCTGATGATGGCGTCGTTCTCGCCGAACAGCGGCTCGAACAGGCCGCCGTTGGCATCGAACGCGGCGGCGTAGAGGATGGCATCCTCGGTGCCCAGGAAGCGCGCCAGCCGCGCCTCGAGCGTCTTGTGCAGGTCTTGCGTGCCGCAGATGAAGCGCACCGAGCTCAGCCCGTAGCCGTGGGTGCGCAAGGCCTCGTGCGCGGCCTCGATCACCAACGGATGCGACGACAGGCCCAGGTAGTTGTTGGCGCACAGGTTGATCACCTCGCGGCCATCGGCCGTCTTCACCACCGCGCCCTGCGGCGTGGTGAGGATGCGCTCGCTCTTGTACAGCCCGGCCGAGCGGATGCCGGCCAGCTCGGATTGCAGGTGGGCGATGAACGGGTTGGCGGCGGGGGCGGTGCTCATGGCGGGGATCTCTCGTCTCGCGGTCTTGTGACGCATGCCGGGCGGTCGGGCTTGCCCCGGGTGGGGGCGGCGGCGACAATCCGCTTGTTTGATGAACGGCCGCATTGTGCTGGATATCGAACATATGTGCAATATCCAGAACGTGCCGGATTGCCGGCCCGCGCTGGCCGCCCGAGGATCCGACCATGGCCGCCCGCCGCCCACCCGCTGCCCATCCCGCACCCCATCCCTCATCCCATCCCTCATCCCATCCGGCCACCGAGCCGCCGGCCGTCGGCGCCACGCTGGCGCGATTGCGCCAGCAGCTGGGCCTGTCGCTGGACGAGCTGTCGCGCCGCGCCGGCGTCTCCAAGTCGATGCTCTCGCAGATCGAGCGCGCGCAGGCCAACCCCTCGGTGGCGGTGGTGTGGCGGCTGGCCAATGCGTTGGGCGTGGGCCTGGGCGAACTGCTGGGCCAGCCGGCCGAGCGCGCCACGCCCGCGGTGGTGGTGGTGCCGGCGCATGCCACGCCCTCGGTGCGCTCGCCCGACGGCCTGTGCGAGCTGCGCATCCTGGGCCCGATCGAGACCGCCGGCCAGTTCGAGTGGTACGAGCTCTCGGTGCAGCCCGGCGGCACGCTGCAGTCACAGGCCCACGAGCGCGGTTCGCGCGAGCACCTCACCGTGCTCGGCGGTGCGCTGGAGGTCACCTCCGGCGGCGAGACGGTGAAGCTCAAGGCCGGCGAGACCGCGCGTTATGCGGTGGACGTGCCACACGCCATCCGCAACCCCGGCCGCACCGCGGCCAGCGGGGTGCTGGTGGTGATGCATGGGGGGTGAGGGCGCTGCGGCGCCCCTGCCTGCCGTCAGGTCGCCGTTGACAACTGCGCGAGCGAGGTGCACAGTCGCGCTCCTTCATTCACCCGCCACAGGAGGCTGCCATGAATACAACGGTCATTGCCCCCTGTCGGCCCCGGTAGCGCCCGCAGCCTGAGCGAACCCTCGGCCGCGTGACGCGGCCGGCGCCGACATCCCTCCCTTCGCCAACCCCCGGTGCCAACGCCGGGGACCGGGCACGCCTGTGCCCCACGAACCGGAAGATCGACGCTGATCATGATGATCGACGAACATGCGGCCGCGCGGCTGCAGGCCATCGGCCTGACCGCGGCCATGCGGCATCACATCGAATGCCTGGAGACTGAACCCGACGCGCCGTTCCTGCTGCGCGTCACCGAGGTGCAGCGCGATGCGCTGACGCTGCACGACGGCCTGGCCGAACATGCGGCGCGGGCCCTGCCGGCCCTGCTGGCCGAGCGTGCCGAGCACGACGGCTTGGCCGTGGGCGACTGGGTCTTCGCCTCGCGCAACCGGCTGGGCGAGTGGTGGGTGCATGTCCGCGTGCCGCCACTCGCACAACTGGCTCGGCGCCACCACGACGGGCGCGACAAGGTCACCCGCGCGGTGATCGTCAGCAACATGGACACGGTGTTGCTGGTGATGGGCCTGGACCACGACTTCAACCTGCGTCGGCTCGAGCGCTACCTGGCGCTGGTGCGGCTGTCCGATGCGCAGGCCGTGGTGGTGCTGACCAAGGCGGACCTGTGCGAGCCGGCCCGGGTGGCCCAGCGGCTGCGCGAGGCCGCCGAAGCCTTGCCGCCGGACATCACCACGGTGGCCGTGAACGCGCACACCGACGAGCCGCGGCAGGTGCTGGCGCCGTGGCTGGGGCCGGGCCACACGCTGGTGCTGGTGGGCTCCAGCGGGGCCGGCAAGAGCACGCTGACCAATGCGCTGCTGGGCGAGCAGCGCCAGGACACCGGCGCCAACCGCCTGGACGACAGCCGTGGCCGCCACACCACCACCTCGCGCAGCCTGCATGTGGTGCCCGGCGGGGCCTGCATCATCGACACCCCGGGGCTGCGCACGCTGCGGCTGGATGCCGATGCGCACACGCTGGGCGGCGTGTTCGAGGACATCGGCCGGCTCAGCCTGCAATGCCGCTTCCGCGACTGCCGGCACGACCGCGAGCCCGGCTGCGCGGTGCGCGAGGAAGCTGCGCCCGAGCGGCTGCGCAACTTCCAGAAGCTGCAGCGCGAGATGCAGCGCGATGCGATGAGCGCACTGCAGCGCAAGGCCGAGCGCGCGGTGTGGAAGGCGCGCGGCAAGGCGGCGCGGGCACGCGACAAGGCCAAGCGCGAGCCGGGGTGACCTCGAGCGCGGCGAGGACGTCCCAGGGAGGTACTGGCCGCCCGGAGGCGAGGCTGGCCGCGGGCCCGCCCCGGACGCGCCAGCCTTGGCCTGGCGCGGGCTTCCACCGATTTCGCATCACACGTGTAATGTCTAAGCTGGAATGATGTCCTCCACACCCCGAACGGCACGGTCGCGGTCACGACCGCGAGGTGCGGGTGCCGAGCCGGTCACCTCGGCCACGCCGCCCATGCCACCGGCGCATCGCTCACGCGCCGAGCGCGCCAGCGCCACGCGCCGGCACCTGATCTCCACCACCATCGAGGTGGTGCGCACCCGCAGCTACGGAGCGGCCAGCCTGTTCGAGGTGGCCAAGGCCGCCGGCGTCACGCCGGGGGCGCTGCAGCACCACTTCGGCTCGCGCGCGGTGCTGATGCTCGAGGTGCTGCGCAGCATCGTCGAGGCCAGCGATGGCTCCGGTCCGGCCTGGCCCGATGCCACGCTGCCGCTGCCCGAGCGCGCGCGGCGCTATGTGCAGGCGCTGTGGGCGCGGGTGTACGAGCCGCCCCGCTTCCTGGCGGCGTGGAGCGTGTACTTCGGGGCGGCTAGCGAGGAGGATCTGCAACCCCGCATCGTCGAGCTGCGCGGCCAGCTCTCGCGCATGCTGCGCCAGCGCTTCGTGCAGGTGTTTCCCGAGGCGCGGGGCCGCGCCGGCCTGGCCGCCTTCGTCGACCTGGTGCTGTCGGCCTTGCGCGGGATGGGCGTGGTGCGCCTGTTCGGTGCCAACGTGTCCGCCGAGTCGGCCCAGCGCAGGCAGTTGGCCGCCATGATTGCCCAATGGTGTGCCAGCGTCGACGATGCCTCGCGCCCACGGGCGCGCTCCTCGGCATCGGCCACCGGCATGTCCGGCGTGCGGGCGACTTCCGCTGCCACCTCGAATCGCCGATCCAAGCGATCGGCGAGGCCCAACGATCCACAGGATGTTCCATGAGTCTCCTTCCCATGCTTCCCGCCGCACGCCACGAGCCGCTTGGACGTGAGCGCCGGCGGCTCGCCGCCGCCACCGCCTTGCTCGCCGGGCTGGTCACCCTGACGCTGCCGGCACCGGCCCTTGCCCAGGCCTGGCCCACCAGGCCGGTGACACTGGTGGTGCCCTATCCGCCGGGTGGCGCCACCGACATCGTCGGCCGCATCCTGGCCAAGGCCCTGTCGCAGCGGCTGGGCCAGCCGGTGGTGGTCGAGAACAAGGCCGGCGCCGGCACGGCCATCGGCGCCGGCCAGGTGGCCCAGGCCGCGCCAGACGGCTACACGCTGCTGATCAGCTCCAACACCACCTTCACCGTCAACCCGGCGCTGAAGTCGAAGCTGCCCTACGACCCGCTGGCCAGCTTCGAATCCATCGGCACCATCGGCTCGTCGCCGCTGGTGCTGCTGGCGCATCCGGCGCTGCCGGCGCGCAACGTGCAGGAGCTGGTGGCGCTGGCCAAGGCGCAGCCCGGCAAGCTCTCGTTCGGCTCGTTCGGCAACGGCACCACCTCGCACTTCGCCGGCGAGATGTTCAAGGTGATGACCGGCGCGGCCATCGTGCATGTGCCCTACAAGGGCAGCGCCCCAGCGATGCAAGACCTGATCGGCGGGCAGATCCAGCTGTCCTTCGATACCAACGTGGCCTCGATCCCGCAGGTGCGCGCCGGCAAGGTCAAGGCACTGGCGGTCACCTCGCTGAAGGCCTCGCCCACCATGCCCGGTGTGCCGCCAGTGGCTGAGGCCGGCTACCCCGGCTACGAGATGGTGCCGTGGATCGTGGTGGTGGCACCGCGCGGCCTGCCTGCGCCGGCGCGCAGCGCGCTGACCCGCGCCTTTGCAGCCAGCCTGGCCGATGCCGAGACCCGCGCCGAACTGGTGAAGGTGGGCGTCGACGTGCAGCCCGAGCCGCCAGCCGCCTACGAGCGCCGCGTGGCCGAGGAGCTGCCCAAGCTGCGGCTGTATGTGCACAAGGCCGGGCTGACCGTTGAGTGAGGCTCACCTGAAACGCTGATTTCGGCGAGCGATCCATGGCACACGACCTGCCCACCCACAGCGCCCGCGAACTGCGCCGGATGATTGGCGAGCGCCGCGTCTCGCCCGTCGAGCTGATGGACGCCTGCATCGCGCGCATCGAGGCGTTGAACCCGGCCATCAACGCCATCGCCGCCACCGACTTCGAGCGCGCCCGCGAGGCGGCCCGGGCCGCCGAGGCTGCCGTGAGGCGTGGTGAAACGTTGGGCCCGCTGCACGGCCTGCCGCTGGGCGTGAAGGATCTGCAGGACACCGCCGGGCTGCTCACCACCAGCGGCAACATCGGCCGCCGCCACCATGTGCCGCTGCACGACAACGCGCTGGTGGCGCGGCTGCGCGCGGCCGGTGCCATCGTCACCGCCAAGACCAACGTGCCCGACATGGGCGCCGGCGCCAACACGCGCAACGCGGTGTGGGGCGCCACCGGCAACCCGTTCAACCCGGCGCTCAATGCCGGCGGCTCGTCGGGCGGCTCGGCCGCCGCGCTGGCGGTGGACCTGCTGCCGCTGTGCACCGGCTCCGACACCGGCGGCTCGCTGCGCATCCCGGCGGCGCTGTGCGGCGTGGTGGGCCTGCGGCCCTCGCCGGGCCGGGTGGCCAACGATGCCCGGCCGCTGGGCTGGTCGGTCATCTCGGTGCTGGGCCCGATGGCCCGCGACGTGGCCGACACCGCGCTGATGCTGCAGGCCTGCAGCGGCCACGATGCGCGCGATCCGCTGTCGGTGGACAGCGCCACGCCGTGCTGGCCGTTGCAGCAAGTGGACCTGCGCTCGCTGCGCATCGGCTTCACTGAAGACTTCGGCGTCTGTGCGGTGGATGCATCGATCCGCCGCACGCTGCGCGACCGCGTGGCGGCGCTGCAGCGAATGGGCGTGCAGTGCGAGCCGGTGCACCTGTCGCTGGGCGACGCCGACCGCATCTTCGACATCCTGCGCGCCGAGAGCTTCTACGCCGGCTATGCCGAGACACTGGCGCGGGCCCCGGAGACCATTGCGCCGCATGTGCGGGCCAACATCGAGATGGCCGGCGCGATGACGCTGGCCGATCGCGCCTGGGCCCATGTGGCGCAGACGCGGCTGTCGCGCCAGGTCTCGCAGGCCTTCGAGCACCTCGACCTGATCCTCGCGCCCACCTCGCCGGTGTCGCCCTTCCCCTGGACCGAGCTGTATGCGCAGCAGGTGGACGGACAGCCGATGCGCACCTACTACCAGTGGCTGGCGCTCACCTACGTCACCACGCTGGCCACCCATCCGTCGCTGGCGCTGCCCTGCGGGCTGGACGAGGCCGGCATGCCCTTCGGCCTGCAGGTGCTGGGGCCGCTGCATGCCGATGCGCGGCTGCTCGCCGCGGCCGCCGCGCTGGAGCAGGCCTTCGAGGCCGATCCCCGACTGCGCCGCCCGCGGCCCGACCTGAGCGCGCTGCAGGCGCCGCGGCCCGAGCTGCGGTCCATCGTCACCCATCCGCCCGAGCCGGGCACCGCCTCGGGCGACACGCTGCCCACCGCGGTGTGAGGCGCCGCATTCCCTCCGCCATCAGGAGATGCGGGCAGTACGCGTCATTCGAATGTCAGCCATCGGCCGTCCAGGCTGAGCCGCATCATCACGGCCGAGACCTGCCCGGTGGTGTCCAGGCGATAGCAGATCGACTCGCGCCCGGCCTGGGCGGTGGATGCCACCGGCACGATCTCGGTGGTCAGGCAGGCCCAGGCCAGGCGGTCGCCCGCGCTTTCGAGCGACCAGCCCAGTGAGGTGGTCGACAGCAGCGTGCTGCGCGAGGCATCGGCATAGCGGGCGCCATCGCTGACGCTGCCGCTTTGCCCGATGCGCGCCGAGCTCGGCAGCGCCTGCTGGTGCGTGGCGACCTCGTAGCTGCCCAGGCTGCGGTTGATGCCGCCCAGCGGACGGAACGGCATCAGCTGGAAGTAGTCGGTGAGCGTGGCGCCGGCGATGCGCTGGCCGTTGCGCTCGATGGCATGGGTGGTGTCCAGGGTCGAGGCCAGCTGCCCTTCGAACAGCGTGGCCGCGCCGGGCTCGGCGTGCCATTGCAGCGTGTACTGGTCGGTGCCCGACGTCGCCGAGAGGCGATGCTCGTGCGGCACCTGCAGGTAGGCGCTCACCGCCGCCGAGAGCGGATAGCTGGCCGCCGGCTCGGGCAGCCCCAGCGACAGCGTGGTGGTGATGTTGCCGCCGCCGCAGGCACCCAGCGCGAGCGTGGCGCCCAGCAGCGTGGAGCCAAGGGCGGTGCGCAGCGCGCGGACAGGGGCGGCGAGGGGGGTGGTGCGGCGGTCGCTATGGGCGTGGGTGTTCTTCATGGCAGGCTCCTGTGGTGATGAGGGGCGGGCCGCGGGCGCGGGGCGCGGGACTGGTCGACCGGATCGGTATCGTCCCCGCGCCAGCCGGCCCAACGGCCGATGACGGCGTCATGGTGCGCGGCGCGCCGGTTCGCGTCTTGAATGGATGTGACATGCGCCCGAGGCGCAGGCCCGACCAGCCGGGCCGCCGGCCCCGCGCGCGTCTGCCTGGGTTCCCACCGGGGCACCTGCCGGCAAGGCGGCCTGCGGTAGAGTCGTGCCGACCCACTGCCCCTGGCGCGCGGTCGGCAGCGGCGGCCCGTCGATGTGCCGGGTGCTGGCGTCCGAACGCAGCGGCCAGGCCTGCACCGGCCATGCTGCATCCACCTTCCACCACGCTCTGGCTGCCGCGGCCCCGCTGGTCGTCGAGCGTGTATGCCTACGTCGCCCGCGATACGCAGGGCTGCGGCCTGGAGGGGCGCGACCGGCACAACCGCTTTCCTGCCAGTTCGTTCATCTCGCTGAACTGGTTTCTGGTCGGCTCGGTCGAACTGCTCGCGGCGGATGGCGAGACCGCGATCCGCGAGCTGCCCCGCTGGCTGGTCATCGGCCGGCTGGGGCCCACCGAGACGCGCAACCGGGGTGACCTGCGCTACTTCGGCATCTCGATGTACCCGGATGCCTTCACCGCCGCCTTCGGCGTCGCGCCGCAGCAGCTCGACGGGCGGCTGGTGGATGCCCACGAGGTGCTGTCGCCCGAGGCGCTGGCGATGTTCGGCGAGGTGGCCCAGGCGCCGGACGACGAACGGCGCATGGCTGTCTTCGAGGATTACCTCGCCGCCCACGCGGCCGGCTTCAAGGCCAGCCTGTGGCAGGCCGCGGTGCGCAGCGGCACCCGGCTGTCGGTGCGGCTGCTGTCGCGCCTGCTCCAGGTGGGCGATCGGCAGACCATCCGGTCCACGCGCAAGGCCCTGGGCGTGGGAGTGTCCGACCTGCGCCGCTTTGCGCGCGGCGAGGCCGCCTTCGGCGAGCTCAGCGCGCGGCTGAAGGACAGCGCCAAGCCCGTCTCGCTGGCCGATATTGCCGCCGAGGCCGGCTATGCCGACCAGTCGCACCTGAGCCGCGAATGCAAGGCCGTCACCGGCCGCACGCCGCGCGAATTCCTGCGCGGCTTCGAGGGCGACGAGGCCGACTGGATCTACCGTGCCACGCGGTCGCTGGTCGATCGGCCGGATCGGTAGCGTCGACAAGGGCGGGTCTTGCGCATGCCCCCGGCGGCGCCGCGCCAGCCGATTCGTTCCGACAGCTCGCGCCCACACCGAGCGGCACCGATCCGCATCGTCGAGGCCTCGGCGCGCTGCCGGCAGGCCTGATCTGCTCACGGCCGGAAGCACAGCGAATCGCCTCCCATCCTGACCTCGATCAAGGTCGCGACCGGTGTGCGGAAGCCTTGCGTTGCCGGCTTGCGCCGCTGGCACCCGAGGACTAATCTGCGCCGTCTCTCGCGGGCGCCCGCCCCCTTCACGCATGACCATGCAGATCGAATTCATCCTCAACGGAACCCGCCGCCGCATGGAGGTGCGCGAGGGCGAGTCGTTCCTGGACACGCTGCGTGAGCGCTGCGGCATCACCTCGGTGAAATCGGGCTGCAGCCCCGAGGGCCGCTGCGGCTGCTGCCTGGCGCTGGTCAACGGCCAGCCCAAGACCACCTGCGCGATGAGCCCCACCTATGCCAACGGCAAGCACATCCAGACGCTGGAGGGCCTGGACGACGACGAGCGCGACGAGATCGCCGCCGCCTTCACCGCCACCGCCGGCCTGCAGTGCGGCTTCTGCATCCCGGGCATCGCGCTGCGCGCCAAGCACATCACCGACGAGGATCCGTCGCCCTCGCGCGAATCCATCGCCAAGGCGCTGGACAACCACCTGTGCCGCTGCACCGGCTACGTGAAGATCCTCGATGCCGTCGAGTTGCTGGCCGAGAGCAAGCGCGGCGGCATGATCCCGGCGCCGTGCACCGATGGCCGCGTCGGTCAGCCGTTGGCACGCATCGGCTCGCCCGACACGGTGCTGGGCCTGAAGCCCTTCGTCGACGACACCGTGCTGCCGAGCATGCTGCACGGCGCGGTCACGCTGTCGCCGCATGCGCGGGCCAAGGTGCTGCGCATCGACACCTCGCGCGCCCTGGCGCTGCCGGGCGTCAAGTGCGTGGCCACCGCCGCCGACGTGCCGGCCGAGCGCTGGAACGGCATGCTCTACAACGACTGGCCGGCCTTCATCGCCGAGGGCGAGGAGGTGCGCTACGTGGGCGATGTGCTGGCCGCGGTGGCCGCCGTCGACCGCCACACCGCGCGCCAGGCCGCGGCGCTGGTGGACGTGACCTACGAGGTGCTGCCGCCCACGCTGGATCCGGCCGAGGCCTTGCTGCCGGGCGCGCGGCAGATCAACCCGCAGCACGCCAACCTGCTGGGCCATACCGTGATCCAGCGCGGCGATGCGGCCGCGGCGCTGGCCGCCAGCGCGCACGTGGTCAGCGGCACCTGGCAGACGCAGCGCATCGAGCACCTGTTCCTCGAGCCCGAGAGCGCGGTGGCCGCGCCGATGCCCGATGGCCGGCTGCACATGCGCACCCAGGGCCAGGGCATCTTCGACGACCGGCGCCAGGTGGCGCGCATGCTGGGCGTGCCGATCGAGCAGATCTTCATCGAGCTGGTGCCCAACGGCGGCGCCTTCGGCGGCAAGGAGGACATGACCATCCAGGCCCAGACGGCCCTGCTGGCGCACCTCACGCAGGCGCCGGTGAAGCTGACGCTGAGCCGCGAAGAGTCGATCCGCATGCACCCCAAGCGGCACCCGATCACGCTGCAGTACACGATGGGCTGCGACAAAGAGGGCCGGCTCACCGCGCTGAAGGCGCACCTGCTGGGCGACTCGGGCGCCTACGGTTCGGTGGGCGCCAAGGTGCTGGAGCGCGCCGCCGGCCACGCCTGCGGTGCCTACCGCGTGCCCAACGTCGACCTCGAGGCCTTTGCCGCCTACACCAACAACCCGCCCTGCGGCGCGATGCGCGGCTTCGGCGTCAACCAGGCGCACTTCGCGCTCGAGGCCTGCCTGGATGAACTGGCGAAGAAGGCCGGGCTCGACCGCTGGGAGATCCGCTGGCGCAATGCGCTGGAGGTGGGCGACACCTTCGGCACCGGCCAGGTGCTCGAGAAATCGGTGGGCATCCGCAAGACGCTGCTGGCGGTGAAGCCGCACTACGAGGCCGCGCTGCGCGAAGGCCGCGCGGTGGGCATCGCCTGCGGTGTGAAGAACAGCGGCATCGGCAACGGCGTGGTCGAGTATGGCAAGGCGCGGCTGGTGGTGGGCGAGGATGGCCGCATCACGCTGTACAACGGCTTCACCGAGATGGGCCAGGGCATGAGCACGGTGCTGGTGCAGCTGGCGGTGGAAAGCACCGGCCTGCCGGCCTCCACCTTCGTGCCCAAGGTGGACAGCACCTTCAACCTCGACTGCGGCCAGACCACCGGCTCGCGTGGCACGTTGCTGGGCGGCCGCGCGGTGCTGGATGCTGCCGGCAAGCTGCGGCGCGACCTGGACGCCGGCCGCACGCTGGCCGACCTGGCCGGCACGGTGTACGAGGGCGAGACCTCGATCCGCGACACCACCGCGCTGGGCGCCAAGGTGGACAAGATCAAGACCCACACCACCTTCGGCTGGGCCACGCAGGTGGTGATGCTCGACACCTTCGGCCGCGTCGATCGGGTGGTGGCGGCGCACGACGCCGGCCGCGTGCTCAATCCGGCGCTGTGCTCGGGCCAGATCGAGGGCGCGGTGCAGATGGGCTTGGGCTATGCGCTGACCGAAGAGCTGCGCTGCGAAGACGGCATGCCCGTCACCTTCAAGCTGCGCGACCTGGGCGTGCTGCGGGCACAAGACATGCCAACGGTCGAGGTGATCCTGGTCGAAGACCCTGAGCCCGAGGGCCCGATGGGCGCCAAGGGCGTGGGCGAGATCGGCCTGGTGCCCACCGCCGCGGCGGTGGCCTCGGCGCTGGAGATGTTCGACGGCAAGCGCCGCATGACGCTGCCGATGAAGGACTCGCCTGCCGCGCAGGCGATGGTGGGCTGCTACCCGCCGGAGGGCGCGTGAGCCAGGCCCCCGCGGCGCAGGCTGGCACGGGGGCGGCCGACGCTTCCGTCGCGGGCGGGGCCCAGGCCCCGCGCGGCGTGCCGGTAGTCCACGGCCCGCAAGGCGTGCCGGTGGCCCCGCCCTGCGTCAACGCCCACACCCACCTGTACTCGGGCCTGGTGCCGCTGGGCATGCCGGCGCCCGAGCCGGCGCCGCCCGACTTCCTGGCCATCCTGCGCCAGGTGTGGTGGCGACTCGACCGCGCGCTCGACGAGGCCACGCTGGCCGCCTCGGCCCGCTGGTACGTGGCCCAGGCGCGGCGCCTGGGCACCACCGGGCTCGTCGACCACCACGAGTCGCCAGCGCTGATCGAGGGCTCGCTCGACATCCTGGCCGACGCCTGCCAGCAGGCCGGGCTGCCGGCGGTGCTGTGCTACGGCGCCACCGAGCGCAATGGCGGCCGCGACGAGGCCCGGCGCGGCCTGGCCGAGTGCGAGCGCTTCATCCGCGCCAACACCCGGCCGCTGGTGCGCGGCGTGGTCGGGCTGCACGCCTCGTTCACCGTCTCCGACGACACGGTGCGCGAGGCCGGCGAGCTGGCCCGCGCGCTGGGCACGGTGCTGCACGTGCACGTGGCCGAGGATGCCGCCGACGTGGCCGACGCGCAGCGCCGGGGCTGGCCCGGACCGCTGGAGCGCCTGCACGAGCTGGGCGCACTGGTGCCGGGCTCGATCCTGGCGCACGGCGTGCATCTGGGTCGTGACCAGGTGCGCCTGGCCGACGAGCTGGGCTGCTGGCTGGTGCAGAATCCGCGCAGCAACCTCGGCAACCGCGTCGGCTATCCGGCTGCATTGGCCGCCAGCACCCGCGTGGCACTGGGTACCGACGGTTACCCCTCCGAGATGGCGGCCGAGCAGCTGGCGCTGCGCGAGCTGGCCCCGGCCCATGGCGACGACCTGGCCGCCGCCGCGCGCCGCCTCGACCAAGGCCGAACGTTGCTGGCCGAGCGCTTCGGCGGCACGCTGCCGGCGCCCGAGCCCGGCACCACGTTTGATTTCGACGCGCTGCAGGCGCAGGCCACCGGGCAAGCCGCCCGGCTGTGGTCGCGCATGGCGCGAGTTTGAGCGACCGAGACACTGAGCGACAGGAAGAACCATGAACGACGCCACCCGCATCGCCGACACCGTCACCTACGAGCGCGCCATCGCGCACTTCGGCCAGCGCCGCATCGCGCTGCCCACCTTCGCCGAGCTGGCCCAGCCGGCCACCATTCCCGCGGCCCGGCGCGAGGCGCTGGCCGGTGTCGATCCGGATGCACCCGATGCGCTGAACCTGTTCCGCGTGCACTGGTACAACGATGCGGCGCGCACCGGGTTGCAGGCGCTGCCGGCGCATGTGGTGCTGCCCGAATCGCTGACCGGCGTGGCCTCGCCGATCATCGTGGTGCTGGGCGACCGCTTCCCGATGATCCGCGCCCACAAGGTGCTGCCGGCCTACTCGTGCCTGGTCTCGCGCCTGGTCACCGGGCGCTTCGACCCCACGGCGCAGCGCGCGCTGTGGCCTTCCACCGGCAACTACTGCCGCGGCGGCGTGGCCATCTCCAAGTGCGTGGGCGTGCACGGCGTGGCCATCCTGCCCGCCGGCATGAGCGACGAGCGCTTCGAGTGGCTGGGCCGCTGGGTGGTCGATCAGAGCGACATCGTGCGCACCCCCGGCACCGAGAGCAACGTGCGCGAGATCTACGATGCCTGCGCCACGCTGTCGAAGGACCCGGCCAACGTGGTGCTCAACCAGTTCAGCGAGTTCGCCAATTACCTGGCGCACTACGCCATCACCGGCCGCGCGTTCGAGCATGTGTTCAAGTCGGTGCACGCCACGCACCCGGGGCTGAAGCTGGCGGCCTTCGTCTCGGCCAGCGGCTCGGCCGGAACGTTGGGCGCGGGCGACTGGCTGAAGGAGAAGCTCGGCGCGAAGATCGTCGCGGTCGAGGCGCTGGAGTGCCCGACCATGCTCTACAACGGCTTCGGCGAGCACAACATCCAGGGCATCGGCGACAAGCACATCCCGTTCATCCACAACGTCACCAACACCGACGTGGCGGTGGCGGTGTCCGACCATGCCACCGACCAGCTGTACCTGCTGTTCAACGATCCGGCCGGGCTGGCCATGCTGCGCGAGCGGGGCGTGCCCGAAGACGTGCTCGCCGCGCTGCCGCACTTCGGCCTGTCGAGCATCTGCAACATGCTGGCCGCGATCAAGACCGCCAAGGCCCTGGGCCTGGGCGCCAGCGACGCGCTGATCACCGTGGCCACCGATGGCGCGGCGATGTACACCTCCGAAGCGCCCAAGGCGGCGATCAAGCACTTCGGCGGCCCCTTCGGCGCGGCGCAGGCCGACCAGGCCTGGCACAAGCACCTGGCCGGCGCCACCGCGCAGCATGTGCTGCCGATGGGCGAGGTGGAGCGCAACCGCATCTTCAACCTCGGCTACTTCACCTGGGTGGAGCAGCGCGGCGTGGAGCTGCACGACTTCGAGGCCCGCCGCGACCAGGCCTTCTGGCGCGGCCTGCACGAGCTGCTGCCGGCCTGGGACCAGATGATCGGCGAGTTCAACCGCAGGACGGGTGTCGCGTGACCCTCGCCCACCTGCAATGCGCCGGCTGCGGCTGGCAGGCGCCGGCCGGCCTGGCCGCGCCGTTCCGCTGCCGGCATGCCGGCGAGGGCGATGTCGACCATGTGCTGGTGCACCACCCGGGCAACAGTGAGCCGCTCGAGGGTGGCGACGACCCCAACCCCTTCGTGCGTTATCGAGACAGCCTCTGGGCCTGGCAGGCGGCGCGGCAGCGCGGCATGGCCGATGCGGCCTTCGTCGCCCTGGTGCGCCGGCTGGACGCGGCCATCGCCGAGGTGGATGGCCGCGGCTTTCACGTCACGCCCTACGGGCCCTCGGCCGCGCTGGGGCAGCAGCTGGGGCTGGACCTGTGGGTGAAGAACGAGACCGGCCATGTCGCCGGCTCGCACAAGGCCCGGCACCTGATGGGCATCCTGCTGGTCCTGCAGGTGATCGACGCCACGGCCGCCGAGCCGGCCTCCCAAGCGCCGCTGGCCATCGCCAGCTGCGGCAATGCGGCCCTGGCCGCCGCGGTGCTGGCCCGCGCGGCGCGCCGGGCGCTGCAGGTGTTCGTGCCACCCGATGCCGAGCCAGCGGTGCTGGCGCGGCTGCACGAGCTGGGTGCCCAGGTGGTGGCCTGCCCGCGCGAACCCGGCGAGCAGGGCGACCCCTGCGTGCGCCACTTCCGTGGGGCGCTGGTGGCCGGGGCGCTGCCCTTCTGCTGCCAGGGCAACGAGAACGGCCTGGCCATCGACGGCGGCGAGACGCTGGTGCGCGAGATGCTGGATGCCGGCGGGCCGCCGCTCGATCACCTGGTGGTGCAGGTGGGTGGCGGGGCCTTGGCCAGTGCCTGCCTGCAGGCGCTGGAGCGCGCGGTGGCGGCCGGCCGCCTCGCCAATCCGCCGCGGGTGCACACGGTGCAGACGCAGGGCGCCTGGCCGCTCAAGCGGGCCTGGTCGGTGCTGCAGCAGCGCCGCGCCGAGGGCCATGGCGCCGACGAGGCGCTGGGCTTCGCCGCCACGCACCGCTCGGCCTTCATGTGGCCCTGGGAAGAGCCGCCGCACAGCATCGCCTCGGGCATCCTCGACGACGAGACCTACGACTGGCTGGCCGTGCTGCGCGGCATGCAGGCCACCGGCGGCACCGCGGTGGTGGTGGACGAAGCCACGCTGGCCCGGGCCCGCGACCTGGCCCAGCAGGTGGCCGGCGTGCCCGCCAGCGCCACCGGCGCGTCCGGCCTGGCCGGCGTGATCGAGCTGCAGCGGCAGGGGGTGATCGAGGCCGGGGCGCGCGTGGGGGTGTTGCTCACCGGCGTGCAGCGCTGAGCGGCGGTACGCGTCGTTTCAGGCGTTGCCGGCCGGCGGACGACTGGTCTCGCGCACCACCAGTTCGGTCGGCAGCTGGATCGACGGCACCTTTTCGCCGGCCACGATGCGCAGCAGCGCAGTGACCATGGCCGGGCCGGCCTCGGCGATGCGCTGGCGCACGGTGGTGAGCGCCGGATGCAGGTGCCGCGCCAGGTCGACGTCGTCGAAGCCCACCACTGGGCATTGCCGAGGCACGCGGATGCCCGATGCGCCGAGGGCGTGGATGGTGGTCATGGCCAGCAGGTCGCTGCAGGCGAACACCGCGTCGAAAGGTGCGCCCTGCGCCAGCCGTTGCTCGATCAGCGGCCGGGCCAGGTCGGTGGCGAACGGCACCGCCAGCTCCAGCGAAGGATCCGGCGGCACACCGGCCTCGTGCAGGGCGGCACGGTAGCCGGCGTGCCGGCGCGCCACCTCGGGCAGGCCGGTGTCGCCGAGGAAGAGGATGCGGCGCGCGCCCTGCGACAGCAGGTGGCGGGTCGCCAGCCGGCCGCCGGCCTCGTTGTCGCTGCCCACCGTGCAGTACAGCTGGCCGGGCAACTGCGCGCCCCACACGACGATGGGCAAGCCTCGCATGGCCATCTCGTTGAGCTGGTCGTGGTGGTGCCACTGGCCGATGAGCAGCACACCCACGGCGCGTCCGGTGTCCACCAGCGCGGCGGCGTGGTCCAGCCGTTCGGCGTCGATGCGCGACAGCAGCACGTCGTAGCCCTGGCCGGTCAGGGCATCGGCGATGGCTCCGACGAGGCTCAGGAAGAACGGGTCTGAAATCGTTTGCCGTGACACCACGTCCAGCGGCAGCACCAGGGCCACGGTGCGGTTCTGGCGCAGGCGCAGGTTCTGCGCCCCGACGTTGATCGTGTAGTTGAGCGAGCGGGCCAGCTCGGCGATGCGCTCGCGGGTGGCTTCATTGACGAGTTCGCTGCCGGCCAGGGCCCGCGACACGGTCGAGACCGACACGCCCGCCATGCGCGCGACATCGGCCATCTGCGTGCGTCCCGAGGGACGGTTGGCGGAACGGGTCGCTCTGTCTCGGGTCGGGGCCATGGGCGGGTTCGGGGGCGGGACGTCTGCATTCTTCCATGCGCGCCCGTGGCGTCATCGGGGGCGATCCGAGCGTGCCCAAGCCGGGGCGGGCGCGGTCGGCGCCGGGCTCGCCGCACGTTTCAGCCAGGCACCGTCAGCACGCCCAGAGATCGCGGGATGCTCGGTGAATACCCTGACTGCAATCGATTGCAATCCTGTCTACAGTCCGCCTGCCTTTCACGCCACGCCCGAGCCCTTGCACGGGTGCGTCCACCGCCCTTCCCACACCGTCATCCTGGAGACAACCCCATGAGCATCACCTCCCTGAAGCGCCCGGTGGCCGTGGCCGCTGCCCTGTTGCTGGCCCACGCTGCACCGGCCTGGGCCCAACAGGCCGCAGCCGCCGCGCCGGCCGCCCCGGCCGAAGGCACCGACGCGGCCGGCGACGGCCTCAAGCTCGACCGCGTCGTCGTCACCGGCACGAGCACCGCGCGCTCGAAGATGCGCTCCAGCGTTGCGGTGTCCACGGTGGAAGGCGACAGCGTGATCACTGCCACCGCCACCAGTGCCGCCGAGATCCTGCGCTCGGTGCCCGGCATCCGCTCCGAATCGAGCGGCGGCGAGAGCAACGCCAACGTCGGCGTGCGCGGCATCCCGATCTCGGCCGGCGGCGCCCGCTACATCCAGTTCCAGGAAGACGGCCTGCCGGTGCTGCAGTTCGGCGACATCGCCTTCGCCACGCCCGACACCTGGATCCGTGCCGACATCGGCCTGGACCGGCTCGAGGTGGTGCGCGGCGGCAGCGCCTCCACCCTGGCCACCGGCGCGCCGGGCGGCATCATCAACTACGTCTCCAAGACCGGCCAGCAGCGCGGCGGCAACGTCGCTCTGAGCGTGGGCCTGGGCTACCAGCAGACCCGGCTGGACATGGACTACGGCAACAAGCTGGGCGACAAGACCCGCTTCTGGATCGGCGGCTACCAGCGCACCGGCGATGGCGGCCGCCCCGGCGCGAAGGACGTCGAGAACGGCGGCCAGGTGCGCGCCAACATCACCCACGAGTTGGCCGACGGCTTCGTGCGCCTGAGCTTCAAGCACCTGGACGACCACACGCCCACCTTCATGCCCACGCCGGTGCGCTTCGTCAACGGCTCGATCCAGACGCGGCCGGGGTTCGACCCGCGCACCGATGCCTTCTACAACGCCGGCTTCCCGCTCGATGCGACGCTCACCGCCAACAACGGCAAGGCCACCAGCAATGTTCGAGATGGCCTGTCGGCCAAGAGCGATGCCTTCGGCGTGCAGTTCGACCTGGGCCTGGGCAACGGCATCCGGCTGCAGAACAACTTCCGCTGGGCCAAGAACAGCGGCCGCTTCATCGGCATCTTCCCGGGCGATGATCCCCACGCCGCACCGGCCGGCACCACCTACGCCGTCGGCGCCAAGGCGGGCCAGGCCTACGCGGGCGACTTCTTCACCACCGCGCTATTCAACACCAAGGTCGACGACGCCAGCCTCACCGCCGACGACCTGAAGGTGTCGCGCCGCTTCGACCTGGGCGCCGGCGCGACGCTGACCGCGCTGGGCGGGCTGTACCTGTCGCAGCAGAAGCTCAACATCACCTGGAGCTTCAACCAGTACAACCTCAGCGCCAGCGGCAGCCACGCCACCGTGCTGAACGTGCCGAGCGCGCCCAACGGCGACCCGATCTGGGGCGGCTGCTGCATGAACACGCAGGACAGCAAGTACGGCACCACCGCGCCCTACGCGGTGCTGACCTACGAAAGCGGCGGCCTCACCGTGGACGGCAGCGTGCGCCAGGACCGCAACCGCGCCAGCGGCGTGTACTACCAGGCCGGCGGCAACGGCGGCCTGTCGTACACGCTCAGCCGCCCCAACGTCATCGACTACGACTTCAATCGCGCCTCGTGGTCGCTGGGCACCAACCTGCAGCTGTCGAAGGACATGGCGGTCTTCGCCCGCCTGAGCGACGGCGCCGCCTTCAACGCCGACCGCATCACCTTCTTCAACAACCCCAACCTGGTCAACGGCGCCAGCCCGAAGATCCCGGTCAACCAGGTCAAGCAGCTCGAGGGCGGCGTCAAGTGGCGCTCGGGCGGCATGAGCTTGTTTGCCACGCTGTTCTACGCCAAGACCGACGAGGTCAACGTCGACCTCACCACCGTACCCATCACGGTGAAGCAGAACCACTTCAAGAGCAAGGGCCTGGAGCTGGAGGGGGCTTACCGCGCCGGCAGCTTCGCCATCAACGGCGGCCTGACCTACACCGACGCGCAGCAGGCCGACGGCCGCACGCCCAAGCGGCAGGCCAAGATCGTCTACCAGCTCAGCCCCACCTGGCAGGCCAGCGATGCCTTCAGCCTGGGCGCCAGCATCGTCGGCACCACCGCCTCGAAGGACGACGGCCCCGGCGGCGCGCTCACCATCACGCTGCCGGCCTATGCCTCGGTCAACGCCTTCGCCAGCTACGCGGTGACGCCGGCGCTGAGCCTGGGCCTGGCGGTGAACAATCTGTTCAACAGCATCGGCTACACCGAGAGCAATGACGGCCGCATGGTGGCGCGCTCGATCAACGGCCGCACCGCCAAGGCCACGCTGAAGTACAGCTTCTGACCTTGACCACCCGATCGGGCCCGCCCATGGCAACCGCAGCGAAGCCGCATCTGTCGTTCTGGCAGATCGTCAACATGAATGTCGGTTTCTTCGGCATTCAGTTCAGCTTCGGGCTGCAGCAGAGCAGCATGAGCCCGATCTACAAGTACCTCGGCGCCGACGAGGCCAGCCTGCCGCTGCTGTGGCTGGCCGGCCCGATGACCGGACTGCTGGTGCAGCCGGTCATCGGCGCGATGAGCGACCGCACCACCTCGCGGCATGGCCGGCGCACGCCGTACTTCATGGTGGGTGCCATCCTGTGCAGCCTTGGGCTGCTGGCCATGCCGTACTCGCCGGCGCTGTGGTTCGCCGCCTCGCTGCTGTGGATCCTGGATGCGGCCAACAACGTCACCATGGAGCCCTACCGGGCCTACGTGAGCGATCGGCTCGATGCCCGGCAGCACACGCTGGGCTTCCTCACGCAGAGCGCCTTCACCGGGCTGGCGCAGACGCTGGCCTACCTGGCGCCCAGCATCTTCGTCTGGCTGGGCATGAACCGCGACGCGGTGGGCGGCAACCACATCCCGCAGGTCACGCTGGCGGCCTTCATGGTGGGTGCGTTGCTGTCGTTCACCACGGTGTGGTGGAGCGTGCGCAAGGTGCCCGAGCTGCCGCTCGGCGACGCCGAGCGTGCCGAACTGTCACAGCGCCCGCGCGGCGTGGTCGCCACCCTGAGCGAGATCTGGCAGGCGGTGAAGGAGATGCCGCCCACCATGCGCCGGCTGTGGTGGATGGCGCTGTTCCAGTGGTACGGAATGATGTGCTACTGGATCTACATCGTGCCGGCGCTGTCCAAGACCATGTTCGGCACCACCGATGCCACCAGCGCCGGCTTTCGCGAGGCCGGTCTGCTCAACGGGCAGATCGGCGGCTTCTACAACTTCGTGGCCTTCATCGCCGCCTTCGCCATGGTGCCGCTGACGCGCCGGCACGGCGCCCGGCTGATGCATGCGCTGTGCCTGTCGGCCGCCGCGCTGGGCATGTGGCTTCTGCCGGGCATCCAGAGCAAGGCCTGGCTGTTCGTGCCGATGCTCGGTGTGGGCCTGGCCTGGGCCAGCATCATGGGCAATCCCTACGTGCTGCTGGCCGGCAGCATCCCGCCGCAGCGCGCCGGGGTCTACATGGGCATCTTCAACATGTTCATCGTCATTCCGATGCTGATCCAGATGGTGACGCTGCCGCTCATCTATCAGGGTATTCTGGGCGGGCAACCCGAGAACGTCATCCGGCTGGCTGGCGTGCTGCTGGCCTGTGCCGCCGTGGCCGTGCTGCGGGTGCCGGCGCCCACCGCAGCCAGCGGGGCGCGCGCGTGAACAACCAGGTCCAGCTCATCACCTACGTCGATCGCCTGGGCGGCGGCGGCATGGCGCAGCTGCAGGCGCTGCTGCAGGGTCCGCTGGCGGGTCTGTTCGGCGGCATCCACCTGCTGCCGTTCTTCTTCCCGATGGACGGTGCCGACGCCGGCTTCGATCCGATCGACCACACCCGGGTCGACGACCGCCTGGGCGGCTGGGACGACGTCTCGCGCCTGGGCGCGCTGGTGCCGGTGATGGCCGACGTCATCGTCAACCACGTCTCTTCCGATTCGCCGCAGTTCAAGGACTGGTCGCAGCGCGGCGAGGCCTCGCCCTACCACGGCCTGTTCCTGACGCTGGACGCGGTGTTCCCCGATCGCGCCAGCGAGCGCGAGCTGCTCGCCATCTACCGCCCGCGGCCCGGCCTGCCCTTCACCGTGGCCACGCTGGCCAACGGGCAGCGGCGCGTGCTGTGGACCACCTTCACGCCGCAGCAGGTGGACATCGACGTGCGCCACCCGCAGGGCCGCGCCTACCTCGACGGCATCCTCGACACCTTCGCCGCGAACGGCGTGCGCATGGTGCGGCTGGACGCCGCCGGCTACGCGATCAAGAAGGCCGGCACCAGCTGCTTCATGATCCCCGAGACCTTCGACTTCATCGGCGAGTTCACGCAGCAGGCGCGCGCGCGCGGCATCGAGGTGCTGGTGGAGGTGCACGCCTACTACCAGCGACAGGTGGAGATCGCCCGCCAGGTGGACTGGGTCTACGATTTCGCGCTGCCGCCGCTGGTGCTGCACGCGCTGTTCTTCCGCACCGCCGAGCCGCTGCGGCGCTGGATCGGCCTGCGGCCCGACAACGCACTGACCGTGCTGGATACGCACGACGGCATCGGCATCATCGACATCGGCGCCGATGCCACCGACCGCGAGGCCCGCGCCGGCCTGGTGCCGCCACACGAGCTCGATGCGCTGGTCGAGCGCATCCACGCCAACAGCCAGGGCCAGAGCCGCCAGGCCACCGGCGCCGCGGCCTCCAACCTCGACCTGTACCAGGTCAACTGCACCTTCTTCGACGCGCTGGGGCGCGACGAAGAGGCCTATCTGACGGCACGCGCGGTGCAGTTCTTCCTGCCCGGCGTGCCGCAGGTGTACTACGTGGGCTTGCTGGCCGGCCTCAACGACATGGCGCTGCTGCAACGCACCGGCGTGGGCCGCGACATCAACCGGCACTACTACACCGAGGGCGAGGTGCTGGCCCAATGCCAGCGGCCGGTGGTGCAGCGGCTGTTCGCGCTGATCCGGCTGCGCAATGCGCACCCGGCCTTCGGCGGACAGTTCCAGGCGCTGCCCGACAACGCGCACCGGCTGCGCCTGCGCTGGGAACAGGGCCCGCACTGGGCCGAGCTGGTGGCCGACTTCGCCACCGGCCGACACGGCATCGAGTACAGCCTCCTGCCGTAGCCGACGCCCCGGCAGGGGCGGTCGCCGGCGCCACACGCCGGGCCGCCCGCACCGCGCCGGCTCAGGCGCCGCCGCGCAGCCCCTCGCTCACGTGATTGACCGCCTTGTCGTCCAGCAGCGCCCCGCGCAGCGCTTGCAGCGCCTGCTCGCGTGAATCGTTGCTGGCGGCCTGCCCGGTGGCCAGCGTCACCACCTCGCCGGCGAAGCGGCCGCTGGTCTGGCCGGGCTCGATGAGGATGCCGTCGCGCGGCGCGTCGTGCAGCCAGCGCGCGCGGTCGATGTAGACGCGCGGCTTGACGCGGTTGGGGCCGCCGTCCTCGGGGCAGAACACGTCGCAGTTGCCGCAGTCGTTGCAGAAGTCGGCGAAGTTGACGATCTGGCGCGATTCGGCCAGCGGCAGTTGCGCGCTGGTCGCGATGGGCAGGCTGAAGTTGGCGGCGTTGGGGCACACCGGGATGCAGCGGTCGCAGGTCTCGCAGTCGAAGAGCTTCAGCGCCTTGCCGCTCTTGCGCGGCAGCTCGCGGTGGCTGTCGGCGTGGTAGCGCTTGTCGCGCAGCAGGCTGGCCAGGTACAGCTCGGTGTTGCGCAGCCGCGCCAGCGGCAGTTCCACGGGGGCGTCATCGGTCTCGGCAAGGCAGGCACTGAGAGTAGTGCCGTGGTGGGCATCGACCGGGCCGTCGGCGCGATAGGCGCGCACGATGAACTCGTCGATGCTGCGGGCGCCCACCGCATCCATGCGCCGATTCAGCTCGTGGTAGTACAGGAAGCCGCGGCCATAGCCGCCGGGCTTGAGCCAATCGGTGCACACCGTCACCGGCACCAGGCCCAGCGCCACCGCATCGGGATAGTTGCTGCGCTCGATGCCGGCCGAGAACGACACCGTGGTGCGATCCCCGAAGGCGCGGCGCCAGCGCTGCACCAGGTGCATCGCCAGCACGTGCAGCGGCGGGCCCGAAAGGTACATCGCCTTCTCGCTGCCGGGGAAGAAGCTGCGGTGGTTGTCCACCAGCAGCGTGTTCGAGAACTTCACGCCCACGTTCAGGCCCAGCGAGCGGCCGGTGCGCAGCAGCCGGTCCATGAACTCGCTGGCCTGGGCCCAGGTGGTGTCCTTCTCGAAGGCCGCCTCGGGCACGTGCAGCTCGGTGTACCCCAGCGCATCGCGCAGCACACCGTTGAGCAGCTTCTCGCCCAGCAGCGTGGGGTTGAGCTTGACCACCACCGACAGGCCGTTCTCGCGCATCAGGTGCTCGGCCATCGCCTCGATCTCGGTGGGCGGGCAGCCGTGAAAGGTGGACAGCGTCAGCGTGTTGGAGATGCAGGTCGCGAAATCCAGGTCGCGCAACGGGCCCAGCGAGGCCGGCAGCTGCCGGCGCAGCCGCTCCACCACCTCGGTGGCGTTCATCATGCCGCGCACGAAGCGCTGCACCGGCTCGCTCTTCACGCCGGCCAGGTCGTAGCCCACGCTCATGTCGAACACCGCGCCGCCGAAGCCCGGCGCCAGCTTCAGCTTGCCGCTGGCCTCGAGGATGCGGATCAGCATCGAGGCCTTGACGTACTCCTCCAGCGATTGCTCGAGCGTCAGCTCCTGCGACCACTCCACGTTGTAGCCGATGGTCTGCATGTCGATGCAGGGCCGCGGCAGCGTCAGCCGGTCGAGGATCTGCACCGTCTTCAGCTCGATCGAGCGGCCGCCGGCCAGCCAGGCCAGCACGATGTTCTGCGCCAGCTGGGTGTGCGGCCCGGCCGCCGGGCCCAGCGGCGTGGCGGCGCGGTGGCCGCTGAACTGCACGCCGAGGTCGCGCCGAGCGTCACCCAGCACGAACTTGCCCGCCGGCAGATCGAAGATCGATTGGCGGCTGTCCAGCTCGCGCAGCATGCGCTGCGCCAGCACCGCCAGCGGCAGGGGGGTGAGGTGGCTCATCGGGTGAATGCAAAGGGCCCGGTGTCGGGCAGGCCGGCACGTGCGCCGGACATCGGCGGATGTTAGTCGCCGCCATGGCGCGCCCAGCCGCCGGCAATGCCATCGATCCTGATCGACATCAGCCTTCGCGCGGCACCGCGCCGCCAGACTGCGCCGCATGGCCACGCTGATCCGCCACGGTCGCCTCGTCACCGCGAGCGACGACATCCCCGCCGACCTGCGCCTCGAGGGCGGCCGCGTCGTCGCCATCGCGCCGAGCCTGCCGCCCGGCCCCGGCGACGAGGTGCACGACGCCACCGGCCTGCTGGTGCTGCCCGGCGCGGTGGACGTGCACACCCACCTCGAGATGGTGACGCCGCGCATGGCCACCATCGACACCTTCGAGAGCGGCACCCGCGCCGCGGCCTTCGGCGGCACCACCACGGTGATCGACTACTGCACGCCCGCCCGCGGCCAGGGCCTGCTGGCCGCGCTGGCCGACTGGCATCGGCTGGCCGAGCGCTCGTGCATCGACGTGGCCGCGCACATGTGCCTGCTGGATGCCGACAGCGCCACGCTGCAGCAGATGCCGGCCCTGGTGCGCGACGAGGGGGTGAGCAGCTTCAAGCTCTTCATGGCCTACCCGGGCTCGCTGATGGTGGACGACGGCGCGCTGCTGCACGCCCTGCGCACCGCCGCCGGTCTGGATGCGCTGACCTGCGTGCACGCCGAGAACGGCCCGGCCATCCAGGCGCTGATCGAGGATGCGCTGGCCGACGGGCGGCTGGCGCCGAAGTTCCATGCCGCCACCCGCCCGGCCGAGCTGGAGGGCGAGGCGGTGCACCGCGCCATCTGCCTGGCCGGGCTGGCCGGCGCGCCGCTGTACGTGGTGCACCTGTCCACCGCGCAGGCCCTGGCCGCAGTGCGCGAGGCGCGCGGCCGCGGCCAGCGGGTGATGGCCGAGACCTGCCCGCAGTACCTCTTTCTCACCGACCGCGAGTACGCACGGCCCGGCTTCGAGGGCGCCAAGTTCGTGATGTCGCCACCGCTGCGCGAGGCCGGCCATCCCGAGACGCTGTGGCGCGGCCTGGCCGATGGCAGCCTGCAGGCGGTGGCCACCGACCATTGCAGCTTCTGCTACGAGGTGCCCGCGCAGGGCATGCGTTATTCCAAGCAGCAGGGCGTGGCCGATTTCACCCGCATCCCCAACGGCGCACCGGGCGTCGAGACGCGCCTCGCGCTGATGCACGAGGGCGCGGTGGTGCGGCACGGCTTCTCGTTGCAGCGCTGGGTGGAGATCACCGCCACGGCGCCGGCGCGTCTGTTCGGGCTGTACCCGCGCAAGGGCACGCTGGCCGTGGGCAGCGATGCCGACGTGGTGCTGTTCGACCCTGCCGAGCGCTGGACCATCCGCGCCGCCGAGCACCACAGCTTGGCCGATTACTCGCTCTTCGAGGGGATCGAGCTCACCGGCCGGGTGAAGAAGGTGTTCGTGCGCGGCCAGTGCATCGTCGACGGCCAACAATGGCGGGGCCGCGCCGGCCAGGGCCAGTTCGTGAAACGCGGCCCCTCGGGGCATGCCTGACCCTTTGCCCCGTGCCTGGCGCTTCGACGTTGCCTCCCCAGGATCCCGCATGACCGCACTCGCCCCAACCGCCGCCGCCCCCGCCCTGGCACCCCACGCCGATACCGCGCTGGCCGCCCTGGGGGGCCTGCGCATCAACGGCGCGCGTCTGCTGCAGCGGCTGAACGAACTGGCCGCCATCGGCGCCACGCCCGAGGGCGCCTGCTGCCGCCTGGCGCTGACCGACGACGACCGCGCCGGCCGCGAGCGGGTGATCGGCTGGATGCGCGAGCTGGGCCTGCAGGTGCAGATCGATCCCATCGGCAACCTGTTCGGCCTGCGCCCGGGCACCGACGACCTGCCGCCAGTGATGACCGGCTCGCACATCGACACGGTGCGCACCGGCGGCCGCTACGACGGCTGCCTGGGCGTGATCGGCGGGCTGGAGGTGGTGCACACGCTCAACGACGCCGGCATCCGCACCCGCCGGCCGCTGGTGGTGGCGGCCTTCACCAACGAAGAGGGCGCGCGCTTCGCGCCCGACATGCTGGGTTCGCTGGTGTACGCCGGCGGCCTGCCGCTGGCCGAGGCGCTGGACCGCATCGCCATCGACGGCGCGCGGCTGGGTGATGAACTGGTGCGCATCGGCCAGGCCGGCAGCGCGCCGCTGCCGCTGTATCGGCCGCATGCCTATGTCGAGCTGCACATCGAGCAGGGCCCGGTGCTCGATGCCGAGGGCATCACCATCGGCGCGGTCGAGAACCTGCAGGGCATCTCGTGGCAGGAGCTCACCCTCACCGGCCAGTCCAACCACGCCGGCACCACGCCGATGCGGCTGCGTCACGATGCGGGCTACGCCGCCGCGGCCATCGGCCACTTCCTGCGCGGGCTGACGAAAGAGATGGGCGGCAACCAGGTGGCCACCGTGGGCGCGCTGACGCTGCACCCCAACCTGATCAACGTGATCCCGGCCCGCGCGGTGATGACGGTGGACCTGCGCAACACCGACGAGACGCGGCTGCAGCAGGCCGAGCAGGCGCTGAACGCCTTTCTCGCAACGTTGGCCAAGGAGGAAGGCGTCACCATCACCTCGCGCCGACTGGCCCGCTTCGAGCCGGTGGTGTTCGATGCCGGGGTGGCCGCGCTGATTGCGCGTCAGGCGCAGGCCCTGGGCCACTCGTGCCGGCCGATGACCTCCGGCGCCGGCCACGACGCGCAGATGCTGGCGCGGCTGTGCCCCACCGCGATGGTCTTCGTGCCCTCGGTCAAGGGCATCAGCCACAACCCCGCCGAGCACACCGCGCCGGAGCACCTGGCGGCAGGGGCGGACGTGCTGCTGCGCACGCTGGTGGCGCTGGGCGCGTGAGGCGTGGTCGCGTTGAAAGCCGGACCCACTCCGATGAACCCTGAACCGTCGCCAGCGGGCTCCCGGGGCGAGCAGGCCCTGGCGCTGTTGCTTCCCGATGGCGAGGCGGCTGCACGGCTGGCATCGGCGGTGGCCAATGATCCGGGCAGTGGCGTGGCCGAGCGCGCCCTGTCGATGGCCGTGCTGGCGCTGGTCGCCTTCCGCGAGGGCCGCGTGCCGTTGGGGCGGCAACGCCTGGTCGAGGCCCGTGACTTCGTCGCCCGGCACGGGCCGGACGAGCGCGCCCAGGGCCTGCTGGATCAGGCCGAGGCCTTGTGGCACCGCCACGAGGGCCGTCTGCCCGAATCCGAAGCCCTGCTGGTGGCGCTGCATGCGCGCGCGGCCGGGCGGCCGTTGCCCGATGCCTATCTGACCGCGTCGTGGCTGGGCACGTCGCTCACCTTGCGCGGCGATGTCGAAGGCGCGCTCGACCTGTTCTACCAGGCGCTGGCGATGGCCCGCCGCTCGGGGCAGAAGCCGCTGCTGGTGAACGCGCTGAACAACCTGGGCTCGTACCAGGCCGACCAGTACAACCTGGACGATGCCGCGCCGCTGCTGGAGGAGTGCCTCGAGGGTGCGGTGCAGCTGGGCTCGCACCGCCAGATCATCTATGCCGCAGGCAACCTGGTGCAGTGCCTGTGCCAGATGGGGCAGGCGGCACGCGCGCTCGAGGTGGCCCGCCACCACCTGATCAACCGCATCCGGCCGGACGACCCGCCCTCGCTGCATCGCGACGAGGAGATCGCGCGCGTGCTGCTCGACAACCATCGGGTGGACGAGGCCGAGCGGGTGCTGGACCGCCCCGAGCAGGTCGACGCCCTGGGCAACGAGAAGACCACCGCCCGCGTGGCGGCGCGCGCCAGCGTGTGGCTGGCGCGAGGTCGCCCGCAGGAGGCCCTGCAGCTGTGCCTGCAGCGGCGCGAGTGGCTGCGCCAGAACGGCGCGTCGGGCACCCTGGCCCATGAGCTGCTGAGCCTGTTGCGGGTCACGGCCCAGGCGGCCGAGGAGGCCGGCGACCACGCGTTGGCCTACCGGCTGCTGGACGAAGCCTTCCACCAGTACGAGCAGCTGGTCGGCCATGCCGCCCGGTCGCGTCAGGTCAGCCTGCAGATCTCGCATCGCCTGCGCGAGGCCGAGTGGGAGCGCGACACCGCGCAGCAGCAGCGCGACCTGCTGGAGGCCATGGTGATCGGCCGCACCGCCGAGCTGGCCGCCGCCCGCGATGCGGCCGAGGCGGCCAACAGGGCCAAGACGGCCTTCCTGTCAAACATGAGCCACGAGCTGCGCACGCCGCTCAACGGCATCCTGGGCATGGCCGAGCTGGCCCGGCGCCGGGCCACCGACGCGAGGCAGGCCGACTACCTCGACAAGCTGGCGATGTCGGGGCGCCACCTGCTGGCGGTGGTCAACGACATCCTCGACATCACCCAGATCGAAGCCAACCGCGTCGAGATTCAGTCGCAGGTGCTGCAGGTGCCCGCGCTGATCGACGAATGCCTGCAGATGCAGCAGGCGGCCCTCGCCGCCAAGGGCCTGAGCGTGGCGCGACACGTCGATCCGGCGCTGGAAGGCCCCCTGTGGGGCGACGCCACGCGCATCCGGCAGGTGCTGATCAACTTCATCGACAACGCCATCAAGTTCACTGCGGCGGGGCGCATCACCGTGCGGGCGGCGCCGGTCGAGCAGGATGACCACGGCATCACGGTGCGCCTGGAGGTGACCGACGAAGGCATCGGCATCCGGCCCGCGGACCAGGCCCGGCTGTTCCAGCCCTTCCAGCAGGTCGACGACTCATTGACGCGGCGCTATGGCGGCACCGGGCTGGGACTGAGCATCGCACAGCGCCTGGCGCGGCTGATGGGTGGCGACGTGGGTGTGCACAGCCAGGAGGGGCAGGGCAGCACCTTCTGGGCCACCCTGCGGCTCTCGCGGGCCGCGGCGGCGCCGCCCGGGCCGCCGCTGCAGGCCACCAGCCCGCGCGAAACCTTGGCCCGCCGCTTCGCGGGCACCCGGGTGCTGCTGGCCGAGGACAACGCCGTCAACCAGCTGGTCGAGGTGGACATGCTGACGGCCTGCGGCCTGCGGGTGGACGTGGCCACCACCGGCACCGAGTGCGTCGAGATGGCCTGCCGGGGCCACTATGCCCTGGTGCTGATGGACCTGCAGATGCCACAGCTGGATGGCATCGAGGCGACCCGCCGCATCCGCCGCCAGCCGGGGCTGGCCGGCCTGCCGATCGTGGCCATGACCGCCAGCGCCTTCGAGCAGGACCGCAAGAGCTGCCTGGCGGCCGGCATGGACGCCTACTTTGCGAAACCGGTGCACTGGGATGCCGCGCTGCAGACCGTGCTGAGCCTGCTGGAGCGCACCGAGCGGCTGGATGCCGCGCGACGGCTGGGGCTGGCCATCGGCTCCACAGCTGCAGGCCGTGCCGGCGAGGACGTCAACCGCTAACGCATCAAGTGGATGGAGACGGAATGGCAGCCGCGGCCACCCCGTCCCACCCGACCAGCGTGATCCCTGCCCTTGCGCGTGGGCTCGACGATGGACGCGTCGAGGCGGAGGCGGGTGCAGCGCAGGGGTGCAGCTCGCCGCTGCGGGATGTGGCCAGCACAGGGGCCGTCTGGTGTCGACCTGTTCAGGTCGTGCAAGCGACGCAAAAGCGACCGGTGCGGGCAGTACCTCGATCGGCCCCAGCACCTCGGTAACCGATGCCGGTGTAGTGCGTCAGACGCGGTAGGCCACGATGAGGATCGATGTGGCAAGACACATCAGCGAGTTGCAGGCACTGACTGCAATGGCGCGGTTCAGACGGCGTCCGTTGTGCTCGAAGAGCCAGGCCGCCATCGTCGCGTTGGCACCCACCCATGTGACCCAGGTCAGCAACGAATGCTGGCTGCTGTCCCCGCTGCTGAAAATGGCAAGCAGGGTCGGCAGGTAGGCCAGAACTCGGACCGAATTGAACAGCGTGAACAGCCACGCCAGCACCGCGAGGTAGGTGCTGGGTGTAGAACCAGCTCGACCAAAGGGGGAAGTCGTCGTTTTCATACAGGCCTCGTCGCGGTGTCGATGGGGTGCATCGTCGAAACTGCAGGCCTGTTCGGGAAGGCGTCCTTCGTTGAAGCCACGTTGAACCGGAAGTTCATACCCAGACCAAGACCACGTGTCGGCCGTCGTTGTCAGAAGCTGGTGCCGTATCGGAGCCGGCGTGCTGTGCTGACTGAACCAAGAGTTCAGTCAGACTCTTCCGACACAGCACTTCCCATGAAGATGCAGACGCGAAACACTGTGCGCCATTCGCAACATGGAGCACCGAATGAACCTGCTGTCGAAGACCCTCGCGCTTGGCGCAGTGGCACTGTGGATGACCTCGTCGGGAGCCCAGCCCGCGTATCCCGGCAAGCCAATCCGACTGATTGTCCCGGCGCCGGCCGGAGGCCCGAGCGATGCGGCGGCGCGCGCCCTCGCCAAGGGCATGACCGCGAGCCTCGGTCAGGAGGTGATGGTGGAGAACCGCCCCGGCGGCAACTCCGGCATCGGCGCCGGCGCGGTCTTGAACTCAGTTCCGGACGGCCACACGCTGCTGTTCGCGCTGGGGGCCAACGTGGGGCTGCCGCACCTCAGCAAGGCGTCCCCTTACAAGTCCATCACCGAGTTCACGCCGGTCGCCGCGATCGGCGGCAACACGCAGTGCCTCGTGGTGCCGGCCAGCCTGCCGCCTAAGTCACTGGCCGAGTTCGTCTCGTATGCGAAGGCCAGTCCAAAGCCGTTGATGCGCGGGTCGAACAACGCTGCCGAAGACATGGTGGCTGGACAGGTGAGCAGCGCTTTCGGCGTTGCCCTGGAACGGGTGCCCTACAAGGGGGCGCCTCAACTGCTGCCGGACCTGCTGGAAGCTCGTATTCAAGTCGCTGTACTGCCGGTAGGCGCGAGCGTCCCGCACGTGAAATCGGGCCGGCTGACGATGCTCGGCTGCAGCATCGCCGAACGCATTGCCGCGCTGCCGACGGTGCCCACGCTGGCCGAGTCCGGCGTCACCGCTGCGCCGCTGATCACTGCGCACTTTGTCGTGGGACCTCCTCGGCTGCCGGCCGACGTCGTCAGCCGCCTGGCAGCCGCCGCGCAGCAGGCGGCGCAGTCGGCAGAGTTCAAGCAGGAGATGGAGCGCCTTCTCATTGTCGGCAAGGTCCGATCGCCTGCCGAGACGCGCGAGCTGATGCTTCAGGCGGAGGCGCAGTACGTGCAGTTCGTCCGCGAGACAGGCGCCAGCATCGACTGAGCACTGAGGTTCAGCGGTGGCTCAGCCAACTGGACGCACGCCGGCTGTTGCCTTGGTGCCAGGCCGGACGACCGTCGACGCTGGCCTGCCCCTTCGCATCCGTCACCCGTGCCAGATCCGTGCAACGTGCGGCGGTGAAGTCGGCAAAGACCCGCAGGCGCAAAGTCCGGCGCAATTCAGGCCGGAAGTACATCGCCAGCGGCGGCGGGTCCATCAACTCCCAGTCGAGCAGCGCGGGCACCAGGCGACCGCTCGCCAGATCGGCCTGTGCCGTGGCGTACGCGATGCGCATCACGCCACCGTCGCTGAGGGTCAGCGCCAGCAGGTTGTCGCGGTGGTTGGAGTTCAGCCACCCCCGAACCACCACCTCTTCGACGACCTCGCCCTGCGGCCCCGTCTGCCGGTAGCGCCACAGGTCCAGCAGCTTGCCGTAGGGATTTCGATAGCTCAGGCAGATGTGGTCGGCGAGGTCGCGGGGATGGAGGGGAAAGCCCCGGCGCTTCCAGTAGTCCGACGTGGCCGCCGTGACTTGCGCCATCACCGGCAGCTCGCGTCGTACCCAGGCCCCAGCCTCAAACCAACCATGCAACAGCAGCAGGTCGCAGTCTTTCGCGGCCGGCTCCTCGAGGTGCAGCACGGCGCGAAGGTCCAGCGTGAGATCCGGATAGCTCGCATGGAAGGCCGACAACGCCGGCACGATGCAGTGTTGAAGCAGGAATGGCGTGCCCCCCACGACCAGCGTGCCCTGCGGCCGCTGCCGCGCCTGCCGCAGCCCGTCGTCGGCCGCCTGCAACTGCGCCAGCAACGGCGCGCAGGCCTCGGCGTACTGCGCGCCATCGGCGGTGAGCTGCAACCCGCGGCTGCCCCGCTGGAACAGCTTGGCGCCGAGTTCCGCCTCGAGTGCGCTGACCAGTTTCGCGACGGCCTGCAAGGTCACGCCCTGCTGGCGCGCAGCGGCCGACAAGCTGCCGCTTTGGGCCGCCGCCAGAAAGTATTGAATGGCCTTGAGCTTGTCCATGAGACAGGAAGTGTCGCGTGAACATGCCAAGCAACGCAATTGTCTGCAGTATCGACCTGCGCCATGGAGGTGCTCGTGTCAACTGAACGTGCTGAGGGGCCGGCTTCGTCTCCTTTCGTCTTTGACGACGGTGCCGCCTACGAGCTGATGATGGGACGATGGAGCGCGCTGGTGGCTCAGCCCTTCCTGGCCTGGCTGTCGCTGCCGGCCGGCCTGGCGTGGCTTGACGATGGCTGCGGCGATGGCTCGTTCACCGAGTCGCTCGTGTTGCATCAGTGTCCGGCAACGGTGGTCGGCGTGGACCCTGCGCCAGCCCAACTGAGCTATGCACGCCAGCGTGTCAGTCACGCCAGTGTTCGCTTCCTGCAAGGGGACGCTCAGGCACTGCCGCTGCCGGATGCATCCGTCGACGCTGCCGTGATGGCACTGGTGCTCTTCTTCGTGCCAGACCCCTTGCAGGGCGTGCGCGAGATGGTGCGCGTGGTCAAGGGTGGCGGGACGGTCGCCGCCTATCAATGGGACCTGGACGGAGGAGGCCTCCCGCTGCAACCCATTCTCGACGCGGTGCACGCCGAGGGCTACAAGTCGCAGCCACCGCCGAGTGCGTGGGCGGCAGCCACGAAGGCATCGCGCGACCTGTGGCGAAGCGCTGACCTGGTGGACGTGCAGACGCGCCAGTTCGGTGTGAGTCGCGCCTTCGACAGCTTTGAAGACTACTGGCGCACTGCATACGGAAGCCGGCGCCTGCGGGACCTGTTCGCGTCGCTCTCGCCGACAGCGCTACAACGCGTGTACCAGCGCGTGCGCCGCCGAATTGGCGGCGCGAGCAATCGGCCACTCGTCTTGACGGCGCGTGCCAATGCTGTTTCAGGAAGGAAGCTGTCAGGCGACACGACAAACTGACCCCCTGACGACACGAGGAATTGACCCCCTTCGTGGAAGGAGGTCGAAGTGCAAGAAGTGGTCGAGCAAGCTCCCCGGTCCGAGTGGATCGAGGGGAGGCAGGCGATGCAAACGCCTGAGGATGTGCAGGCGATGCTCAAGCTGGCGTCGCTGGGCTGGGGCGCCAAGCGCATCAGCCGCGAGTTGGGCTGCAGCCGCAACACGGTGCGCAGCTACCTGCGCCAAGGAGGCTGGCAGCCGTACCAGTCACCGCAGCGCCCCGGCCGGCTGACGCCCCACAGTGAGTGGCTGGCCGAGCGGTTCCGCCAGCACCGCGGCAACTGCGATGTCGTGCGCCAGGAGTTACAGCGGGAACACGGCATTGCGGTGAGCCTGCGCACCGTCGAGCGTGCCGTGATTCACCTGCGCCGCGAAGTGTTCGCCCAGACGGCGGCCACCGTTCGCTTTGAGACCCCGCCGGGTCACCAGTTGCAGATCGACTTCGGCACGGTGCGCGTGCCGGTGGGCGACGAGTTGGTCAAGGTTCACCTGTTCGTGGCCACCCTGGGCTACTCGCGCCGGACCTACGTGGCCCTGTTCCTGCACGAGCGCCAGTCGGCTTGGCTGCAGGGCCTGGAAGGTGCGTTCCGGCACTTCGGCGGCACGCCCCGGGAGGTGCTGATCGACAACGCTCGAGCGCTGGTCAATGAGCACGACGCCCAGACCCGCGAGGTCGCCTTCAACGACCGCTTCCACGCCTTCTGCCGCTACTGGGGCGTTGCGCCACGGGCGTGCGCGCCATACCGCGCCAGGACCAAGGGCAAGGACGAGCGCGGCGTGGGCTACGTCAAGCGCAATGCCATCGCCGGCCATCGTTTCGCCTCGCTGGAGGGACTGCAAGCGCACCTCGTGAGCTGGATGCGTGAGGTAGCCGACGTACGGGTGCACGGCACCACCGGGGAGCCGCCCATGGAGCGCTTCAAGCGCGATGAGCGCGGCGCTCTCAGACCATTGGCCGCCAAGGCGCCGTTCCTGCAGGTGCGTGAGCTCAGCCGCCGGGTCCACACCGATGCCTGCATCGAACTCGACACCAACCGCTACAGCGTGCCGTGGAAGCTCATCGGCGAAGCCGTCACCGTCGTCGTGGCCGAGCGGCAGGTGCGAGTCCAGTACGCAGGCCAGGAAGTGGCCTGCCATGCGCAGAACGCCGGCCGACGCATCAGCATCATCGAACGCAGCCACCTCGTTGGCATCGTCGGCGCGCATCTGGTCGGGGTGAGCTGGCTGGCACGCCCGAGCGCTACCGCGGCGCCACCGCCAGCCGCGCCGGCCGAACTGCTTCGACCGCTGGCCGAGTACGAGACGGCGCTGGGAGGGAGCTGGTGATGGCGGCCACCAAGAAGACCCAGCCGGTCGAACTGCTGAACGATCTCGAGCCGATGCTCACGCGCTTGAAGCTCACGGCCATCCGCGACCAGCTCGACACGCTGCTGGACCAGGCTGGCCGGGCGGAGCTCAACCTGCGCGAGGCCCTGACGATGCTGTGCACCGCCGAAGTGGCGCGCAAGGACGAGCGGCGCATCCAGATGGGCATGTCGATCGCCAAGTTCCCGTGCGTGCGCACGCTGGAGGGCTTCGAGTACGACGCGCAGCCGTCGGTGGACCCCAAGCAGATCCGCGAACTGGCGACATCACGCTGGGTGGCCAACGGCGACAGCGTGTTGCTGCTCGGACCGCCCGGCGTTGGCAAGACGCATCTGGCGGTGGCGCTCGGTCGCGAGGCCATCGTTCGGGGCTACAGCACGTTGTTCGTGCCAGCGACCAGCCTGGTGACGCAACTGGCCCGGGCGCATGCCGAGGGTCGACTGGAAGAGAAGCTGATCCACTTCACCAAGCCGAAGCTGCTGGTGGTGGATGAACTGGGCTACCTGCCGTTCGAGGCGAACGCCGCGCACCTATTCTTCCAACTCGTGAGCCGGCGCTATGAGCGCGGCTCCATGCTGGTGACGAGCAACCGCTCGGTAGCCGAGTGGGGCGGCGTGTTCGGCGATGCGGTGGTGGCCACCGCCATCCTGGACCGGCTGCTCCACCACAGCCACGTCATCACGATCCGCGGCGACAGCTACCGGCTGCGAACGAAGCGCCGCGCTGGCCTGGTTAACCAGGCCAGCGCGAACACCGCAACTCAAACCGATTGATCAGCAACCGGGGGTCACTTCTGGATGTCGCCAGGGGGTCAGTTCCTGATGTCGCTTGACA
>Ga0268298_10000529_pt1 | contig 48987 bp, 51 predicted proteins | sample WWTPWeurt_MetaG_FD_194462 | JGI IMG/M metagenome (GOLD analysis project Ga0268298, IMG submission 194462) | Activated sludge microbial communities from WWTP in Nijmegen, Gelderland, Netherland - WWTP Weurt | ecosystem: Engineered > WWTP > Aerobic digester > Activated sludge | place...
CAATTTGACGGGGCAAGTCCTTATTTTGACGGATATCAGTTGATGCCTAGGTATATTTCAGATATCAATCCATATGATCCTGAGGGAGGATTCTATAAGGCGTTAACTATTGGAAAAGTAACCACCTCAAACATTGAAGGAAAGGCAGATTCGCTAGGCGTGAAATGTGAACTGACCGGAATCGTTTATGGTATTGATCTCAATGGAAATCAAGGATTGCAATTTACCATAATTGATGCTACAGGCGGAATTGGAGTTTTTTCAGGTCTTGAGTTTTTTGGATATGACGTGAAAGAAGGAGATTTGTTGACCGTGAGAGGGACCATTGATCAATTCAGGGGTTTGACTCAAATCAATCTTGATACATTATGGAAATTATCTTCTGACAATCCGCTGAAGTCGCCAAGCCTTGTAATCAAGTTGGATGAGTCAACTGAATCTGAGCTTGTTGAATTGAAAAATCTGACCCTCGTTAATCCTTCAGAATGGAAAGGTGACGGGTCTAGTTTTAACGTTACACTTACGGATGGGCTAAACCAATTTGTTATGCGCATTGATGATAATACTGATATTTCATCCAGTCCAGCCTCAGGTACTAAACTCAACCTGATAGGTCTCGGTGGACAGTTTGACTCTACTGACCCTTTGACGGGAGATTATCAGATACTACCACGATATTCTTCTGATCTTCATTGGATAACTGCCAACGAAAATGTAAGTAAAGATGGATTAATCATTTATCCTAATCCGGTCCAGAACACTATTTATATCCAAGATGGGCAAAAAAGATCATGGAGCTATAAATTGCTGAACACTGGCGGCAGAACTGTAAAACATGGTTTTGCGATAGATCAAGTAAATGTCGTTGACTTGCCACCTGGTATGTACTTATTGAGGATGTCGAATGAGGAAGTAGAAACTTATTTTAAAATTATCAAATAAGACATGCGAATAGGCCTATGCTTGTCAGGAGGGGGTACTCGCGGGATATTTCATATCGGCGTACTCCAGGCATTGGAAGAGTACGACATTAAACCTGATATAGTAGCAGGCTCTAGTGCTGGAGCATTGGTTGGAAGTTTTTTTTGTGCAGGCATTTCTGCTAAAGAAATGCTCAATGTCGCATTGAGCACAAGTTGGTTTCATTTTTTTAAACCTAAACTTCCAATCAATGGTCTCACCGGTTTGCATTATTTAGGGGATTTGGTAAAGAAGCATATCCCGCACAATAGTTTTGACAAATTAAAGATACCACTTCGAATTACCGCTACAAATTTGAATACTGGATTATTAGAAGTGTTCGAATCAGGTGAGTTGAGCAGGCCTATCCGCGCTTCTTGTTCTGTCCCAATGTTGTTTAAGCCTGTTATGATTGGAACACAAATGTATCTCGATGGAGGTATATTGATGAATCTACCGGCTACCTTGTTGAGAAATTCTTGCGATTTTTTGATCGGGTCGAGTTTGTTTCCGCTTTGTGAAATGGATAAAAAACAGCTTTCTGGGTACATACCTTTGATGAGCAGATGCCTTGAATTGTCCGTAAATAGTAATTCTGCATATCAAAAACAAAAGTGCGACCTTTTGATTGAGACAGATGATCTCAGCAAGTATGGAAGATTTGATTTTAAATCTTCAAACCAAGTCTACCAACTTGGATACGAAACAGCAAGCAGAATTTTATCTCAAGCAGATATTCTCAGCTACCTTAAAGACGATTCACTTCAATTAAATCAAGGAAAATAGATACCACAATCATTGCATAGATGCAAGAAAAGCGCCATTGTTTTGTATATCTACAAGTATATTATCTTTAGTTGTAGTTGCCAGACGCAAGCCCATGTAATCTACATGTACAGGAAAGGACTTGTGTAGTCTGTCTATCAATACTGCCACTTCCAATCTTTTGGGCAAAGATTGAAATAGAGGTTGAAAGGCAAAGAAAATAGTCCTGCCTGTATTCGCGACATCATCAATGATGATGATGACTTTATTGCTTATTTCTTTATTCTCCAAATCCAAACTTGCTTTGTCTTCGAGTGGAGCTGCAGGATTTAGCCGAATTCGGCCAATTTTCACAGGAAGTTGATGTATAGAATTTAGTTCAGCCTGAATCAAACCAGCCAATCTGAATCCATTGTTGTTAATCCCAGCTAGAATGATGTAGGGTTCATCTGCATGGCGCTCAATGATTTCAGCAGCCATTCTGCGAATTTTAAAAACGATTTGCTCATGCTGAAGAATTACCATAATACAAAGTTACACTTTTTTGTCACTTGGAAAGTTTGATAGGGTCCAGCCATTTGACCTTTAGTGTCCAGATTTCTCGGGTACAATGGGAGCAGATTTTTAGGAAAACTTATATCTTTAAGCTTGATTGCTTATTTCGGTGAATTGGAATAGGGAGATTGGGTCGAATTTGACATCATTTTTCACAAACAGATTCATAGATAAATCATGCAGGATAAAAATTATCAAGTACCGAAAAAATTGATGATATGATCATCCAAATCGTTTTATTCCTTTTAGTTACAATTACTGTTGCATTTATTGCTACTAAAAGATTCAATAGAATCTTTCGTATGATCATGTTGGGGAAAGAAGGTACCCTGCCAAATGATCATTCAGGTATTCGATGGAAGAATATGATTATGTTTGCTTTGGGGCAAAAGAAAATGTTTGAAAAACCGATATCGGGCATATTTCACCTATTCATTTATGTCGCATTTTTATTTACACAAATTGATCTCATTGAAATTGTCATTGATGGCATTAGTGGACAACATAGAATATTAAGACCATTCTTGTCGATTCTTTATCCACTCATGATCAACTTTATTGAAATTCTTTCCGTATTGGCATTTATTGCGACAATTGTTTTTTTATTGAGACGAAATGTTCTGCGCCTGGACAGATTTCAAAAACCGGAGCTAAAAGGATGGCCTTTCAGAGATGCGAATTTAATTTTATGCGGAGAGATACTTTTAATTACTGGAATTTTCCTGATGAATGGAGCAGATCAAGTTTTGCAAGACAGACATTACGGCCATTACATCAACACAGGCAATCTTTATATGTCGGGGATGTTGGTATCGCCTTCCTTATCCGAACTTTCAAATGCTTCTTTGGTAATGATTGAGAGGTTGGGCTGGTGGTTGCATTATCTGGTTATTCTCGGATTTATTTTGTATTTGCCATTTTCAAAACATTTACACATTTTTTTAGCATTTCCTCAGGCTTATTTTTCAAAGCTAAGCTCACGGGGTATGATGAGCCCAATGTTTGCTATCGAAAATGAAGTTAGATCCATGCTAGGCCAGGAACCAACACATTCAGAAACTGTGGCAGTAGAAGATTTTGGTGCCAAGGATGTTTTCGATTTGGATCAAAGAGTGTTATTGTCAGCAATGACTTGTACTGAGTGTGGTCGATGCACTCAACTTTGTCCGGCAAATCAGACTGGAAAAGTATTGTCACCAAGGAAAATTGTGATGGATGTAAGAGACAGAATGGAAGACATTTCTACAATGAGTGCTAAAATCTCAGTTGAAAGAGTAAATTCAAAATTACAGTTTGATGATGGAAAATCATTGTTTGATAAAATATCAGCAGAAGAATTATATGCGTGTACTAGTTGTAATGCATGTGTAGAAGCATGTCCTGTTTTAATTGATCCTTTAGAAATTATTCTTCAAATGAGAAGGTATGATATATTGGTAAATTCATCAGGACCCGCAGAATGGTTGCCTATGTTCAACAGTCTTGAGAACAATCAATCAGTGTGGTCTCTTTCTGCCTCTAGAACCGAATGGTTGAATGAAAATATTTAAAATCAAAAGTTGCATTAAAATAAAAGGGTAAGTGATGAACCAAGTACCAATCATGAGTGAAATATTCGCTGCTGGGGAACAAATAGATTTTTTATTTTGGGTTGGGTGTGCAGGAAATTTTGATGCCCGCGCCCAAAAAATAACTCGAGCTTTCTGTAAAATATTAGATCATGTAAATGCAAAGTATGCAATACTCGGTGATGAAGAAAAATGTACAGGAGACCCTGCGCGTAGAGCTGGAAATGAATTTTTGTTTCAGATGCTGGCCATCCAGAACATAGAAACCTTAAATTCTTATCAAATAAAGAATATTGTCTGTACTTGTCCACATTGCTTTAATACTTTGAAAAATGAATATCCTGGATTGGGTGGAATATATCATGTATTGCATTACTCAGAGTTCCTGGATGAACTGATTAAAACAGGTAAATTGAAAGTGAATACTCACATCGAGTCTCAGAAAGTTGCTTATCATGATTCGTGCTATCTAGGTAGAGTAAATGATGTATATGAAGCTCCTAGGAATGTATTGGAATCTTTGAATACTGAAATAGCTGAAATGACAAGGAGTAGAAAATTGGGAATGTGCTGTGGTGCCGGTGGCGCTCAAATGTTTAAAGAAGAGGAGAAGGGATCTATTCGTGTGAATGAAGAACGCGTTACACAACTTCTGGATACAGGCGCAACAAAAATTATTGCCAATTGTCCTTTTTGTATCACCATGTTGCAGGATGGAGTAAAAGCCAAAGACAAGCAAGATGAAGTGACAGTATATGATATATCTGAATGGATTATTCAGCAAAATATATTTTAAATGGTAGACTTTCTTGGTTTTCCGGAAGATTCGCGAGTGTGGATTTTTGCATCAGATAAGAGAATAGATGATTCAAAAATTTCAGACCTGTATGAGAGAGTGCAACAGTTCGTTCAAAACTGGTCAAGTCATGGCACACAGCTTAGAGCAAGCGGTGGGGTGATCCATAATTATTTTGTAATTTTAATGGTGGATGAAGACATCAATAAACCGGGCGGATGCTCAATAGACTCTTCTGTCCATTTTATTAAAAGTTTGGAAAATGAGTTTCAGCTTCATTTTTTTGACAGGCAGTTGTTGTATTATATTTTTGAAGATGAAGTAAAAGTTGTTACAGTAGATGAGCTGACTGACTTGTATAAATCAGGCGGAGTGAAGAATGATACTTTATTCTTTGATTTACTTGTGAAGTCGAAATCTGAATTTAACCAGTTTTGGCTCAAACCTTTGCAAAATTCCTGGCATAGGAAATTCGTCCAAATTTAAATTTTTATTTAGACCACACCCTCAGTTTGGATATATTGAATCATTTATTACTTCTATTTCAGGATTTCGTAGCTTGGAATGAGCAGTTCGTCGAAGTATTTTTATTATATTCAATTTTGCATTAAATTTGGAGTATGATCAGTAAGATTAAAAAGTATTTTGGGATTGAATCAGTAAAAATTCAAATCGTTGAATTGGATAGGGTTGAGAAGAACCTGTTTTTGTTTAAGCTTCAGATGAATACGATTACAAGTGCAGAAGTAGAAAGCATAGAAGTGGAACTGATAGAACACTATTCATTGGGTAGAGGGCGATCTAAGAAAAATGAAAGTTATGTATTGGGCCATTCACACTTTTCTGGACCTTGGAGCATTGCAGAAGATGAAGATACTACAATTGAGGGCACTGTGCTATCCATATCTCTTAAATCACCCATTGATGAAATAGAAAGTAAGAATATACTTCTCAAACCTGCAATCAGATTAGCAAAAATTCTAAAAGGTGTAAATTCACTCTATGAGTTGAAAGTCAGAGGGATAGTCAAAGGTAGCGCTGTCCCCGCTTTAGCATCAAAAAAATTTGAAATCAAATAAAGGCCTCGCGATTTGGAGGTTCAAACGGAATTTTTGCTGGATGATGCCTCATTGTAATAGATTTCTTATAATATTCTGAGAATGCTAGATCACAGTGATATCTAGTATTTGTTGTGTATCTTTGTTACTTCTAGAACAGGTAACTTAAAATTTGTTATTAGTACATCTAGATACATTTATTGTTTGCTTACAAGTATTTATGAAGCCACACCTATTGTTGGACTATAGAAAGTTTCTATACCTTGGAATATTATTTGTATGCTTGATTTTGCTCACTTGGCATTATAACAGGAATACAAAACCACTTTATGATGTTTTTGGATATTATCTCTATCTCCCGGCGATTACCCATATCAACGACATCAAGTTGAAAGATTACAATAAAGTTGAAGATGTTTATCATAAGCTTGGTGGTGATGTAGTCTATCAAATTTACAAAGCACCAGGTACCGAAAACAATGTTATCATGTATCCTTTGGGTTTGTCCCTGGCATATTCACCGGCTTATTTTTCTGCTTATGCCATTTCTGCGATTTTGGGCATAGACCATGAGTTTGGGACAAATCAGATTTACGTAAAGGAGGTAGTGTATTGGAGTTATATATGTGTCTTTATAGGTTTGTTCTTCCTTTTTAAATTTTTAGTGAAATATGTGGAAGAAAAATATGCTTTGATCACATTGATTATTTTGTCATTTGGCACCAATTTATTGTTGCATGGATTTATGAATGGGCAAGCGATGATGTCTCACTCATATTTATTTATGTATTATGCACTTTTATTATTTTATACAAAAAGTTTGATTGATGAATTTTCTGAAATAAAATTGACCATTATTTTTATAGTTATGGCTTTAATAGCTGTTACTCGGAATTCTGAGGTATTTTGTATTTTCCTTCCAGCCGGAATGTTGTGGTATCATTGGCCTAAGATGAAGAGTGAAATACTTGTCATCAAGAATATGAAGACTTTAACTCCGGGATTGATTATTTTGAGTTTGCAAATCATTTATTGGAAGGTAGTAACAGGCCATTTTATTTATAATTCATATCAGGGGAATAATGGTCAGGCTCTTGAATTATTTAATCCCTATGTTTTAGAAGTACTGTTTAGTTTCAGGAAAGGATTATTCATATATACACCAATGGCAATATTTTTTGTAGTTGGATTTTGGAGTTTGTATAGGCATTGTAGAGAATGGTTTTGGCCGACAGTGATATTTACTTTTCTCAATCTTTGGATTATTTGCAGTTGGACATGTTGGTGGTATGCGGATTCATTTGGGCAACGAGCTATAATTCCAATGTATGTGGTATGGAGCTTGGGTTTAGCATTATTTTTCCAACATTTCAAACGACTTAAGCTTTTATTTAAATTAATTACCATCGGCTCTATAGCTTGCTTTACTGTGCTAAACATCTTTCAGATTTGGCAAATAAATAAAGGCATTTTGCCTACTGATTATATATCAACTCCTTTCTATTTCTCCACATTTGGACAAAGACATCCTATTTCTGAACAACAAAGGAGTTTGATGCTGGAAGATGATAAATCTGTTATGATAGACAGTTTGCCGGATTTCTATAAAGAGAGAGTTGAGTATGAGTCTAGCTATCATGTAGATGCGAATTCTTTGAATTCCTTTCAACATTTAGATGCTAGCGTTGTAGTTTCACCTGAGCATGAATTTTCACAAGGAATCGTTTTGTCAAACCGGTACTTCAATCAATCTGAATATAAGTGGATAAAATTAAGTTATACTTGTAAAGCTATGGTAGATACTACTGGTGTAGAACTCAATTTGGTAGCTGAGAGACAAAGAAAAGGTAAAAGTTTTGCTTGGAAGTGCAAATCAGCAAAAGATATCCTTTGGAAAAAAGATAGTGCCATTGTTATATCCACTTGGTATAAAGTTCCTCAAGTTGAAAGAGATAACGATGTGTTCAGATCATATCTCTGGTCAATGTCAAAAATTCCAATCGAAATTACCGGAATACAGTATGAGCTTTATAAATCAAAGAAAAACGCTAAGATTTTTTTATTCTAAAATGATTGGTGTTAAGCCTATTACTTTTTGTTTTTGTCCATCAATTCTTTAAGAACTTCTTCATCGCTTTTGCCGACATTTTGCAACAGGAGTTTAGCATCTTTTGCAAATTCATGATTTGGATATTTTTCAAGAAACTCTGTATAGTATTTTCTGGAATTAGTAGAATCAGCAAACGTTCCATCGAATAAAAATGCTTTCATGAACAATGCCATCGGAGCTCTTTTGTGGGTCGGATAATTGTCTATGATCCAATCATACAATGCAAAAGACTTATCATAAGTTCGTAAGGTATTTGAAGTTTCTGCTGCTTTGAAAATGAATTCAGGAGTTTCTGAATCATTTGGAATTGTCAGTGCATATGCTTCACATGCATCTACGTAAACCCTGGCATTTTCTTCGCTAAAACCCTTTATTGTATCTGAAAAAATAGCTTTACCGATTTCCAGAATGTATTCTTCCGGTGTAGCTATTGAAGGTAAAGTCTTTTTCAGTTCAGCAGATTTTGGATCTTGAGGGTTTGCTTTTATATAGCAAAGTGACATCACATGTGCTGGAGCCAATCTATTCAAACTATCGAGCAGCTGTACCATTTTCAATACATTTGTATTATGATCAGCCCTGTTGGGATACTCTTTCATCAAATTATTTAAAAATACGACTTGCTGTCCTTTATTACCCATTTTTTCACTTGCAGAAAGAGCCCTTTCTAGCACCAGCTCCTGATTTTTTTTGTCTTCTTTGTGATTTTTTAAAAAATCCAGATAGCTGGTAATCAAAGCATTATAAGTTTCTGGTGTGGCGTTTCCCGCAAAAGTATCCTCTGCAGTTTTTACCGCTGGATCGGATAACGATGATGAATTCTTGCATGAAGCCAAAAGAAGGCTGAAGGTGATGAGAAAACTATAATAAACGAATTTCATAACATGATTTGCTGCAAAAATAAAGCAAATTAAGTATTGACTGTCAATACATTAAGATTTAACAAAAAATTGTATAGATGCTGATCCTCAAACCTGAACAGGGATTCACCAGTGAAGGAATCAAGGATTTAACTTAGAGCCAAACCCCCGGCATCATACGTCTTGACTTGAAGATTCCTCCGAAATAAAAATATGAGATTGTTTATAATATCCATTGAAAATTAAATTCATATTGATTAAAGACGATTTATAATGTTGTAAAATTATCCCAATGCGAATTATTTTGTACTTCTGTCCAAATTAGTGTAATTTTGCGAGATATTAGGCAGCAATTTTATAAAATGGGCATAATACTTGAGTAAGTTGAATAGCTTCAAAGAATTTATCGAATATTATCAATTGTTCCAAAAAAATACAGCATGAAAAAAAGTTTAATTGCATTGTTTTCCCTCGTCTTTTTCTGCATATCCTATATCACAGAAGCACAAGTTTCTGATTATACAGTTGCAGGGAATGTACTCACTGTTACTAAAAATAAAGTAGCAAACTACCCGATTCTGGTGACAGATTTGTCTACCAAGAAAACAGAAACCATCCTAACTGATCGGAATGGATATTATTTTTATGAAGCGAAACCTTCGGCATCAAGTATTTCGGAGTATTTGTTCCAGGTAAAGGATCCATGTGCGACCACACCTCAAGAGTTCAGATACAGGCCTCAGAAAGGACTTACAAACCATGATTTTATAATCTGTGATCTTTCAGTTAATCCAGCTGGCTGCCCTGTGAAATTCAATTATAAGGTTGGAGTGAACAATACAGTTGAGTTCACAGCAACACCTCCTAATAAATCAGGTGAATACTCTTGGGAATTTGGTGACGGAAGCAGTGGGACAGGTAATCCAATAAGTCATACCTACGCTGCTGAAGGAACATACAAAGTAATTTTGGTGTACAAGGATTCAATCTGTACATCCAGTGCCATACTAGAAGTGGTAATCGGTTCAAATCGCAAGCCTACGTCATTCAATGCATCTTGTTGCGCTAAAATTATGATCAAATCAGTAGCGCCTACTGTAAGTAATACAGGATTATTCTTCGAATTTACAGCGAGTTCAGATGCAAAGAATGCCAAAATTACCTGGGATTTTGGTGATGGTAGCCCAAAAGAGGAAGGCAACCCTGTTAGACACAAATATGATTCTGTAGGGAGGTATTTGGTCACTGCATATATCGAATCCGAATTCTGCAAAGTAGCGGTTTCAACCTGGATTCAAGTAATAGATTCAAAAAACCCCAATCCATGTGCAATTGACTTTAGTGCCAGAGTAAATCAGTTGGAAGCCAGCTTTACACCCACCTCTAGTCAAAAACCGGACAAGGTGTTTTGGGATTTTGGCGATGGAACAACATCAAATGATTTGCAGCCGGTCCATGTGTACTCGAAAGAAGGAATTTATAAAGTAAAACTTGTAATGGTGTTTGGTACACAAGAATGCATTATCGTCAAGGAAATACAAGTTGGGAAGAATACCGGAAATCCTTGTGGCTTTGACTGGTATTTCAAAACTGACCAACTTACACTTTATGCTCAAGGTAATTTTAGACAAAAGCCGGATAGCGTGTTGTGGAGTTTTGGGGATAGCACATATTCAAAGGATCTGGTGGTCACTCACAAGTACAACTCTCCCGGAACTTATGTGGTAACTCTAACTGTTTGGATAAACGGGGTTGAATGTAGCGTGCAAAAGAAAATAGAGATTAAAGCAGGATTTCAAAACCCGGATATAGAAATTACAAATATTAACCCTAATCCAGCTACAGATAACATAGATGTCACTGTCAAAAGTGATGGACAGTACAAAGTAGTTGTTGCCATTTCTGATGTGAGAGGAAATGTGCTAGAGAAATATAGCTTAGAGCTTATGCCAAATGAAAATCATATTCCTATAAATCTGGATAATATTAGTCCAGGTGTATATTATTTACTGATTTATTACAATAATAACATCGTTGCAAAATCGAATTTTGTAAAGAAATAAAGACCATTAATAAAAATTTGTATAAAAAGGTCTCGAATGTTGAAATTCGGGACCTTTTTTATTAGGCAGGAATATCAATTGGAATGAGAACTGAAATTCACGCAATAATTAAACCAATACGAAAATACCAAAAATATAATAATTATATTTGGACCATAGTCAGATTAGATTACAAAACGCAATTTATATCATTATGCCATTTGATGAATTGTTTGCTAATAGAATAAGGAAAGTACTTGATGAAAAAGATGTTCATTACACTGAAAAGAAAATGTTCAGTGGGATTTGTTTTCTTGTCGATGATAAAATGCTCTGCGGGACACATCAAGACAAAATGACTATGGAAAACCTGCTCCTTTGCAGGTTGAGCGAGGAGGATTTTTTAGAAACAATTGAACTTGCTGAAAGTAAAGAGATGAATTTTACCGGAAAACCGATGAAAGGATTTGTTTATATCACTGAACAAGGCACACAATCAAACAAAGCACTTGAAAAGTGGCTGCAACTGTGTTTGAACTTTAACCCTTTGGCAAAAAAAAGTAAGAAGAAATAAGACGATTCTCATCTGAGAACACCATCGGATTCCTATTGAAGATCGCAAGAATGATACGATAGAATTTTGATTTTTAATGATTTTAGATTATTTTTTTGGAAATTTTGGATAGACCCAACGGATTTGTTGACATACTGCCTTTAGTTTGCATGCCTCTGTATTTTGATCACCAACTGTCTTTATTCTCCCAAACTGCTGAGTCTTATTCGATATATTTGCTGTCCAGATAGAAGCTTAACTTGATTCAGTGAAGCCACTGTCTATAAAGATGGATATTTTGTTTAAGCTATACTGTAGAATTTATCAATGGGTGCTGAGGTGCACTTCCAATGTAATGCCGTGGCGAGTGCCTGAACTTTTGGTGGGGCCGGACAGTATTTACTTGCTTCCTGATAAATTGAAAAACAGGAATATCCGAAAATTACTAATCATTACTGACAAAGGTCTGGTGCAGAGTGGCTTGGTCAGTATTTTGCAGGATATTTTGGTCAGTGACCATTTTGACGTGGTGTTGTATGATGAGACTGTAGCTAATCCAACAGTGGATAATGTAGAGAGTGCCTTGAAACTGTTTTTAAAGACGAGTTGTCAAGCTATTATTGCTATTGGAGGTGGGTCACCTATTGACTGTGCCAAAGCAGTCTGTGCCAGAGTAGCCCAGCCTGGCAAAACTCTTTATCAGATGAGAGGAATACTGAAAGTTTTATGGAAGACACCAGATTTGATAGCTATACCAACCACTGCCGGTACCGGTAGTGAAGTAACTCTGGCCTCAGTAATTACTGATCCAGATAAATTTGCTAAGTATGCAATTACTGATTTTCCATTAATTCCTCAAATAGCAATCCTCGACCCTAAACTCACATTAGGACTTCCGCAATTTGTTACAGCTACTACCGGGATGGATGCCCTCACTCACGCGGTTGAAGCTTATATTGGTCAAAGCAATACAGATGAAACTAGAGAATCAGCCAGAAAAGCTGTCAGATTAATTTTTGAAAATTTGATACCTGCATTTGAACAAGGTCATGAAATCGATCACAGACAGAATATGCAAATAGCTGCATATCACGCCGGATTGGCATTTACCAGAGCTTATGTGGGATATGTGCACGCAATGGCGCACTCACTCGGGGGTAGATATGGTATACCACATGGACTAGCCAATGCGGTTATATTGCCTTACGTTTTAGAAGCTTATGGATCTTGTATTTATACCCAATTGGCTGAATTGGCAGATGAAGTTTCAGAGGAGTTTAAAGGAAAAGACATCGCATCAAAAGCGAATTATTTTATTCAAAGTGTAAAGCTTTTGAACGAGCGCTTAAATATTCCACAAAAGTTGAAAGGAATTCTTGATGCAGATATCGAAGATTTAGTGAATAAGACTTTTTATGAAGCAAATCCGTTTTATCCAGTACCGCAGATCTGGAACAAAGCGAAAATAAGAGAAATATTTTATCTTCTCAAAGGATAGAATCTTCTAAGATTGAAGAAAATTTAATGCCAATTAATCAGAAATTTTTTTATTGACCTTAAAATATTTAGAATGCGGGAGAACGAAATAGTGGAAAATTCAATTCAAGCAGAATTCAAATCAGCTCCAATCGAGAAAGTAATTCAATTAAGAGATGAGCAAAAGAATTATTTTAGAAAAGGGGAAACCAAGAGTTTGGATTTTAGGGTAAAAACATTAAAAAGAATAAAACTATATATTCTTGAGAACCAAAATAAAATTTCAGAAGCTCTTTGGAAAGATTTGAAAAAATCCTATGAGGAAGCATATATGACTGAGCTTAGTTTGGTGATGGCCGAACTCGATCTTCATATCAAAAAATTAAAGACTTGGGCTAGGGATGAAAAACGTCCAACACCTTTATTTTTGTTTCCATCGAGGTCAAAAGTTATACTTGAACCATTGGGGGTAAGTTTGATCATTGCTCCTTGGAATTATCCATTTCTTTTAGTGATGGCACCATTGATAGGGTCAATTTCAGCAGGGAATTGCTCAGTCATTAAACCATCTCCGGATGCTAAATTCACTGCCTTATTCGTGGATCAGATGATTCGTGATTTATTTGATGAACATTATGTATCCTGTATCTTGGGAGGGAAGGAATTAAATGAGTTTATATTGACACTACAATGGGATCATATTTTTTTTACTGGAAGCACCCGTGTTGGGAAAATTGTTATGCAGTCTGCTTCAAAATATTTAACTCCAATCACATTGGAGCTCGGTGGAAAGAGCCCCTGTGTAATTAACAAAGGGGCGAACATCGAAATAGCAGCTAGAAGAATTGCTTGGGGCAAGACTATCAATGCAGGCCAAACCTGTATTGCTCCAGACTACATTTTGATCCACCAATCTCTCAAAGAAGAATTTGTGAAGCATTTCAAATCTTGTATCCAATCCATGTATGGAGGCTCAGTGGGATCTAGTCATTTTTATCCTCGAATTATCAATAAATCTTCATTCGATCGACTTGTATCCTATCTTACTGATGGTAGGGTGATTTACGGTGGTCAGTATTCCGAATCAGATCTTTTTATTTCTCCTACTTTGATGGATCAAATACAAGTCGATGCAAGGATTATGCAGGATGAAATATTTGGACCTCTATTACCTATTTTAAGCTTTGAAGAGAATGAAGAAGCTTTAAATGAAATCAATAAACATGACAAGCCTCTGGCTTTCTATTATTTTGGCCCTGAATCCGGTTCGGTTGATTTTTTGAATTGCATTTCATCGGGTAGCGCTTGTATTAATGAAACTGTTTTGCATTTTGCCAATTCAAGACTACCTTTTGGTGGCGTATCAGGAAGTGGATTTGGAAAATATCACGGAAAAGAAAGCTTTCTTGCATTCAGCAATAAAAAGTCAGTGCTCACTACGCCCGTTTGGATTGATCTGCCATTTCGATATCCACCTTTTAAGTATTTTAAATGGATCAAAAAACTACTATGATTCCTGGTACGGATATATTGTTTATAGTATTACTCCTCTCTGCTTTTTAATTTTCGATTAAACAAAGCAGTTCTTACACCTTTTAAACGGCGTAATGTCATTAACATTTCATATTTACCTATGGAATCACCATCGTAAGTAACTAAGTATAAGTTCATATAAGGTGAGAGTTTATGTACAACTTTCAAATTGTATAATGAATAATCTGATATCAAATTTTCTATAGTATAACTTGAATCTAAATCTATTTGGAGTTCATTATAAATAATTTCTGGGTTGATCATATCCTCCTTTTTTTGGATCTGGGTCCATGCAGAACTTTTAGAAATGTTTGCCAATTTGGTTTGGATCTCTTGTAAGTCGTCCGGCAATTTAGTATTGGAAGTAACCTCTTTTATTTTCTCTCCTTGTGTGTTGTAAAACTGAAATGCTGTACTTGGAAGATCTGGTATATTTATAAAATATCGATCTTGTAATTTTGAATGATCAATTTTTTTTAGATCTCTTACCAGTGAGGAAAACACATCGTCATTTAGTTCTGTAAAGTAAACACCCTTAAGTTCCACATGCTCCTTCCCTTCAAGTAATGCGATACCATTTTGCAAAACAGTGATAGAATAGACCCCGCAGTTTCCAAAACAGGGTCCTTTAGTCATAATGACCGCTCTGGAAATTCTTACTGGTTTATTCATTGACTGAGATTTTTTTGAAGTGCCGCACCTGAAGAATGTAAGTGAGATAGTCATCGTTAGTGCTATAAGCAAGGTAGAAGTACTGAATTTTTGCATAGAATTCAAAATTAATGAATCAATTTTAACACTGAATATCTGTTTTCATAATTTAACTCGATAATGTAAACACCGGAAGGCAAAGTTAGTCCCTGTTCCGGTATATAGAAAGTTTGTTGATCTCTAAAAGTATGGTGATGGATCAACTGGCCATTTATATTAAATAATTTATAATGTAATGCTGAAATCGGGTTACCTTGATATTTGAGCAGCCACCCATCATATATATTGATAATTCTCCAATCATCTTTTGAATCAATGTTTTGAGATTGACAATTATTCATTGTCACATTAGCTCTTTGTGTGAGCAAAACCGTTCTCATTCTCTCGCACTGTCCTTTTGTAAAAAATTTCATGCAATAGTCATCTACCAGACACATAATGTTCTGCACCATGGCTTCGTTGCCACAACTGAATTGAGGATATTCCGGACAGTCCCTATAATTTGTTTCCTGGATAGGAGTATCTGAGATTCCATCATCCGAGCTGCAATTTTCATTTGGACTTAGATGCAACAGACCGAGATAGTGACCAACTTCATGGACCAAAGTCAATCCTAGATGGTAAGGTGAATGCAAGAAATTGTAACCAAAAAACCGAGGGTCTATGATTATTCCATCCTTGCTCTTAGTTGCATCTTCCGGAAGCACAGCTTCACCAAGCGTGCAGTCAGCTCTATCAGCAATGAAAATATTCAGGTATTTTGCCGGGTCCCATATATCTATTCCTCCTAAAGATTCTTTCATGACAAAATAGGTGGTCATATTCTGTCTGCATCCAATATTTTGAATGGTGGTTTGTGTTTTAGTGATTGCAGTTGTTGGATTTCCTAATGGATCCATATTTGCCAGACAAAAATGTATTTTAGGACAGGCCGCCAATTTTCGATATACTTCTGGCAATGTCGGATCTTGGCTCAGATTTCTATTGCTGTAAAAATCGTTCAGAATTTGCAGTTGCTGGAAAATTTTATCATTGCTGATACTGTGTGAGCTGTCTTCCGAAATGATATGAAATACAGTTTGTACATATAAAGTTTGGTCTCTAGGAGATAGCTTTGCACCGTCAGATGTGTGAATAAATTGCTGTCCTGCCTGACATCTTTGTGATTTGGAAGGAAGAGAGAATATGAAACAACATACTATGAAAATATGTATTTTCATTATCTCGGGCTAAGTGCGATCTCAATTCCAGCAGGTGTAATACCTTGCCTGTTGTTGAATTGTCCAAATGGTCTGGCTCCAATCGTTACCTGGGTAGGCGAAATACCGGAAACCATCATGAGCTTGTTGATGGTATTGGCTCGTCTGTATGACCCATCTAAGGTTTTACTTGCATTGGAATCTGAAGATCCATATCCAACGATATCAATATCGAGTGGTTGACTCTTTGGTAATATTGAAATTAATTCTGTAAGAAATGTACTGCCAGGTTCTCTAAGAGCGACAGTCTCTCCTTCAAAGAGAAAAGATTGGGGTACGAAAATGCTTGCTGCAGATTCCGAAATTCTATAGAATAAACCCGCTTTAGGGTATTTCTGTGGAAGGGACTCAAGCTTTTCCAACAACTCGTTTGGAATTGTGGATTTTAGAGTTTGATTTTTAGGTTCTGTTTTTGTTACTTCAGAATTTTTGTCTTTTAATAATTTGATTTCGTTTTCTTTTTCAGCCAACATTTTTTGGAGGTTTTCCAATTTTAAATTTTGTTGCACAGAATTATTTTGTGCATTATTCATTGATTCGATCTTTTGTCTACTTTGACTCAATTCGGATTGAGTTCTCTGATTTTGTATGATCAAGGATTGAATTTCATTTCTTAGGGAATCTTCGTTGAGCTTGTTCTTCAGTGTATTATTTTGACTGTTTATTTGAACAGTGAGTTCTTGATTTTGTATTCTTTCTTTTTCCAGGTTATTCCTTAGTATAATTTCTTCATCTTTTAGTTGGGCTTGTGATTGTTGAGCACTGCTCAATTGAATGCGGAGAGCTTGTATTTCGTTTTCTTTTTCCTGAAGTTCTTTTGATTTAGATTTTGGATTCTCAGCTAATTTAGCTTGTAAGGTATTGAATTTATTTTGTTCAACTTCCAGTTGATTATTAAGTTTGCTGATCTCAGTTTCGTAACTTGAGGCTTTTTCTTTTTGTTCTGTTAGTTTATTGTCCTTTTCTGCCAATAAATTTTTTAGTGTGTTTAACTCTATGTCAAGTGATTTAATTTTATTTGAAATTTCTTCTGACTCTGTTTGTAATTTAGAGTTCTCTCTCTTTAATTGTTCAACTTCTTTAGAATTGACTTTTTTTGTAGTTTTAGTTTCTGATTCTTTGCTAATTTGATTAAGTTGTCTGTTAAGATCCTGAATGGTAAGTTCGCGTTTATTAATTTCTTCTTTAAGTTGATTGTTTGAAGACTTTAATTCGGCAAGATCATTTTCGACCTGATCATTTGATTTATTTGATTTTCGATCTTGAATAGTGTTATCGAGTGTCTCTTGCAATGTAAATACCTTGGATTGAAGATCGGAATTATTCTGTTTCAATTTATTGACTTCGGATTCTTTTTCTTTTAGTTGATTTTCATTAAAAGAATATTTTGCCTGTAAATTCATTAATTCAACATTATTTTGAGCGAGTGAATTTTGACTGAGAATTTTCAATTTTTGATTTTCATCTTGTAAATTTCGTGTTATAATATTTTGGTTTTGTAAATTTTGATTCAACTCAATATTCAAGGAACGTAGAGAATCGCATTTTGACACATTGACTTGTCTGGTTGGATAATTTGTCTGATATTCTTTGCCTTCAAATTTCAAATAAAGCTCTGTGAGGACGTCTTCCGTTTTGCTTAGTTGTAATCGGCAATCATTTAAGTCGGTCTGCAATGAATCTGACTTTGAGGTAATCGTACTAATACTCTCATATTTTTTCTGAAGTGTATAATAGTCTGATTGAAGCAGAGCATATTTTTTACCAGATGAACAAGCTGCATATACCAGCAAAAGACCAACGAGACCGACCCAATAAACAAACTTTAAGCGCATATATGCTAAATTTTCTGCAAATATAATTCCAAAATTATACGCGGATTGTGACTTTTTCAAATGCAGGCAGTCAAGGAAGGTGGGTTTGGTGAACATTTGATGGTTTAGATAGTTCTTACAAATTGTTGTGAAACAGGGTAAGTTGACAAAATCGGGTTTGACTTGGAGGTCATGGCATTCACTGGATGCCTGTGCTTCACTATGGGAATCTCTGGAGGGCTTACCTGTTGCAATCTCCTACGATTACCTGTCTGCTATCGAGTGTAGGCCGCCAGATAAAATGAGCTTTATCTATGTAGTCCTTTTCAAAGAAGAACGGCCCTTAGGATTGGCTTATTTCCAACTGGTTGATTTTTCTGCCGCAAAAAGCTTGAAACTACCTCAGGACAAAAGCTGCAATTCTTTCTTTAGTGCTTTCGTCCAGACAACCAAGAAAATGCTTGCGGCTCACATTTCTTTCAAAGCTTTGATCAATGGAAATCTACTTTCATCTGGGCCCCATGGATTTTATTTCCTTCCTGAAGTGCCTTGCAGAGATCGGGAAGAGATCATGATGGAGATGATTGATCAACTCTTTATTGAAGAAAAAGTCTTAAAGGAAGTTTCAGTTTGCCTACTAAAGGATCTTCCGGCAAGCAAGAGGTTTCAAGTGCAAAGAACATTGCGGAAATTCAAATTTTTTGAGTTTCAGATTCAGCCTGGAATGCGATTTTTTGTTCGGGAAGATTGGAATGAATTTTCAGACTACCTGGATGAGCTAGAAAGTAAGTACCGCCTTCGTATTAAAAAAACTCTTGAAAAATCTAAAGACTTAAGCATTCGTAAAGTTCAGGCTCAGGAACTCCATAAATGGAATTCCGTATTATACGAAATGTATCTGGAAATTCTCGATAATGCAGGCTTCAATATGGTGAAGCTTCACCCCAATTATTTTATTGAGTTCAAAAGTAAGTTACAGGATGCCGGCGAGGTGATCGTTTTTTTTGAAGACGAGTTACCTATTGGTTTTTGCAGTTATCTTTTGAATGGAGATGAAATGTTGGCTCATTTTGTTGGTTACAGGAAGCAGAAAAACGCTGGATATCAAATATACTCAAATATCCTTCTTGTACTAATACAAGAGGCCATTCGTCTGAAATTAAATTCGATTGATTTTGCGCGCACAGCATTAGAAATTAAAAGCTCTGTTGGTGCCCAAAGTGAGCAGTTGTATTGTTATATTTCACACCATTCCAAGATATACAATCATTTTATTCCTATGTTATTGCAATGTTTGCAACCGGAAAATGAGTGGGTAGAAAGAAGCCCTTTCAAAAAGGGCAAATCCCCTTTAAAAGTTCCGCAGGTCTAAATTGAATCATTGCCTTTTATTTATTCTCTTTTATTATTAATTGACGAAAAATCAATGAGTTAAACTCCTGTTAAAGAGGGGTAATCAAGCTGGAATTATAAAGCAGATCATACCTTTGTATTTCTAGGCATAGAGCATGGTTAAAATTTAATTTCAGTACTTGAAAAAATAATTCAGTATTTTTAAAATGGCAAATCATTTCAGGATAAAAGTGAATTATTATTGGATGCAAAGATTCTATTTGTTTTTGCAGCTAATTTTTTTCTTTTGTTTTGTTTCGGGAGCTGCTGCCCAAAAGGATATTATACCTTCAGAGAAAACCACACTACGATATCTGTCAGAAAATTATGCTTATTTCACAAATGGTGATTCCGTTTTAATCAAGGAGACTTCGGACCAACAGTTAATCTATGCTTTATTTAGAGTTGAACAAGACACGATTGGGCTTGATCCGGGATTGAGTACCGACGGTAGGTGGAGAGCAATCAAATTGATGAAGCTTTTTAGGAATATCCCATTGGCTTTATATTCTTCTACACCCTTCAGACGAAATATCTTGAGTTTGCAGCCATTATTGGATGATAAAAAGGCAAAGCTCGTATATTATGATCTTTCTGATCTTAAAGACCTTTATGTAAAAATTGATCAGGTATATCCAAAATCTGTTATCATTATGGTTCATCACCCCTCATTTGAATCAATAGCGGAACATCTTACCGAAGCTGATCTTGAAACAAGCACTAAATCTGAACCATCCAATATTCTTTTTATCTTGCGTCGCGATAAAAATAAAAAGGGTAAAATTTTTAGTTTTTACTACAACAACAAATAGATGGCTATATCAGAAAATGATATCAAGTATCAACCCAACAGGATTGAAGAAAAGTGGTATACACATTGGGAAAATAGGAGTTACTTTTCTTCCAAACCCGATGAAAGACAGGCATATACCATTGTCATTCCGCCTCCGAATATAACTGGGGTATTGCATATGGGTCATATGTTGAATAATACCATTCAGGATTTACTCATCAGAAGAGCAAGATTGCAGGGAAAAAATGCTTGCTGGGTTCCGGGAACAGATCACGCATCGATAGCAACTGAAGCAAAAGTTGTTCGAATGCTCAGAGAAAAAGGGATTAAAAAATCAGATTTAAGCAGAGAAGAATTTCTGAAATATTCTTTTGAATGGAAGGAAAAGTATGGAGGTATCATCCTGCAGCAATTGAGAAAACTGGGAGCGTCATGTGACTGGGATCGAACCGCATTTACCATGGATGAGGCTCGCTCAAAACAGGTTATTCGTTCCTTTGTGGATTTGTACAACAAAGGCAAATTGTACAGAGGCAAAAGGATGATCAATTGGGATCCTGATGCAAAGACCGTACTCTCCAATGAAGAGGTCATTTATTACGAAGAAAATGCTCAATTATTTTATCTATTCTACAAGTTGGAAGGATCAAATGAAGGAATAACAATTGCGACACAGAGGCCAGAAACGATTATGGCAGATGTCGCTGTAGCTGTTCATCCTGGTGATCCAAGATATCAACACATGCATGGTCGTAAGGTAATCATCCCTTTGATCAATCGAGCGATTCCAATAGTTTGTGACGATTATGTGGATCCCGAATTTGGTACAGGCGCACTCAAAATTACTCCAGCCCATGACCAGAACGATTACGAGATAGGATTGAAACATAAATTGCCGATCATTGATATTTTGAATGAAGATGGCAGTCTGAATTCGGAGGCAGAGATTTTGGTAGGGATGGATAGATTTGAGGCGAGAAAAAAAATCAAACCTTTACTCGAAGAAGCAGGTTTGCTAGTGAAAGTAGAGCCATATAGGACAAATATAGGCCGTTCAGAACGAACAAATTCTGTGGTAGAACCAAGACTCAGTTTGCAATGGTATGTTGACATGAAATCTCTTTCTGGTCCTGCATTAAATTCAGTTTTGGATGGTGAGATCGAATTTTTGCCAGACAATTTGAAAAATACCTACAAGCATTGGTTAGAAAATATAAGAGATTGGTGTATTTCAAGACAATTGTGGTGGGGGCATCGTGTTCCTGCTTATTATTATCAAGACGAAGTGTTTGTTGCAGAGTCTATTGAAGAGGCTTTAGCACTTGCGAAGAGTAAATTCCCGGACGATCAAATAGCGCAACATGATTTGCGTCAGGATGAGGATGTCCTGGACACATGGTTTTCTTCATGGCTTTGGCCATTTTCAGTATTTGAAAGAGAAGAGGACTTGCGATATTATTACCCAACATCCGTGTTAGTGACAGGTTGGGATATAATTTTTTTATGGGTAGCGCGCATGATCATGGCTGGATTTGAATGGCAGGGTACCCGCCCTTTTGAGAAAGTCTATTTTACTGGGATGGTCCGCGACAAATTGAGACGCAAAATGAGTAAATCTCTGGGCAATTCTCCCGATGCTCTAGAGTTGATTGACAAGTACGGTGCTGATGGTGTCCGTTTTGGAATGTTATCATCATCACCTGCCGGAGGTGACTTGCTTTTTGATGAAAAATTATGCGAGCAGGGGAGCAGTTTTAGCAATAAAATATGGAATGCCCGCATTTTAGTTGGAAACTGGACGGGTGATCCGCAACTTGAACCAAGTAAATCTGATTTACTCGCTTTGAATTGGATTCAAAACAAATTCCTTTTCATCGTCGTCGAGACAAATCGAAGTTATGAGCAATTGAAGCTTTCGGAAATATTAAAGATTTTATATTCTTTCATTTGGGATGATTTTTGTGGATTTTATCTTGAAGCGATCAAACCTAAAAAAGATCAGGCCATCTCGCAAGAGATTCTCAACCAAACGATTTCAATTTTTGAAAGAATTTGCACTATTTTGCATCCATTCATGCCCTTCATTACCGAAGAAACCTGGCATAGATTAAAACCACGAAAAGAGGGCGATGATTGCATGGTATCGTCATACCCTTCAGAATCCTCTAATGATGTTGGTGTGATCCAAATTGTCGAAGAATTGAGAGGAGTTTTGACCCAAATTTCCGCACTTAGACAGAAACATTCTGTGAAAAATGCTGTCACGGTACCATTGTATATCTTGGAACAAGAAGGATTTTCTAATCTAAGCTATGTCGATGGGGCATCAGAATTATTACAAAAATTGGCTAATCTTGAATTTGTTCAGACCACAAAAGCAGAAATCAATGAGGCACAATCTTTTTTGGGATTAAGGAACAAGTATTTTGTCATCCTTCCTGTTGAAATGAATGTGGAAGATGAAAAGCAAAAATTACAGGAGCAGATCAGTTATACCAAAGGATTTATTTCCAGCGTAGAAAAGAAACTGGCAAATGAAAAATTTGTGCAAAATGCAGCGCCTGATGTAGTCGAGAAGGAACGACAAAAAATGTCCGATGGGTTGACCAGACTGAAAGCTTTGGAAGATAGCCTGTTGAAGTTGAATTAAACTAATCAATATCTGGAAGTTCTTTGGCGATTAAGATGATTATGCATCTATTTAGACCAAAATAGAATTTATAGATAGTTGATTACATGATTTCTTTATTCAATCAGCTTAGGTTAATAAATGAACTTTCTAAATAAGGACATCAATTTAATGCTGGCCAAATATTCCATGGAATTCTAAGCAAAATTAACAGCACGCCAATACCAAAATATATAAGCACAGTCGTTAATCCTTTTGATTCATTCACCTGTCTTTTGGACTTTGAATATCCGATAGTTATCAAGACTGCTGCGATAATCATGGTGAGCGGATGTTCAATGATTTGGAATCGCATGGTCGCATCTTTCATAAAACCTGAGCGCGCAGCTGAGATTCCATTTGGAGAGATAAAATATAATATTAAACCTAGTAAGATTTGAAAATGAACAGCGATAAGCGTGTAAAATACAAATTTTTTGTTGAGTGGACTGTAAATTTTTGATGTAAAAAAAGATAACAATGTATAGACTATTGTAATCACACAGAGTAGGACTGTCAAATATGCTATACTCGAATGAAATGACTTAAAACCTTCGTACATAAAAAAGATTATTTCTTGATTTGAACACTGAATATGAAAGCCAAATATAGAATTTCCTCGGCGCCATTTCAAATTTTCTCAATTAATTTTTGAGCAGAACGCTATAATTGGGCTCGACAACCTTAATCTTGTATACCTCGGATTAATTTAAATACAGATTTCAATTTCACGGACAAGGGTAACTTTGGTGGCTCCTTTGGCAATTCTTGAAAATGTTCACCAAGGTGCAGTATGGAATGAAGAAAGTAATTGGCGCTATAATTCCATTTTCTCAGGAATTGCAATCTTCCTTTGTTTTTACGTATTCTTCCTGTGGATTTTGATCCGAAATGATAAACCAGACTTGAGCCAACACCTTTGAAATATCGCACTCCTGCCAAAAATAATTTGTGGGACAAATCAGGGTCTGAATACATTCCAGGACTAAACTCGACACTCATTCCACCAACAAGATCCCACAACTCCAATGGCATGACATTAGGCGGCCATGTGCTTCCTGCCCAGTCATTGCGCACTAAATTTTGATATTCCCGATCACAGCTTTCTCTGTTAAATGTAGAGGGATTGGATCCAAAATTGCGTACGACGACGCACTGGTTTCCAGTATCTATTCCTTCAATCATGGTGGCAGAAAGCATCCACATCTTGTGAGGAATTTCAATTATGGTATCTACCAAAGGCACATCCCAACTGGGTAAAACATACATATCATCATTCATGTACATCACGTAGGGAGAGAGTATCAATTTTCGGGCAGAATTTAATCCAAAACAGATTCCTATATTTTCATTTGCCAGGACATAATCAGCTACTTCCTTTTCTTTTGCCCACTGGGATGTGCCGTCTATTCCTTCGTTGATAATCAAAATGATTTGATGCGGATAGGCTGAGTTTTTTTGTATGGATTCGACACAGAGTTGAATATATTCTAAGTTGTTCCAGGTAGGTATTAATATGCTAAAAACCGTTTTCGCTGACTCCGGCAATCGCTCTTTGTTGAAAAATTGTAAACTCTGAATTTCCATGTGTAATTGTTGCGCTCTTGAAAATTACCAGCAAACTCAGAGATCTCGGTATTGATCTAATATAATCCGCCCTTGGTCATTTTTTTTAACAGTACATGCAGCATGATCCGGGTCATGTTCTAAGATGAGTATATGCCCAAATTCAACAGCTTCTTGTAGCAATCTATTTTTTTCTTCTAGACTGATCAGTGGCCTGATGTCATAAGCCATTATAAAAGGTATGGATATGTGATAAGAGGAAGGAAGTAAATCCGCACAATACACATAAGTTTTATCCTGAAATGGAATGAAAGCAAGCATCATGGCTTCTGTATGACCATAAACGAATCGCAGACTAATCCCTTCTAACCAGCTGTGATCATGGCTCGAAATGTTTATGAACTCAACTAGTCCTTGTTCTTCTAATGGAATGAAGTTTTCTTTCAGAAATGAAGCTTTTTCCCGGTCGTTTGGAGATTTTGCCCATTGCCAATGCAATGCATTGCTCCAATATTTAGCTTGAGGAAAGCTTGGAACCAATTCTCCTGAAGGTTTTTTGCTTACCGCTCCACCACAGTGATCGAAATGCAGGTGAGTCAGTAAAACGTCAGTGATGTCTTCTTTCTGGATTCCAAGCTTATACAAGGAGGACATTAGGTCATCCGAACCATGAGGATGAAAAAATGATCTGAACTTTTCATCTTGCTTTGTTCCCATGCCAGTATCTATGAGAATATTTCGTGTTTCCGTACGGATCAACAGACACCTCATTGCCCATGTACACATATTGGTTTCATCCGGTGGGTTGAGTTTTGACCACATGGTCTTTGGTACCACGCCAAACATAGCACCTCCATCCAGTTTGAATTTACCTGTTTCTATAGAATGAATAGATAGAATCATGCATTATAAACCCTTTTGTTGATACAGAGTTTCGGTTAACGATTATTTATCGTTCAAATTTGTATCGTCCTCTTGAGAAGCAACATCTTACAGATAACATCAGCACACTCTTCGCCTTTTTTGGAAACAGGTCCGATGGTCCTTGATTTTGCTTGCTCTAGATTATTGACAGTGAGAATTCCCAAAGCGAGAGGTTTGGAGTATTTTATTTGAATATGTAACAAAGTTTTAGACACAGCGTGGTTGAGAACATCATCATGGCTTGTTTCTCCTTTGATCACGCAACCAAGTGTTATAACACCATCTATCTGTGGAAGCTCAAGCACCCATTTTGATGCTATAGGAATTTCAAATACTCCCGGAACTCTACAAATAAATAGTTGCGAATCCTTAAAGCCAAGTTCGTGCAATCGATCAAGGCAGTTAGAGAGTAGTAATGAGGTAATGCTTTCATTCCACTCCGAACAAATGATTCCCAAGGAAATCGAACGAAGGTAAAGTAAATCAACTTGGGAGAAGTCAATAGGAGTAGGAGCAAGGCCCATACTTCTTTACTTCTCTAAAGCAATGATGAATTTTTCTATGTTATTTCCGTCAGGGGACTCAGGGTATTTATTCTTAATTTCCTTGTATGCTTCTAATGCCGTAGAATTGTCTCCCAGCTTTTCAGACAGCAGTCCCAATTTTTTCAAATAGAACGGTGTCAGGAAATCGTTCTCAACTACTTTACTGGCTTTTTTGTAACTGTCTCGTGCTCCTTCGAAATCGTTCATCTCAGCTTGGATATCTCCTGTGATTCCTTCTTTCATTATTGGCATGATATTACCTGAAGCTTTGTAGGAAGAAATAAAATCTTTAGCTTCCTGGTAGTTACCAAGTTTTAGGTTGCATATTGCCGCATAATATTTTGCTAGGTTTCCTGCATCAGTACCGCTATAATTTTCAGAGATTTCTTTAAAACCAGGGAAACCCGCTCCCGGATTGTTCAGGGCCATTTCAAATGAGTCTTTTTCGAATAAAAACTCAGCTTGATACATTTGCTCCAAAGCTTCCTTGTTTCTAGGTTCGCTATAAAGAAACTTATAGGCAAAGTATCCGCCTACAAGCAGTATTAGGCCGCCTGCTATTCCAAGTATTGTGTTTTTGTGAGCACCATAATAATGCTCTGCAGAGGTCTTTACTTCAGAAAGATCTATGATGGTTTCGTCCGCTTGATTGCCTCTGACAGTATTTTGTGGATTTACTTTACTAGCGCGATATCCTTTTGCCATAATATAATATGCTAAGAGTTTTAAAAAGCGGTGCAAAGTTAATATCTTCTTTTGTGAATAACGATAATTTTTATTGTAATGCTGGAATTTCAAATAATAAATTCATTTGGTTACCCTTTACGACGAAGTTCGTGGCTTGTGATTATTGGTAAAAGCCCTGTGGCTGCTTCATTCAATATATGAATATAATTTATATATAATCTTATCTTAATATATAAACCGATCATTTTTAATTGTAAATCTTTTGTTATTTCATTTTCTCTGCCCTTTGCTTCGTATTGGATGTAGTACTTTTGTGCCCTTTATAAATTGTCTTTTATGAAACAGTTACGCAACATTGCCATTATTGCTCACGTAGATCACGGCAAAACTACCCTGGTAGATAAGATCTTACACCAGACCAAGTTGTTCCGCGAAAATCAATCCACTGGAGAGTTAATATTGGATAACAATGAGCTGGAGAGAGAAAGAGGGATTACCATCCTTTCTAAAAACGTTTCTGTCAGGTACAAAGATCACAAAATCAATATTATAGACACTCCAGGTCACGCGGATTTTGGTGGAGAGGTGGAAAGGGTTTTAAACATGGCTGACGGTGTTATTTTGCTTGTGGATGCATTTGAAGGTCCTATGCCACAAACTAGATTTGTTTTGGCTAAAGCCCTGCAGTTAGGCAAGAAAGCCATTGTCGTTATAAATAAAGTAGACAAACCCAACTGCAGACCTGAGGAAGTTCACGATCAAGTGTTTGAGTTATTTTTTAATCTCAATGCTACGGATGAGCAACTTGATTTCCCAACCATCTATGGTTCGTCTAAGCAAGGATGGATGAGTGCTGATTATCACAAACCTACTCAAGATATTACTCCATTATTGGACACGATCATCGAGCATATTCCAGCCCACCAAGACTTGGAAGGATCACTTCAGATGATGATCACATCACTGGATTACTCCTCTTATATAGGGCGTATCGCCGTAGGGAGGATTTCGAGAGGAACCATTCGAATCAATCAGCCGGTCAGTCTTGTGAAAAGAGATGGGAGTATCCAAAAGTCAAGGGTAAAAGAGCTTTATGTATTCGAAGGTTTAGGCAAGTCAAAAGTTGAAGAAGTTTCTCAGGGAGAGATATGCGCAGTTTTCGGAATTGAAAATTTTGAAATTGGAGACACTGTTGCAGATTTTGAGAATCCGGAGGCTTTGGAACCTATCCAGATAGATGAGCCGACCATGTCGATGTTGTTTACTATCAACACCTCACCTTTTTTCGGTAAAGAGGGAAAGTACGTGACTTCAAGACATATCAGAGAAAGATTGGAGAAAGAATTGGAGAAAAATTTAGCCTTAAAGATTGAGGATACAGCCTCGCCGGATTCCATCTTGGTTTATGGTAGAGGTATTCTTCACCTGTCCATATTGATTGAGACGATGAGACGTGAGGGATATGAATTGCAAGTGGGGCAACCAAGAGTAATTATCAAGGAAATCCATGGACTAAAATGTGAACCCGTCGAGTTAATGACAGTAGATGTACCTGAATCTTTTTCTGGAAAAATTATCGAATTGGCAAGCCAGCGACGTGGTGAATTGACTATGATGGAGACAAGGGGCGATTTGGTACACATGGAGTTCAATATTCCATCTCGAGGTTTGATTGGATTGAGAAATTTAATGCTGACGGCATCTGCCGGTGAAGCTATAATCGCTCATAGGTTTATGGATTTTGAGCCCTGGAAAGGCAGCATACCTTCTAGAATAAATGGCGTTATGATCGCAAAAGAAGCGGGAATGGCAACAGCTTATTCTATCGGATACCTTCAGGAACGAGGTACTTTTTTCATTGATCCAGGTGACCAAGTGTATATGGGTCAGATATTGGGAGAGCAGATCAGACCAGGGGACTTGGTGGTCAATATTGTAACTGCCAAAAAGCTGACCAATATGCGGGCTTCCGGTTCAGATGGAACGATTCAGATCATTCCTAAAAAGAACTTTTCTTTAGAAGAAGCTTTGGAATACATCCAGGAAGACGAGTATCTTGAAATAACGCCAAAATCTTTGCGTCTGCGCAAAGTGATTCTGGATGAAAATGAGAGAAAGAAAGCAGGGAAATCATTGGAAACTATAGAATCTTGATTGTTTTACTTTAGCGGCCTCTCTAATATTTACTTTAATCTGGCAATAGCATCCAAATTACCTTTGACTTTTTGATCAAGTGCTACTTGTATCTGGGCATCTAAGGGAAGAAACAAATCAACTCTGGAACCGAATTTGATAAAACCCATATCCTGGCCTTGCACAGCAATGTCTCCTTCTTTTGAATAGCAGACTATTCTTCTCGCCAAAGCACCTGCTATCTGTCTCATAAGGATTACTGGCCCGGCATCAGAATCGATGCCCACCGTTGTTCTTTCATTTTCAGTTGAAGATTTTGGATCCCAGGCTACTAAATATTTACCTGGATGGTACCGAGAATAGGATACTTTTCCTCCTACCGGATACCGGTTGACATGTACATTCAGCGGATTCATAAAAATTGAAACCTGAATACATTCTTTTTGGAGAAATTCTGGTTCAAACACTTTTTCAATCACAACAATTTTACCATCTGCAGGGGCAAATACGTTAAATTTGTCTGGTTGAGAAATGGCTCTGTCAGGATTTCGAAAAAAATTGAGAACTAGAAAAAATATAACCCCAAAAAATATACATGCCCAACTAATTCCGGGTAATCCTAAAAAATACCACAACAGCATAAGCACTGCATATATCAGTAAACTAAAAATCAAATAAATTTTTCCTTCTTTGTGAATATTCATATTATTTTATTGGTAATACATTTTAAAGAATATATAGATAATTGTTCCTATCGGTATAATGAAAAAGAAACTATCAAATCTGTCCAAGAATCCACCATGACCGGGCAATAAGTTCCCACTATCTTTAATGCCAATGATGCGCTTCAACCTGGATTCAAACAAATCACCTGCTGTTCCCGCTACCCAAATTCCAATGCTGAAGAAGATGGATGGAAGCATGTCCATTTTTTCAGAATAAAAATAAGTATTGAGCAAAAATCCAACTAATATTGCTGCCAATCCACCTGAAATAAATCCTTCCACAGTCTTTTTTGGTGAAATTGCAGGAGCCAAAGCTGTTTTACCAATCAACCTGCCTCCTATATAAGCGAATACATCACTTGCCCAATTGATTGCAATCATTCCTAATAATATTTTCCTGTTCACATAGAAATTAGACACCAACAACATGATCCCTATAATCAGTGGCATTCCAATATATAAGACACCAGCTTGCCATTCAGGAACTTTTTTTTGATTTGGATCAGCCCTGAAAGTGAAATCAATAAAATAATAGAGTATAGTAGAAGCAAAAATCCCAAGAAAAAAAATAGTACTCATCTCAGGATGCCCAATCAAATGAGATGTGATCAAAATCAAGAGAATTCCAGTGAGCAAACTCGCACATAAAAAATAAAACCTTGTCCGTTTTAGTTCAGTTGATATGAAATTTTGGGACCATTCGATTGAAGAAAAGATCAAAATTACTAAGAAGAGAATAAGAGCGCTGATCCAATGCCCATATATTGCAATGATCATCACGGCAGCCAGAATAAATCCGGTTATACTTCTTTTAAGCATATTACGATGTCTTTGGTGTAGAAATCCACCCTAATTTTTTACTTATAAAAAATAAAGGAACCAAACTGAATAAGGTCATTGCTCCTATTTGAAGAAACTTGACAAGATCTGCCGATTGAAAAGCGTTTGATTCAATATTTGTTTCACCTGATAAATATACCGCAGTAATTTGAACGCCATTAAATAAAAAATGTAACAGGATCGAATTCCAGATGCATTGAGTTTTCCAATAAACCAATCCGAGGAGAAGACCCAATAGGATTCTTGGAAGCACTCCTTCCATTTGCATATGTATTACTCCAAAAACAATTGAACTCACCAACCAAGCAGAAATCTGGCTTTTGAACAAATGTTTCAATTGATTTTGAAGTACTCCCCTGAACACCCATTCTTCGGAGACTGCTGGAAGCACAGCTGCTGTGATCATCATTACCAGATAATCTGAAAATGAATCCATTTTTAACATTTTTTCCAACAATTCAGCAAGTTTATCTTCTGTGCTGGTAGCCCATTCAGGAAGTGGAATAGATTGATTGACAACTGCACTGTAAGCAACAGAAGGAAGAAAACAAATCATAAAAGCCAGAATCCAATAAAAGCTATCAAGTTTGAATAATCGAGGAGAAAGTTCACTTCGGATCAAACTTTTATTGATAGTGACAAGAAAAGCAGGTAACAAAAGTCCAAATATCTGACCGGAAATCTGAGCAATAATCAGTTGAGGACCAGTCATAAGATTTGTGGGATCGACAGAGCTACCGAAGTCAGACCAAGATATTTTTTGATTAAAATATAGAATCAACATGGTCATACTGTTCGAAAACAAGATACCGCTGAAGAGAAGCAACGCAAATTGTAGTAAGTTTACAGCAGCTTTTTTTTGCATGATGGAAAAGATGAATCCAAGATTGAGCGTAAATATCAATAAAATTGCACTGATAAGAAACTCTCGAGGTGCAAATCTACCCGATTTGTCTCAAGTAGCAAGAGACTGTGAGAGATTTGGAGCCCAAGGGATCACTGTTCATCCTCGTCCAGACGAACGGCATGTTCGTAAAAGTGACATAGCTTCTTTAAAAAAAATTGTAAGTACCGAATTCAATATTGAGGGTTATCCTTCTTCTGAATTTGTGGACCTTGTAGTCAAAACAAAACCGGAACAGGTGACTTTGGTCCCTGATCCTCCAGGAGCCTTGACCTCAGACCACGGTTGGGACATTAAGGAGTATTTCAATTTTCTTGTAGATGTGTTGGCATCTTTCAAAAGTGCAGCCATTCGTACTTCCCTATTCATTGATGCAGATCCTAAGGTAGTTGATTGGGCCAGAAAAGTTGGAGTGGATCGAGTAGAGCTCTATACAGGTCCTTATGCAGCAAAGTTTGATAACAATCCAGGCATGGCAGTGGAAGCATACAAGCTTACGGCACAGAGATGCCAAGCTGAAGGGTTGGGCATAAATGCAGGCCACGACCTCAATCTCAGAAATTTGAGCTATTTCCGAAGGAATGTGCCGGGTTTGTTGGAAGTCAGCATCGGCCATGCATTAGTTTGTGATGCCATCTATATAGGCCTGGAAAATTCGATTCAGAGGTACTTGTGGGAGCTACAAAGCTAAAGTATTTAAAATTAACAGATTACACATTATATGATATTTTAATATTATTTTTTGTTTAAATTTTTCTTAATTTTTTGTAAATAAATTTGGCATCAATATTAGAAAACCACATAAATTGCGGTCATTTAAATTTTTAAACAAAAACTAACCCATTATGAAGAGAAGTTTTCTGATTTTCTTTTCGCTCTTGTTATTTGCGTTAACAGCGCATGCGCAACGGGTGATAAAAGGAACGATCACTGACAAAAAAGGTGATCCCGTCATCGGAGCAAATGTAGTGGCCAAGGGTACTACAGTTGGAACAGTCACAGACATTGACGGACGTTATATGCTTTCAGTTCCAGAAGGAACGACAGCTTTGGTTGTGAGTTATACTGGCTACACAAATCAAGAATTGGCGCTAGGAGCCAGCAATATTGCAGATGGAAGCTTAGAAGAAGGAATTCTATTAGCTGAGACTGTAGTGAGTGCTTTAGGTGTTAAAAGGAATAAAAGTGATGTCCCTTATGCGAATCAAACTGTATCCTCCGATGAATTAAACACTACAACAAGTAAATCTGTCCTTAATTCTTTGCAAGGCAAGACAGCCGGAGTAAAGATTAATCAAGCTTCAGGAGCAACGGGCGCTTCTACCAGGATTGTTTTGAGAGGCGAAACGTCTTTAACTCAAGGCAATAATGCATTAATCGTTGTCGATGGCGTACCTATCAACAACTCTACAGCATCAGGAGGTGGTGGGGTAGGTAAAGATGGAGATAGAGACAACTATGTTGACTTCGGTAATAGAGCTAATGATTTGAATCCTGATGACGTAGAGTCAGTGACTATTCTTAAAGGACCTTCTGCCACTTCTTTGTATGGATCAAGGGGAGGGTCTGGAGTAATCCTGATTACTACTAAAAAAGGAAAATCAAATGACCTCGGTAGACCAAATGTAAGTCTGAGTACATCTTACAGCAGTGACAATGTTTATTTGATCATGAAACAGCAACAACAGTTTGGTTCTGGTTATCAAAGCTGCGGTGGCTGTGGTGGTGGAATAAACATTTTTATGGGAGAAAATTTTGCATGGGGTGCCCCTTTCGATGGTAGACTTATTCCTTGGACAGCTCAGCCTGCTGATGAGGATGGAAATTTACTTCCATTAAAAAATGGAAAATATGAACAATTGGTTAGGCCATACAGCTCAGTCAAAAATAATTTGAGAAATTTCTTTGATATAGGAAGTACTAAAAGGATAAATGTTGGAATTGATGGTGCAACTGATAAATTTAACTATTTGGTTTCTTATACAAATTTCAATGTTGATGGAATCGTACCATTTACTAATCTAAAGAAAAATAGTTTCCTGATAAACGTTGGATCAAACTTCTCTAAGAAATTCTCAACTGGATTCTCATTAAATTATGTTAAAGTAAAACAAAGAGGAGCTACTGAAGGAGGTTACCCGTTTGGTTATTCAAGTGGAACTCCAGCATATTCTTTCGCTTTACAAACACCATCTAATATTCCATTCGAAGAACTGAGAGATTACAATAGCCCTTACCATGATTTTAGAGGCTTTTATGGACAATACTCAATAAATCCATATTTCATCCTTGATCAGCAAAAATTACTGAATAATGTAGATAATATTATTTCTTCAATTTCAGCAAAATATGCTGTCGCAAAAGATTTGAATATTTTGGGTCAAGTGAGTACAAATGTAAGTACTGGTTCAATTCAGGAAAATATTCCTAAGTTCACTTATGAAAGGGCGTTATCTTGGTCAGATGGTGAATTATCTGATTTTGGTAGTCCAAGAGAAAATTATAGTCTAGGCGGTTATAAAGAGAAAAACGAAACTCGAATCGACCTAATCTATGATTTAAAGGCGAATTACAATTGGAAAATAAACGAAAGTTGGAGTTTGTCTCCAACAATTGGTTTGAATTCGATTGAAGAAAATTATAGAGAAGTAACAGGAGCTACAGTTGGCGGATTAGTTATTCCTGAATTTTATCATTTGACAAATGGCGTACAAGGTTCCATTTCTACAAATACTTCTTCAAAATATAGACTTTTTGGAATGTACGCGAATGCGTATTTAGGTTTCAAAAATTTTGTTTTTGCGGAGTATAGTGCTAGAAAAGACTGGTCTTCCACTTTGCCAAAAGGTAAAAGAGGATTCTTCTATCAAGGGGTAGGTTTATCATTTGTTCCATCTAATTTGAGCAATTGGAATGATAATATCGTTTCATATTTGAAATTAAGAGGAAGCATTGGAACAGCTGGAAAAGATGCTCCAAAGTATAGGTTGAATACATATTATAACCTTAACCCAATTATACTTGACTATGGCGACGATTACCGCGTTAGATTCCCTTTTGGTGATGGAGCTGGTGCAAACAAATCTAATTTCATCGGAAATCCTGATTTAAAGCCTGAATTATCATTGACAACTGAGGTTGGAATTGATATAGGATTAATAAAAGACAGACTGTCTTTGGAATACACTTATTATATCATAGATTCAAAAAATCAGATTGTTGACGTAAATATCCCATGGTCCTCTGGTTTTTCTGTGATTCCTTCCAACATTGGAAGAATGCAGAACAAAGGGCATGAGTTGAGTTTAAAAGCTAAGCCAATAAAGACTAAGAATTTTAATTGGGATTTATTTGTCAATTTCTCTAAAAATGATAATGTTGTAAAAACAATTTTGGAGAACGAAGATGAAACTGATGAATTGAATATTTATGCTGGCTTAGTTCATTTTGCTGGGCATGGATCTTTGAATTTAGTTGCTGCAGAAGGAAAACCATTCGGTACCTTCAAAGGAACAACATACGTGTATAATGAAGGTAGATTAGTGGTTGATGGAACTGGTAATCCAAAACAAAGCAATACTCTTGAATACTTAGGTTCTTATCAAGCAGATTATTTAATGAATTTTGGAACTGAACTGAAATTCAAAAATCTGGCACTAAATGTTATATTTGACAAACGACAGGGAGGACTTTTCTTTTCTGGAACAAAATTATCCACAGAGTTCAATGGAACAGCTAGTACTACAACTTTGAACGACAGAAAAGAATTCGTTATTCCGAATAGCGTCGATGAAAATGGAGATGCTAATAAAGCAAATACACAAGCATATGCATATTTCAAAGGACTACCTGCATCTGCATTTTTGTTAGATGCATCTTATCTCAAATTAAGAGAATTGAGTCTTTCATATGAACTTTCTGCAAAAGGATGCCTAAGCAACACTGGATTTAAGTCTGCAATAATTTCAATCTTTGGAAGAAATTTGAAGTATTGGTTGCCATCTGAAAATACTTTTGCTGATCCAGAAGTTGGAGGTGTTGGTGGAGCATCAGATGCTGTTGGTATTGAAACAACAACTACTCCTTCGTTTAGAAGTTATGGAGCCGAAATAAGATTGAAATTTTAATTCAATAAATTAAAAGTTAATTAAATGAAATCATTAATAAAATTATTTACGATATTTAGTGTCTTGGTATTTTTTTCCAGTTGCGATAAATACTTCGACGTCAATGAAGATCCAAATAGATCTACTTTGACCCAAAATAATCTTCAGCTCAGCTCTGGGCAATTATATATAGGCAATGCCATTGGAGATCGTCTGTTTTCTCAAATGAATGTTTGGTGCCAATATAATACTGGTGGCCCGGGCGTAGCACTTGGCGATTGGGACAAGAACACAATGTCTGCTGCTGATGCTAATCAGGTATTTAGAGATTTGTACAGAAGTAGTAGTAATTTAAAACCATTACTCAGCAGTTCAAATCCAGCCTACAAGGGTATTGCTCAAATTTTAATTGGCCATAATTATATGATTTGTGCGGATTTATTTGGGAATATTCCTGTGCTTGACGCATTAAATGGTGATATTACAGATGGTTCAGTGTTCAATCCAAAGTATGATGATGCTGCATCAATTGTTTATCCTGAAGTAGAAAAGTTAATTGAAGCAGGACGGGCCACGATAGCTTCTGCTACTGCAGGAGACCATGTTTCAGGGGATTTGATTTATGGTGGAGATTTAACTTTATGGGAGAAATTTGCTAATACCATTTTACTTCGTCTTTATACAAGATTGGGTGATGCAGGCAAAGCCAAACTAGCTGCTGTTGCAGCTCGTCCTTTGATCACTTCAAATAGTGAGATGGCCAAAATTTCTTACCCTGGTGGATCTTTAGCTTCAAACCCATTCTGGCAAGATGCTAAAAGTACCTCTCTCGGAAATTTTTATATTGCTTCGTTAACTGCATTGAGTTATTTGCAAGCAAATGAGGATCCAAGGATTGATGCATTTTATAATCCTGGTTCAGCTGGTCATTTAGGTTTGAAACAAGGTGATATCCAAAATGCACCTAGTACAGCAGACTATTCAAGACCACATGGTGCTCGCTTGGCGACTGGCGGTAACGTTTTTGGCCCAGAGATTCCTGTCATATTGGCAAGTAGTTGGGAGACGAACCTTCTTCTGGCTGAAGCTGCTGCAAAGGGTAGTATTGGCGGTTCTGCTGCTACATATTATGACAATGGCGTAGCTGAAAGCTTTAACTACATGGGGCTTGATACGAACGAATTAAAGACTTATCTTACAAATTTGGGTGCATTCAATGCTGGATCTCCAATTAAATCAATAGCATTGCAAAAGTGGATTTGCATGAATAATCTCCAACCTGTTGAGTCTTGGATCGAGACAAGAAGAGTTGATAATAGTTCATCTCCCATTTTTGCTTCATCAGGAGGGATATTTATTGTCCCAACTTCAAATGTATTGGGAGGCTCAAATTTCCCTAGTATATTATTTTATCCTGAGAATGAACAAGCATTGAATTCCAATTTTCCAGGACAACATACATTATTAGACAAGGTATTTTGGGACAAATAAATTAAATGAACATGAAAAAAAATTATTTTATAAAAAAATTGTATATTTTAGGGATTTGTATTCTTCCACTATTATATGCATGTAAGAACGATGACTTTGTAGCTTCTTACCCTCAAACTACATCAATTCCAATAATAATAGAACAGTTTGTTGAAGCAAGTTATGTTTATGGAAAGGGCAATTCAAATATCATTAACGACATCCCAGATGTAGTTGCTATTGCTGTTGATTCCACAGTTGGATTTGAAGGTGGTTATGGTGGTAAAACTGGTATGGATACAATTAAAATATTAAAAAGTGATATCGTATTTTGGCCAGACACAGTAGATGTGGGAGGTTACACTATTTCATTTGAAAAATTCAACAAATCCAACTTTAAAGCAGTATTAAGTTCTAATATAGTTATTGCCGGTCCAATCTCGGACCCTGGTCCTACGGATCTTGCTGGTACATATAAAAGGACTGCTAATGGATTTTTGATCGAAATCAAAAAGGTATTTGATGGTGTTTACGTAATTGATAATCCTGGAGGGGCTGGAGTTCCAGCATTTCCTTATTTGCTTTACAATCACAAGTCTAGTACAGGAGGTGATGAGTTGAGATTTCCAAACCAAACAAATCCATGTGGGGGCGGATTAATGTTAGTTGCTGATAATGCACCAAATGGCTTGAAAAGTTCTGAGTATAGTGCAAGTTATCCACCAAAGATTACTGCAACGAGTCCTTTGACGCTAAAATGGAAAATATTTGAATTTCCAAGTGCGAGTGCATCTTCAGGGCATACAGGCGCTGCTTTATGCCAATGGGGCTTAGGTGTAAGAACATTTGAAAAACAATAGACTTAGGGAAATTAACCAAATAAAAAAAGGGCGGGTATTCACTCGCCCTTTTTTTATTTTACAGCTCCATGATGCAATTTTCCCATTCTGAACTGATCTGGCATCGATATTTTAGATAAAATGACTTGGCTAGTTCATTCCAATCAAGAACTTGCCATTTTACTAGTTTGCACTTGCGATTTCTAGCTTCATCTAGAAAGGACTCAAACAAAAGCTTTCCAATGCCAAGCCTGCGGAATTGAGGTCTGACAATAAAGTCCTCTAGGTATAAGGTCCGCCCTTTCCAGGTACTGAAATAATCAAAATATAAACACATTCCCGCAGTAACTCCATCCTTCTCGACGATGAAGGCTTCTATTTGTCCTGAGGTAAGGGCTATTTCAAAATCCGCAATCTGGGTGATCATCGATTCAGGTTCATTTTCATAAACCGCAAGCTCATATACCAATTCAAAGATGTTAGAGGCATCTGCTATTGTAGCTTTCCTAAGCATAAAATCCATGTTTTCTTTTTTAAAGCGAAGATATACTCCTGCTTTGTCTAAACATCTTGTTAATTTGAATAAATATAATAAAAAAGTAAAGAGGGGTTTGTCAATATTGCGAAAAGACTGTACCTTTGCGATTCCTTTTGGGATAGGTATATCATAAAAGGTTGAAAACGTGTAAGATATAGTAATTTGATTTTTAAGCGATAAGTAAATTATGCCTACTATTAACCAGTTAATCCGGGTTGGAAGAGAAAAAGTGGTTTACAAAAGTAAATCCAGGGCGCTACAGTCTAATCCTCAAAAAAGAGGTGTTTGTACTCGTGTCTATACCACCACTCCCAAGAAACCAAATTCCGCTTTACGCAAAGTAGCTAAAGTGAGATTGACTAATGGAATTGAGGTAATTTGTTATATCCCCGGCGAAGGACATAATTTGCAAGAACACTCTATCGTATTAGTTAGAGGCGGTCGTGTGAAAGATCTACCAGGAGTTCGATACACTATTGTAAGAGGTGCGCTGGACACAGCAGGAGTGAATAATCGTAAAAAAAGCCGTTCTAAATATGGCTCTAAAAGACCTAAAAAATAATAGATAGATATCAAGTAGTATTGTAAAGTCATGAGGAAGCATAAACCAAAAAAGAGAATACTTGAACCGGATCCTAGGTACTCAGATACCATGGTCACACAGTTTATCAATAATATGTTGTGGCAAGGGAAAAAATCAACTGCTTATAAGATATTTTATGACGCTATGGATCAAGTTGAGACTAAGTTGTCAGAAAATCCTCATGAAGTTTGGAAGAGAGCATTAAGCAATGTCATGCCTCATATTGAAGTTCGTCCAAAAAGAATTGGTGGAGCAACATTCCAGATTCCAATGGAAATGAGACCTGAGCGCAAGTTGTCAATTGGTATTAAATGGTTGATCAGATATTCACGGGCACGTGCCGGTAAAGGTATGGCCGATAAACTGGCCAGCGAAATTATTTCAGCTTCTAAAGGAGAAGGCGCTGCAGTAAAGAAAAAAGAAGATACACACAAAATGGCGGAATCTAACCGCGCTTTTGCACATTTTAGAGCGTAATCAGGGTACAGGCTAGAGAAAATAGAACAATGGCAAAAGATTTAAATTTTTTAAGAAATATAGGAATTGCGGCTCACATTGATGCAGGCAAAACCACTACCACAGAGCGTATCCTTTATTACACTGGACTTACTCATAAGATCGGAGAAGTTCACGATGGAGCTGCTACCATGGACTGGATGGCACAAGAACAAGAAAGAGGTATCACAATTACTTCTGCGGCTACCCAAACCAATTGGAATTGGAAGGATACATCATATACAGTAAATATCATTGATACACCCGGTCACGTCGACTTTACCGTTGAAGTGAATAGGTCTCTTAGAGTTTTGGACGGCTTGGTGTTTTTGTTCAGTGCCGTTGACGGTGTTGAACCTCAGTCAGAGACAAACTGGAGATTAGCTGACAACTACAAAGTCCCGCGATTGGGATTTGTAAATAAAATGGATCGCCAAGGTGCAGATTTCTTCATGGTTGTCAATCAAGTGAAGAAAATGCTGGGTTCCAACGCTGTACCACTACAAGTACCTATCGGTGCAGAAGAGCATTTCAAAGGTGTTGTGGATCTGATTACCAATAAGGCCATGATTTGGGACGAAGAATCCAAAGGAATGACCTACACTGAGATTCCAATTCCGGATGATCTAAAAGATACTGTTCAGGAATATCGTCAAAAACTCATAGAGAATATAGCTGAGTATGATGATGATCTGATGATGAAGTTTTTTGATAATCCTGACAGCATTACTGAAGAAGAAATGATCAAGGCAATTCGAGCCGCTGTGTGCGATATGAAATTCGTACCGATGATGTGTGGATCTGCCTTTAAAAATAAAGGTGTTCAAGCTGTACTGGATGCTGTTTGCGCTTTCCTTCCTTCACCATTGGACGGTGAAGCAGTAAAAGGAACCGACCCTAAGACAGACCAGGAAGTGATCAGAAGCTCTAGTGTTGATGAGCCGTTTTCAGCATTAGCTTTCAAAGTAGCTACTGACCCATACGTTGGTAGACTAGTGTTCTTACGAGTTTATTCCGGACGATTGGATGCAGGTTCTTATGTGCTCAAAGTGCGTTCAGAGAAAGATAAATTGTCCATGGAGAAAGAAAGAATCTCCAGATTATTTTTGATGCACGCTAACGACCGAAAGGCAATTGATTATATAGAAGCAGGAGATATTGCTGCGGCAGTTGGATTTAAAGATATAAAGACCGGTGATACACTCTGCGACGAAACAAAACCAATCATTCTTGAAGCGATGGTTTTCCCGGAGCCAGTAATCAGTATCGCGATTGAGCCTAAAACTCAAAAAGATCAAGACAAACTCGGTATGTCTTTAGCCAAATTGGCGGAAGAAGATCCAACATTCAGAGTGATGACTGACGAAAATACAGGTCAAACCATCATTAGTGGAATGGGTGAGTTACATTTGGAGATATTGATTGACAGATTAAAGCGTGAATTTAATGTTGAATGCAACCAAGGTGCACCTCAGGTGAACTATAAGGAAGCATTGACAAAAACGATAGAGCATAGAGAAAGATTGAAAAAACAAACCGGTGGATCGGGATTATTCGCCGATATGGCGTTTGAAATTGGTCCTGCTGATGAATCTTTCCTTGAAAGTGAAGAGTTTAAATCAGGTAAAACCAGAATGCAGTTTGTCTGGGATATATTTGGAGGTTCGATTGACAAATCTTATTTGCCGGCGATTACCAAAGGATTTGAATCCATGATGAACCAAGGGGTATTGGCAGGTTACAATATTGAGAACATGAAAATTCGTGTTTTTGATGGATCTATGCACCCTGTTGACTCTAAGCCACAAGCATTTGAGCTTTGTGCAAAAGATGGTTTCAGGGAAGCTGCTCCTAAAACAGGACCGCAAATTCTTGAACCGATCATGAAACTCGAAGTGATCACACCGGAAGAGTATGTTGGACCCGTAATTGGCGACCTCAACAGACGAAGGGGATTGCCAAAGGGACAAGAAACCAGAATGGGTGGTGCGGTTGCGATTCAAGCGGATGTTCCTCTTTCTGAAATGTTTGGATATGTGACTCAACTTCGTACCATTACGAGTGGACGCGCAAGCTCTACAATGGAGTTTTCACATTACTCTCCGGTACCTAAGAATATCGCAGATGACGTGATTGCAAAGTCAAAATAAAGAAATTAATTATCAAATTGAAATAAAGGCATGAATCAAAAAATTCGGATTAAACTTCGCTCTTATGACCACAATCTTGTAGACAAGAGTACGGAGAAAATCGTCAAAACTGTCCGCAACAGCGGTGCAGTAGTTGCTGGTCCGATTCCGCTGCCAACTGAGAAAGAAATATTTACGGTATTGCGGTCTCCGCACGTAAATAAGAAAGCTCGTGAGCAGTTCCAATTAAGGACCCACAAGAGGTTGATTGAGATTTATACTCCATCACCGAAGACGGTTGACGCTTTGTCAAAACTTGAACTCCCCAGTGGTGTGGACATTCAGGTGAAGTTGTCTTAATTCATCATGCAATAAAATTATTTTTTCTCTACTGTCAGGTGCAGGCGAGAATTTAACTATAAAACTTTCGTATAGTGAACGGAATTATAGGTACAAAAGTAGGTATGACAAGTATCTACTCAGCAGACGGCAAGTACATAGCTTGTACAGTTGTGGAGGCATCTCCCAATATCGTCACTCAGGTAAAATCCACAGAGTCTGATGGCTATTCTGCGCTTCAGCTCTCCTACGGTGAGGCAAAGCCAAAAAATGCAAATAAGGCCATAACAGGTCATTTCAGTGGCGCAAACACGACACCAAAGCGAAAATCTCTTGAGTTTAGAGATTCAACGATCAATAAATCCTTGGGTGAAGCGGTAAGCATTGATGACGTGTTCAAAGAAGGCGACACAGTACACGCTTTTGGCATGAGCAAAGGAAAGGGTTTTCAAGGTGTGATCAAGCGACATGGTTTTGGCGGGGTTCAAAATTCTACTCACGGTCAGCACAACAGACTGAGAGCGCCAGGTTCCATTGGAGCTTCATCTTATCCTTCCAAAGTAGTGAAAGGTTTGAGAATGGCTGGTCAACATGGCAATACTCAGGTAAAAATAAAAAATTTGAAAGTAGCGAAAATCCTTCCGGAGAAGAATCTTATTCTGATCAAAGGAGCTATTCCTGGTCATAAAGGATCATTTGTTGTCATCGAAAAAAAATAAGGTAAAATGCAATTAGAAGTATTAAACCTCAACGGTACAAGCACAGGGAGATCAGTGAATCTTCCGGAGGCAATCTTTGGTGTAGAACCTAACGAGCATGTACTTTATTTAGCGGTAAAGGAATATCTCGCGAATCAACGACAAGGCACGCATGACTCTAAAGAGCGAAATGAAGTCGCAAGATCTACACGGAAGATCAAAAGACAAAAGGGTACAGGTGGTGCTCGTGCAGGATCGTTGAAAAACCCGATGTTTAAAGGTGGTGGACGTATATTTGGACCACACCCAAGGGATTATTCACAAAAGCTAAACAAGAAGGTGAAGGCTTTGGCAAGAATATCCGCATTGTCCCAATTGGCGTCTGCAAATAATATCATCGTCATAGAGGATTTGAAGTTCAATGAACCTAAGACTAAAGATTTTAGTTCGATAGTCAAAACCTTAAAGCTGGATGATATGAAATCTCTTTTTGTAACACCTGAGTACAATGAAAATGCATATTTGTCTTCACGCAATATTCCAGGGAGCAGCATTCAGGTTGCAAAAGATTTAAATACCTATGAATTGCTGAATACAAAAAAATTGGTACTTACAGAATCCAGCGTCGAGAAACTTATCTCTACACTTAGTTAATTATAATTCAGATGGAGAAGAATATTATCATAAAACCGGTCATCACGGAAAAAGCAGAAAATCTGTCAAAAGACAGAAACACGTATACTTTTTTTGTGGAGAAAAAGGCAAATAAAGTTGAAATCAAAAAAGCCATAGAGGCTGCCTATAGTGTAAACGTGGAGTCAGTTAATACCTCCATCAAACCGGGAAAATCGAAAGTGCGCAGTTCTAAAAAAGGCGTTTATCGTGGTCAGACATCTGCTCGTAAAAAAGCGATGGTGACCCTTGCAGCCGGTGAGTCAATCAATATTTTTGGTGAAAATTAATCAGTGAATCATGCCTGTTAAAAAATTAAACCCCATCACACCTGGTACTCGTTTTAGAGTAGCGAATACTTTTGAAGAGATCACTTGCAACTGCCCCGAGAAATCACTTCTGAGCAGTAAGTCTTCAACAGGTGGTCGTAATAACCAAGGTAGAAGAACAACACGTTATAGAGGTGGCGGACATAAGAAACAATATCGCATTATTGACTTCAATAGAAACAAAGATGGGATAAAAGCAAAAGTTGTGTCTATCGAGTATGATCCAAATCGTACGGCATTCATTGCATTGTTGAATTATATAGATGGGGAGAAAAGGTATATTATAGCTCCTCAGGGACTCAAAGTCGGTACTGAAGTCGTTTCAGGACCCGGTTCTGCTCCCGAAATCGGCAATTCGCTCCCACTCGCTGAAATTCCTTTGGGAGCCAATATCCACTCTATTGAGCTTCATCCACAACAGGGAGCTGCACTCGTGCGTAGTGCTGGAACTTCTGCTGTAATGATGGGAAAAGAGGATAGGTTTGCGGTAATCAAAATGCCATCTGGCGAAATCCGAAGAATTCTGGCAAGTTGCCGAGCTACAATTGGCTCAACTTCAAATCCGGATCATTCTTTGGAATCAATCGGCAAAGCCGGTAGATACCGTTGGATGGGTTTCAAACCACGCAACCGAGGAGTTGCCATGAATCCGGTGGATCACCCAATGGGTGGAGGTGAAGGGCGCTCATCCGGAGGTCACCCAATGTCAAGAACTGGTGTTTATGCAAAAGGTTACAAAACCAGATCGCCTAAAAAACATTCTGACAGTTTAATTATCTCGAAGAGAAAATCATCTAACAAGTAATCTCACCAACAAGTAAGATAAAATACAATGGCAAGATCAATTAAAAAAGGCCCTTACGTTCATCACAAACTGTTGGCAAAGGTCCAAAAAGCCAAAGAATCTACCCGTAAGACGGTGATCAAAACTTGGAGCCGCTCATCAATGATCATACCGGACATGGTAGGAGAAACGATAGCTGTTCACAACGGCAAAATCCACATTCCTGTTTACGTCACTGAAAACATGGTAGGGCACAAGCTCGGAGAGTTTTCACCTACACGAACATTCAAAGGCCATTCAGGAAATCGTTAAACCACTAAGCTAATTACATGGAAGCAGTAGCTAAACTAAGAAATTGTCCTATGTCTCCTCGAAAGATGAGATTGGTAGTGGACCTAATCAGAGGCAAGAAAGTGAATCATGCCTTACATATATTAAAATTCACAAAGAAGGAAGCCTCTGGTTGGTTGGAGAAATTGCTTCTTTCTGCTATCAACAATTGGGAGCAAAAACACGGTGAAGGACAGGCTGAAGAAGCAAATCTTATCGTCAAAACGGCTTTTGTTGATGGTGGCACGGTAATCAAGAGATTTCAACCTGCACCTCATGGTAGGGCACACCGCATACGTAAGCGTAGAAACCACGTGACTATAGTAGTAGGTACTGATCAAAAAACATCCGCAAACAATCTATAATCAGAAAAAATGGGTCAAAAGGCAAATCCAATAGGTAATCGTTTAGGCATCATCAGAGGATGGGAGTCTAACTGGTTTGGAGGCAAAAACATGGCACAAAAAGTAGTTGAGGATGAAAAAATCCGAAATTACCTAACAGCCAGAATTCCAAAAGGTGGAGTAGCTCGAATTGTGATTGAGCGTACGCTCAAGAGAATCACCGTGTCGATCCAAACTTCTCGACCAGGTATTATCATTGGAAAAGGTGGGACTGAAGTTGATAGAATTAAGGAAGAACTTAAAAAACTTTCTGCGCAGGAAGTACAGATCAATATATTGGAGATCAGAAAGCCCGAATTGGATGCTGCGATAGTTGGCGAATCCATTGCAAAGCAGATTGAATCAAGAATAAATTACCGACGAGCTATCAAGATGGCAATACAATCTACAATGAGAGCTGGTGCGGAAGGTATAAAAGTGAGGATATCCGGACGATTGAATGGTGCTGAAATGGCGCGTTCCGAGGAATACAAGGAAGGGAGAATTCCTCTCCATACATTCAGGGCCGATATAGACTACTGTATCAAAGAAGCCCTTACAGTTTATGGTAAAATAGGAATCAAAGTTTGGCTTTGTAAAGGTGAAGTCTTCACGAAGAGAGATTTATCTCCTCTGGTGGGTGTGGCAAAGAAAGACATAAAACCAAAACGAGGCGGTTATGATTCTCCACGTAGAGATGGTGCTGGCAGAGATGGTAGAGAAGGTAGAGAAAACAGAGACAGAAGGAGATAAGCCCATTGAAAAAAAATTTGTAATTTTGCGACTCTTTTGCGAAAAATAAAAAATTGAATTATGTTACAGCCCAAGCGCTTAAAATACAGAAAGCAACAAAAAGGCAGAAATAAAGGTCTCGCACACCGCGGGAGTACGATAGCTTTTGGAACTTTCGGGCTCAAGGCAGTGGATTCAGGAAGACTGACGAACCGCCAGATCGAGGCAGCCAGGGTCGCGATGACCAGGCACATGAAAAGGGAAGGAAATGTTTGGATACGTATATTCCCAGATAAACCAATTACAGCGAAGCCGGCAGAGGTGCGTATGGGTAAAGGTAAAGGTGCCCTAGACCATTATGTGGCTGTAATTAAAGCTGGTGTGATTATGTTTGAAATGGAAGGTGTACCTTATAAAACGGCAGTTGAAGCTTTTGCATTGGCAGCACAGAAATTGCCAATATTGACAAAAGTTGTCGTTCGTAGAGAATTCCAAAGTCTTGTCAATTAATAAACCATTTGAATTATGGGATTAAAAAAATATAGCGAAATCGCAAAACTGGCTTCAGAGACATTGAAGACAGATTTACATATGGCACAGAAAAGTCTGCACCAAAAAAAATTAGATCATGCCATCAAAGGCTTGCAAAATCCTAACGAACTCAATCAGTTACGTAGGGAGATTGCTATGATCCAAACAGAAATCAGAAAACGCGAATTGGCAAATTAAAATACTTCTATATCAATAAAATATCCGAAATGGAAAGAAATCTTCGCAAGCAAAAAACTGGAGTCGTGACTAGCAATAAAATGGAAAAAACTATTGCGGTTACGGTAGAAAAAAGTTTGCTGCATCCCAAGTATGGTAAGTATGTCAAAAAGTCAAAGAAGTACTTTGCCCATGACGAAAAAAATGAATGCAATATTGGCGATTTGGTCCGTATTATGGAGACTCGCCCATTGAGCAAAAATAAATCATGGAGATTAGTTGAAATTTTGAAAAAAGGCGAATAAGCTTTAAAATCCAAATCAAATGATCCAGCAAGAATCAAGATTAAAAGTAGCAGATAATTCAGGTGCCAAGGAAGTACTCTGTATCAGAGTATTGGGAGGTACTGCCAGGAGATATGCTTCGGTAGGAGACAAAATAGTCGTATCCGTAAAATCTGCAACTCCAGGAGGTGTAAAAAAAGGATCTGTTTCTAAGGCAGTTATTGTACGCACAAAAAAGGAAATCAGAAGAAAAGACGGATCTTATATTCGTTTTGACGACAACGCAGTTGTACTCCTTTCAGCATCTGACGAGCCAAGAGGCACGAGGATTTTTGGACCTGTAGCCAGAGAACTCCGTGAAAAAGATTATATGAGAATTGTTTCACTTGCACCAGAAGTGCTTTAAGCGAGTAAAATGATAAAGATCAAAATTAAAAAAGGCGACCAGGTACAAGTCATTGCCGGATCGCACAAAGGCAAAAAAGGTACTGTAAACCTTATCATATCCGCACAAAATAGAGCTATAGTGAGCGGTGTCAATATTATTAAAAAACACGTGAAGCCGGCTAATAATAACCCGGGAGGCATTGTAGAAATGGAAGCACCTCTTCACATTTCAAACCTTGCACTTTTAGATCCTAAATCTCAAAAGCCGACTCGTGTAGGTTACAAAATGGACAAAGGCAAGAAAGTCCGCATTTCTAAACAATCAGGAGAAATTATTAAGTGATGAGCTATATACCGAGGTTAAAAGAGCATTACAAGCAAAATGTCATGCAAGCACTCATGGACGAGTACAAATACAAGTCCATCATGCAGGTGCCAAAACTGCTTAAGATTACAGTAAATCAAGGTGTTGGTAAAGCCACACAAGATAAAAAATTGGTGGACGTAGCTGCAGGAGAAATCAGCCTCATAACTGGACAAAAGCCTGTGCAGACAATGTCGCGAAAGGCGATCTCCAACTTCAAATTAAGAGAAAACATGCCCATCGGTGTTAAAGTAACTCTTAGAGGTGAAAGAATGTATGAGTTTTTGGATCGTCTGATCACTGTGGCACTCCCACGAGTACGTGACTTTCGAGGAATAAGTGACAATAGTTTTGACGGTAGAGGAAATTATACTCTGGGAATCACTGAACAAATTATTTTCCCTGAAATAGACTTAGACAAAATTAATAAAATATCGGGAATGGATATCACATTCGTGACTACCGCTAATACAGACGGAGAAGCATTCTCTTTGTTGAAAGAATTAGGATTACCATTCAAAAATCAAAAGAACTGATCAGATGTCAAAAAAATCTATCATAGCCCGCCAGACAAAACGTGAAAGAATGGTTGAAAAATACCAGGACCTTCGCGCTAAATTGAAAAAGGAAGGAGATTGGGATGCACTGGATAAACTTCCAAAAAATAGTTCTCGTGTGAGATTAAAAAATAGATGCCAACTTACAGGGAGACCTAAAGGATATATCAGAAGGTTTGGTGTTTCCCGATACGTTTTCAGATTGATGGCGTTGGATGGGAAAATTCCGGGAGTAACAAAAGCGAGCTGGTAAGCAAACAGATATTTTAAAAGCAAAGAAAATGGCAGTAACAGATCCAATAGCAGATTTTCTGACACGCGTCAGAAATGCTCAACAAGCAGGTCACCGCGTAGTTGATATTCCTGCATCTAATGAAAAGAAAAAAATTACAGAAATTCTGTACAATAATGGATATATCCTCAAGTATAAATTTGATGATACCGATAACAAGCAAGGTGTTATCAAAATTGCATTGAAATACGATCCCATTACAAAGTTGCCCTCAATTAAATCTCTGGAGCGAATTAGCAAACCAGGTCGCAGATTCTATAGAGGAGTGTCAGAGATTCCAAAAGTAATCAATGGTCTTGGTATAGCAATTGTGTCTACTTCTAAAGGAATTATGACAGACAAAGAAGCGAGAAGAGAGAATGTAGGTGGAGAAGTTTTGTGTTTTGTTTATTAAATAATTCTAGCAATGTCAAGAATTGGAAAAAAAGGCATCGAATTGCCAAAAGGTGTTGAAGTAACTGTAGCTAAGTCTAAAGTTACTATAAAAGGCCCTCGTGGATCAGCTATCCAAAATATCGATCCGGACATGGAAATTAAGGTCGAGGATGGAGCAATAAATATTTTGCGACCAACTGATCAAAAAAGACATAGAGCTTTGCATGGATTGACAAGAGCCTTAGTAGCCAACATGGTGACAGGTGTAAGCACCGGTTTTCGTAAAGAATTGGAACTAGTGGGTGTAGGTTATCGTGTAGCCAACACCGGAAATCTTTTGGAAATGTCAGTCGGTT
>Ga0268298_10000530_pt1 | contig 48919 bp, 47 predicted proteins | sample WWTPWeurt_MetaG_FD_194462 | JGI IMG/M metagenome (GOLD analysis project Ga0268298, IMG submission 194462) | Activated sludge microbial communities from WWTP in Nijmegen, Gelderland, Netherland - WWTP Weurt | ecosystem: Engineered > WWTP > Aerobic digester > Activated sludge | place...
GTTAACCCTGGAGTTGTCAGCGCCTGTTGGGCGGCTGTCAGATGACGGTCAGTGCGGTGCCCGACGATCCGCCCCGACAGGCCTGTTCCGGGCCCAAAGTTCTGTGATTGCTAGGAGACTGACATGGAAGACGATCTGGTTCGGCGCATTGCCGCCCACCCCAAATACCAGGAGCTGAAGGCCAAGCGCACCAGCCTCGGCTGGTGGCTCACCGCCGCGATGATGGTCGTGTACTACGGCTTCATCATGCTGGTGGCCTTCAACAAGCCCTACCTGTCCAGCAAGCTGGGCGAAGGCGTCACCACGGTCGGCATGCCGATCGGGCTGTTCGTCATCGTGTTCACCATCGTCATCACGGCCATCTATGTTCGCAAGGCGAACAATGAATTCGACGCGATGTCGGACCAGGTCGCCAAGGGGGTCCTGAAATGAATCGCGTGTTCAACAAGAGCGCCGTCGTGGCGCTGGCCCTGGTGGCGGCTTCGGCCGGTGCCCTGGCTGCCGGTGCTGACCTGGGCCAGGCCCAGAAGCAGGCCACCAACTGGACAGCCATCGGCATGTTCGCGGCCTTCGTGGTCTTCACGCTGTTCATCACCAAGTGGGCGGCGGCCAAGACCAAGAGCACGGCTGATTTCTACACCGCGGGTGGCGGCATCACCGGTTTCCAGAACGGCCTGGCGATCGCCGGCGACTACATGTCGGCTGCTTCGTTCCTGGGCATCTCCGCGGCCGTGATGGCCTCGGGCTTCGATGGCCTGATCTACTCGATCGGCTTCCTGGTGGGCTGGCCTGTGGTCACCTTCCTGCTGGCCGAGCGCCTGCGCAACCTGGGCAAGTTCACGTTCGCTGACGTGGCCGCCTTCCGCTTCGCCCAGACCCCGGTGCGCGTGTTCGCGGCCTCGGGCACGCTGGTCGTCGTCGCCTTCTACCTGATCGCGCAGATGGTGGGTGCGGGCCAGCTGATCAAGCTGCTGTTCGGCCTGGAGTACTGGATGGCGGTGGTGATCGTCGGCGCGCTGATGATGGTCTACGTGCTGTTCGGTGGCATGACCGCCACCACCTGGGTGCAGATCATCAAGGCCATCATGCTGTTGTGTGGCGCGTCCTTCATGGCTGGTGCGGTGCTGTGGCACTTCGGCTTCTCCACCGAGGCGATGTTTGCCGAAGCGGTGAAGATCAAGACCGGCATCGCCACCGGCGCCGGCAAGCCCGCTGAAGAAGCAGCCAAGATCGGCTTCTCCATCATGGGCCCGGGCGGCTTCGTGAAGGACCCGATCTCCGCCATCAGCTTCGGCATGGCGCTGATGTTCGGTACCGCCGGCCTGCCCCACATCCTGATGCGCTTCTTCACGGTGCCCAACGCCAAGGAAGCCCGCAAGTCGGTGCTGTGGGCCACCACCTGGATCGGCTACTTCTACATCCTCACCTTCATCATCGGTTTCGGCGCCATCACCTTCGTGCTGACCAACCCCGAGTTCCTCGACGCCAAGGGCGCGCTCAAGGGCGGCAGCAACATGGCCGCCATCCACCTGGCCAACGCCGTGGGCGGCAACGTGTTCCTGGGCTTCATCTCGGCGGTGGCCTTCGCCACCATCCTCGCGGTGGTGGCCGGCCTCACGCTGTCGGGCGCCTCGGCCGTGTCGCACGACCTGTATGGCACCGTGATCAAGAAGGGCAAGGCCGACAGCGCGGCGGAACTGCGCGTCTCCAAGATCACCACCATCTGCCTGGGCATCATCGCCGTGGTGTTGGGCATTGCCTTCGAGAAGCAGAACATCGCCTTCATGGTGTCGCTGGCCTTCGCCATTGCCGCATCGGCCAACTTCCCGGTGCTGCTGATGAGCGTGCTGTGGAAGGGCTGCACCACGCGCGGTGCGGTGATCGGCGGCTTCCTGGGCCTGATCTCCTCCGTCGTGCTGACGGTGGTCTCGCCCGCGGTGTGGGAAGCCACGCTGGGCAACCCCAAGGGCTCGGCCTGGTTCCCGTACACCTCGCCCGCGCTGTTCTCGATGGCCATCGGCTTCATCGGCATCTGGCTGTTCTCGGTGATGGACAACAGCCCGCGCGCCAAGGTGGACAAGGAAGGCTTCCTGGCCCAGCAAGTGCGCTCGGAAACCGGCATCGGCGCCTCGGGTGCCAGCGGACATTGATTCCAGGTCAATGACAGCTTGAGGGGTTGCAGGCACAGTGCCTGCAACCCCTTTTTGCCTTTCTGCGGGCCAACCGCAAGGACGCTGACTTTCCATGCCTGATTCCAAAGCCACCCAACGTGAATGGCTGTCGCTGGTGACCGCGCGGGTGCGCGACACCCACATCCGCAAGCCCTTCTACGTGGACGGCGCGCTCGATCTGGTGGCCGTGTGCCGCCTGCTGCAGCAGCAGGGCCTGACCAATGCGCTGGTCAACGATGTGCAGGGCGGCGTGCCGCGCCTGGGCCTGTTCACCACCACCGATCTGCGCGACGCGCTGCTGCGCCCCGTGCCGCCGCAGCAGCTGGCGGTGCGCGACGTGGCGCGCTTCGATCTGATCGAGATCGACCCCGACGCCGAGCTCTTCGAGGCGCTCACCATGATGGTCACGCACCGCGTGCACCGCCTGGTGGTGCGCGAGGGCGCGGCGCCTGGCGGCACGGTGCTGGGCCTGCTCGGCCAGCTCGATCTGGTGAGCTTCGTGGCCAACCATTCACACATCGTGGCGCTGCAGATCGACGAGGCGGCCGACGTGGCGCAGCTCAAGGCCGCCGCCGAGCGCATCGACGCCACCGTGATGCTGATGCACGACGGCGGCATCAAGATCGAGCGCATCGCCAAGCTGGTGGGCCAGCTCAACGCGCGCTTGTTTGCGCGGCTGTGGGCGCTGATCGCGCCGCCCGAGCTCATCGCCAACAGCTGCCTCATCGCCATGGGCAGCGAGGGCCGCGGCGAGCAGATCCTCAAGACCGACCAGGACAACGCGCTCATCCTGCGCGACGGTTTCGAGTGCCCCGATCTCGAGGCCATTGCCGCGCGCTTCAATGCCGCGCTCGCCGAGCTGGGCTACCCGCCTTGCCCCGGCAACATCATGCTCATCAATCCGCTGTGGCGCCAGCCGCTGGCCGCGTTCAAGGACACGCTGCGCGAGTGGATCTACGGCCACGACCCCGAAGGCCCCATGCACCTGGCCATCTTCATCGACAGCCACGCGGTGGCCGGCGATGAAACGCTGCTCACCGAGGCGCGCGAGCACCTCGACCGCATCCTCGCTGGCAGCGATGTGTTCCTGGCGCGCTTTGCCAGCGCGGTGATGCTCTTCGACGACAGCCCGAGCTGGTGGCAGCGCCTCACCGCCAAGCGCGACGAGCAGCCCATCGATCTGAAGAAGCTCGGCACCTTCCCCATCGTGCATGGCGTGCGCGCGCTGGCCCTGCAGCAGCACCTGCGGCCCACGGGCACGGCGGCGCGCCTGCGCCTGCTGGTGGAGCGCGATCTGATCGACGCCGATCTGGCGCGCGATGTGCTGGACGCGCTGCACTTCGTGATGGCCCTCAAGCTCACGCACCAGCTGCGCCAGCGAGCGGCGGGCGAGCAGCCCAGCAACGAGGTGCGCCCGTCCGACCTGGGCACGCTCGAGCGCGATCCGCTGCGCGATGCGCTGGGCATCGTGCGGCGCTTTCGCGGCGTGCTGCAGCAGAAGTTCCGCTTGAATTCGCTGTAAGGTCGCACCACCATGCTCGATGGCCTGCGCTCCCAACGCCTGCTGGCGCTCTTTGCAGCCGGCTGGCTGCTGCTCAACCTGCCGCTGATCGCGCTGTGGGATCAGCCGCTGCGCGTGGGTGGCGTGCCGCTGTTCCCGCTGGCCCTGTTTGTCGGCTGGGCAGCGCTGATCGCGCTGGCGGCCTGGGTGGCCGAAGGCGATGCGGCGGCCGACGACGTCGACGGCGACGCCTGAACACGCCGCCATACACGCCTCGCCGCCATGCTGTCCGCCGCCACCGTCATCGTCGCCTCGTTCGCCTACCTCACGCTGCTGTTCGCGGTGGCGCACCTGGGCGACAAGCGCGCGCAGGCCGGCCGCTCGCTGATCGGCAATGCCTGGGTCTATGCGCTGTCGATGGGCGTGTACTGCACCGCCTGGACCTACTTCGGCAGCATCGGCCGCGCGGCCTCGGCCGGCATGTGGTTCCTGCCCATCTACCTGGGCCCCACGCTGGCCATGCTGCTGGCCTGGATGGTGCTGCGCAAGATGATCCGCATCGCGCGCAGCTACCGCATCACGTCCATCGCCGATTTCATCGCCAGCCGCCACGGCAAGAGCCCAGCGCTGGCCGCGCTGGTGACGCTGATCGCGGTGGTGGGCATCCTGCCCTACGTGGCGCTGCAGCTCAAGGCCATCGCCAGTGGCTATGCCCTGCTCACGGCGGTGCCCGGCGCGCCCGAGCTGGCGCAGGGGCCCTGGTGGCGCGACAGCACCCTGTACATCGCGCTGGCGCTGGCCGGATTCACCGTGGCCTTCGGCACCCGGCACCTCGACACCACCGAGCGGCACGAGGGCATGGTGGCCGCCATCGCGGTGGAGTCGGTGGTCAAGCTGCTGGCCTTCCTGGCCGTGGGCGCCTTCGTCACCTGGGGCCTGTTTGACGGCCTGGGCGACATTGCCACGCGCGTGGCCGCGCGGCCCGAGCTCGAGCGCCTGCTGCACATGACCGGCAGCAGCGCAGGCAATGCGTTTGCCGGCGGGCCGTGGTTTGCGATGACGCTGCTGGCCATGCTGTCGGTGATCTTCTTGCCGCGCCAGTTTCAGGTGATGGTGGTGGAGAACGTGGACGAGCGCCACTTGAAGCGCGCCACCTGGGCCTTTCCGCTGTACCTGCTGCTGATCAACCTCTTCGTGCTGCCGATTGCCCTCGGCGGCCTGCTGCACTTCGGCGTGGGCCGGCAGAACCCCGAGACCTTCGTACTCTCGCTGCCCTTGGCGGCGGGCCAGCATGGGCTGGCGCTGCTGGCCTTCATCGGCGGGCTGTCGGCGGCCACCGGCATGATCATCGTCGAGGCCATCGCGGTGGCCACCATGGTCTGCAATGACCTGGTGATGCCGCTGCTGCTGCGCACGGGCCTGCGCTCACGCTCCAACGCCTCAGGTGACCTGACGGGCCTGCTGCTGGGCATCCGCCGCACGGTGATCGTGGCCATCCTGCTGCTGGGCTATCTGTACTTCCGCGTGGCCGGCGAGGCCTATGCGCTGGTGAGCATCGGCCTCATCAGCTTTGCCGCAGTGGCCCAGTTTGCGCCGCCGCTGCTGGCCGGCATGTACTGGAAGGGCGGCACGCGCCAGGGCGCGCTGGCGGGCTTGAGTGCCGGCTTTGCGCTGTGGGCCTGGACGCTGATGATGCCGTCCATCGCCAAATCGGGCTGGCTGCACGCCGGCTTCATCGAGCAAGGGCCCTTCGGCATCACCTGGCTGCGGCCCGAACAGCTGCTGGGGCTCACCGGCATCGACAACCTCACGCACTCGCTGTTCTGGAGCCTCACGGTGAACGTGGCGCTGTACGTGGGCGTGTCGCTGTGGCGCCGCCCGTCGGCCAGCGAGACCAGCCAGGCGCTGCTTTTCGTGGACGTGTTCCAGCGCCGTGGCAGCGCCGCGGACGACGGCCCAGTGTTCTGGCGTGGCCGCGCCAAGCTCGGCGATCTGCAGCAGCTGGCACACCGCTTTCTGGGCGCGGCCGCCGCCTCGCGCCTGTTTGCCGACTACGCCCGCCGCAGCGGCGCCGCCAGCCCGGCCGCCATCGTGGCCGATGCGCGCCTGGTGCAGTATGTGGAGACGCAGTTGGCCGGCGCCATCGGCAGCGCCTCGGCACGCGTGATGGTGGCCTCGGTGGTGGAGGAGGAATCGCTGGGCCTCGACGACGTGATGCGCATCCTGGACGAGGCCTCGCAGCTGCGTGCCTATTCTCATGCCTTGGAAGAAAAGTCGCAGTCCCTCGAGCGCGCCACCGCCGAGCTGCGCGAGGCCAATGAGCAGCTCAAGAGCCTGGATCGGCTGAAGGACGATTTCATGTCCTCGGTGACGCACGAGCTGCGCACGCCACTCACCTCGATCCGGGCGTTTGCCGAGTTGATGGTGGACGACCCCGAGATGGACGCCGAGCAGCGCCAACATTTCCTGAGCCTGGTGGTGAGCGAGACCGAGCGCCTCACGCGCCTGGTGAACCAGGTGCTCGACATGGCCAAGATCGAGAGCGGCCACGCCGAGTGGCGCAACAGCCCGGTCGATCTGCGCGCGCTGGTGAGCCAGGCGGTGCAGACCACGCACGAGCTGTTCCGCGAGCGCGGCTGCGAGGTGCGCCTGCAGTTGCCCGACAGCGTGCCCACGCTGCAGGCCGACCACGACCGGCTGATCCAGGTGATGATCAACCTGCTGTCCAACGCCGCCAAGTTCGTGCCCCAGGGCCAGGGGCGCGTGGAGGTGGCCTTGCAATGCGATGCGCGCGGCGCCACCGTCACCGTGCACGACAACGGCCCCGGTGTGCCGCACGAGCAGCAGACCCTGGTGTTCGAGAAGTTCCGCCAGGGCGGCGCGGCCGACCACCGGCCGCAGGGCACCGGCCTGGGCCTGCCCATCAGCCGGCAGATCGTCGAGCATTTCGGCGGCCGCATGTGGCTGCAGTCCGAACCGGGCCAGGGGGCGAGCTTCGGCTTCGACCTGCCGTGGCACCATGACGCCATCAAAGAAAAGACACAGGAGACAAGCCCATGACACACAAGGTGTTGATTGCCGATGACGAGCCCAACATCGTCATCTCGCTCGAGTTCCTGATGAAGCGCGAAGGCCACGAGGTGAGCGTGGCGCGCGACGGCCAGCAGGCGCTCGACGCCATCCGCAGCATCCGGCCCGATCTCGTGCTGCTGGACGTGATGATGCCCTTCAAGACCGGCTACGAGGTGCTGCAGGAGCTGCGCGCCGACGAGGCCATCGCGCACACCAAGGTGCTGATGCTCACAGCCAAAGGGCGCGACACCGACACCGCCAAGGGCCTGGCGCTCGGCGCCGATGCCTACATGACCAAGCCCTTCTCCACCAAGGAGCTGGCCGAGCGTGTGCGCCAGATGCTGGCCGATGGCCAGCCCGCCCAACCATGAAGATCGACAAGCTCGAAGTGGCCGCCGCCCTGGCGCCGGGGGTGTTGCTGGCCTTGGTGGGTGGCGCGGTGTTTGGCGCCGTGGCCGCCACGCTCGATCCGGCCGAGCGGGCCGCGCTCGGCGCCATGCTCGCGCCGCGCGGTGCGCTGCTGTTCCTGGGCTGGATGCTGGCGGCCGGCGGCCTGGGCGCCTGGGCGCTGCGCCTCTACACGCAGCATGTGGCCGCACCGGCGCGCCTGGCCGAGGCCGTGCAGGCCTTGTCGGCATCCAGCGTGCAGCGCGAGCTCAAGCCGCAGGGCAGTGCCGGCGTGCGAGCGCTCACCGGCGTGATCAACGAGCTGCTGCGCCAGCGCGATGCCTTCCGCGACGATGTGCAAGGCCAGGTGGCGCAGGCCGCGCGCGGCATCGAGCAGGAGCGCTCGCGCCTGGCCGCGCTGATGTCCGAGCTGACGCAGAGCGTGGTGGTGTGCAACCTCGATGGCCGCATCCTGCTCTACAACAACCGCGCGCGCCTGCAGTTCAAGTCGCTCTCGCAGGTGCCCACGGTGTCCGATGGCGCTGAGCTCATCGGGCTGGGCCGCTCGGTGTATTCGGTGTTCGATCGCAAGCTCGTGGCGCATGCGCTCGAGAGCATCCAGCAGCGCCTGCTGCGTGGCGCAGCGCAGCCCTCGGCGCAGTTCGTCACCAGCTCGCGTGCGGGCCAGTTGCTGCGTGTGCAGATGGCGCCGGTGCGCGACCCGGCGGTGTCCGAAGACGAGGCGCCGCGCCTGTCCGGCTTCGTGCTGATGCTGGAGAACATCACCCGCGATTTCGAGTCCGACTCCGAGCAGGACCGCCTGCTGCACGGCCTCACCGAGGGCAGCCGCTCCTCGCTGGGCAACCTGCAGGCGGCGGTGGACATGCTCGAGCTGCCCGACCTGGACGCGCCCATGCGCGAGCGTTTTCTCGGCGTGGTGCGCGACGAGGCGCGCGCCATGACCACCCGCATCCAGGAGTTGGCCAACAACACCAGCCAGAGCCTGAAGACCCGCTGGCCGCTCGAGGAAATGCTGGGCGCCGACCTGGTGCAGGCCGCCCTGCGCCGCATCGAGGCCCAGCTGAGCGTGCGCACTGCGGGCACCGATGTCGATCCCAATCTTTGGCTCAAGGTGGACAGCTTTGCCATGCTGCAGGCCATCGCCTCGCTGGCGGCACGCCTGGTGGACGAGTTCGAGATCAAGCTGGTGCAGCTGCGCCTGCAGCCGGTGGAGGGCGACGCCGGCCGCGCCCACCTGGACCTGATCTGGAACGGCCAGGTGATGAGCACCGAGACGGTGATGAGCTGGGAATCCAGCCCCATGACCGTGGGCAACGAGGCCAACCCGCTGAGCGTGCGCGACGTGGTGGAGCGCCACGGCGGCGAGTTCTGGTTCCAGCGCGAGCGCACGCGGCACGAGGCCTTCTTCCGCTTTCTGTTGCCGCTGGCGCAGGCGCAGGACCACCTGGACGCCAGCGCCCTGCTGCGCAGCGACAGCCGCCCTGAGTACTACGACTTCGATCTGTTCCGCGCGAGTGAAGAGACCCGCGCCCTCGATGATCGGCGCCTGGTGGAGCTGGCCTACACCGTGTTCGACACCGAGACCACCGGCCTCAACCCGGCGCAGGGCGACGAGATCCTGCAGATCGGCGCCACGCGCATCGTCAATGGCAAGCTGCTGCGGCAGGAGAGCTTCGAGCAGCTGGTGGACCCGTGCCGCGACATCCCACCCGCCGGCATCCCCATCCACGGCATCACGCCCGAGATGGTGCGCGGCAAGCCGCCCATCGCGCAGGTGCTGCCGGCCTTTCATGCCTTCGCCAGCGACACCGTGCTGGTGGCGCACAACGCGGCCTTCGATCTGCGCTTCCTGCAGCTGAAAGAGGCGGCCACCGGCCTGCGCTTCGATCAGCCGGTGCTCGACACCCTGCTGCTCAGCGCGGTGGTGCACCCCAACCAGGAGTCGCACCAGCTGGAGACCATCGCCGAGCGCTTCGGCCTCACCGTGGTGGGCCGCCACACCGCGCTGGGCGATGCAATGGTCACGGCCGAGGTGTTCCTGAAGCTCGTGCCGCTGCTGGCCGAGAGGGGCATCCACACGCTGGGCCAGGCACGCGAAGCGGCCGAGAAGACCTACTACGCGCGCATCAAATACTGACGAGCAGTTGGCGCCCTCAGCGCGACGGGCCCGAGCGGCGCTGCTCGCGCAGCATGAACAGGTAGAGCCCCTCCACCTTCTCGCGCGCCCAGGGCGTCTTGCGCAGCACCTTCAGGCTGGAGGCGACGCTGGGCTCGATGGTGAAGCAGCGCAGCGCAATGCGCTCGCCCAGCCCGGCCCAGCCGTAGCGCGCCACCAGGGCGGTGAGGATGGCCTCCAGCGTCAGGCCGTGCAGGGGGTTGCGTGGCTGGGCCTCGGGTCTGGCCGGGGGCGTGGGCGCGGTGCTCATCGGCGCGCCTTGGCCTTGTCGTACTTGGGCCAGTAGGCGAACTCGTCCTCGTGTACCTCGATGTCGATCTCGGCCACGCGCAGCTGCAGCCGCTCCTGCACCTCGGCCACGGCCTGGTTGTAGACCAGCGGGCCGATCTCCTCCAGAAAGAAGCCGAGCAGGCCGCCAGCGGCCACATTGCCGATGCGCTCGTCCAGGTGTTCGAGAAAATAGCGTTCTATCGACGCGATCGCCTGCGCGCGTGCGGGCTTGGGCAGCTCGATGGCCATGGCGCGCTCAGGCCTGGTCGCCGCCGGCGGCGGCCTGCGCCTTGAAGGGCGCCAGATCGCGGATGTTCTTCTGCACCGCCACCGCCGCAAACAGGCTCATCAGGTAGGACATGGCGTAGAAGCCCTTCTCGCTGTACACCAGCTTGGCGTTCCACAGCCCGATCACCAGCAGGCCCACGCAGATGGCCAGCGACAGCCAGCACAGGCCGAAGTAGATGCCGGTGACGGGGATGCCCTCCAGCCGGTCGCGCACCGATTTCTGCAGCGACACGGCGGCAAACAGGCCGTACATCAGCAGCGTGAAGTAGTAGCCCTTCTCGTTGAGCTGCATGTCCGAGTTCCACAGCCCGACGAGGTGGGTGGCGCCGCCCACCAGCAGCGCCGTCCACGAGGCGCCCACGAAGGCGCCGGTGGGGCGCTGAACCATCTGTTGCTGCATGCCCTTGCTCCCTGTTGTGATCGATCAGCCGGCACTCTAGCGCAGGCGCTTGCATGTCAGGCCAGACGGGCACCCTTTTCAGCCAGCAGCGCGCGCAGGATGCCGCGATGGCAGTGCGCCTCGTCCTCGCAATAACAGCCCACCGAGAAGTTGCCCTGGTGCGACAGCGCCGCCAGCAGCTCGATGCTGCGCGCCGCCTCGGGCACGGCCATCTCGGCGCGGTAGTGCCGCGTGAACACGTTCCACTGCGCCGGGGTTTCGGCGGCCTGGCCCAGCTTCATGGTCTCCACACTCGGCGCCAGGTTGGGGTACCACACGTCGTACCAATTGCCCGAGGCGAACTCGGTCTTGGGCACGCCACGTGGCGGCCTGCGCACCGTGCCGATGCGCAGGCCCTCGTCAGCTTGCCGTTCTGTGCCCAGTCTCAGCACGCGGATCACCATGGCCTTGCCCTCCTTCGTTCAGCGCGCGTCCATCACCAATTGCGTCTGCGTCACCACGGCGCAGAGCTTGCCGTCGGCATTGCGGATGCTGGTCTGCCACACCTGCGTGGTGCGGCCCCGGTGCAGGGCCACGGCCTCGCCGGTGACCAGCGTGCCGAGCTTGGCTCCGGCGATGAACTTGGTGCTCGAATCGGTGGTGGTGGTGCGCTGGCCCTCGCCCAGGTTGAGCACGGTGCCCACCGCGCCCAGGGTGTCGGCAAAGGCCATGTAGGCCCCGCCGTGCAGGATGCCGCCGGCAGTGCACAGCTCGGCCCGCACGGGCATCTCGGCCAGCACGCGATCGGGCGCCAGCGAGACGATGCGCACGCCCATCAGGCCCGGGAAGAGGGGCGCCAGGCGCTGCTGCATGGCTTGGATGTCGATCATCGCGAGGTCTCCTTGTGGTTGGGGCGGGGATGCTCAATGCGCGAAGGTGAAGCGGATGAAGGCGAAGGTGAAGGCGAAGAGCCAGCCGTTGCCGAAGCGATCGATGTCCAGCACCGGCCGGCCGCGTTGGCTGCGCCAGCGCGCGATGGCCGCCAGCAGCGCGCCGATGGCCACCGGCGCGATGATCAGGTAGCCCACCCGCAGGACTGGATGGTGCAGCAAGCCCTGCGGCGAGATCAGCAGGCTCACGCCACCGCCGATGGCGCCATAGAGGCAGTAGCCGGCCGCCAGCAGCCAGCGGTTGTGCGGCTTGGCTGGCTTGTCGGGGTTGCGCACCACGTGCACACCGGCCTGCGCCAGGGCCTCGAAGACGACCTGCAGCAAGACCTCGCCAAAGATCTCGAACAGCAACTCGAAGAGGGCTTCCATCCGTGGCGCTCCAACGCGGCCCGGCCAGCGCCGGGGGGCGGGCCAGTGTATGCGGGCCGGTGAAGGCGCACGCATCTGGCCCACGCCAGCGTGCCGCGTGCCGCCGCCACAATCGAGCGCCTTCAACCCCCGCCTGGAGCCGCCATGCCCAAGACGATCGAATCGATGCTGGCCGAAGCCAATGCCCTGGTCCACACACTGGCGGTGGACGAGGCGCGCGCCCTGCTGGGCCGCGACGACGTGGTCTTCGTCGACCTGCGCGACCCGCGCGAGCTCGACCGCGAAGGCCGCCTGCCTGGCGCCTTTCTGGCCCCGCGCGGCATGCTCGAGTTCTGGGTCGACCCGGCCTCGCCGTACCACAAGCCCGTGTTCAATCAGCCCGACAAGCGCTACGTGCTGTTCTGCGCCGGCGGCTGGCGCTCGGCGCTCGCAGCGCAGACGATGATGGAGATGGGCGTGGCCCGGGTCAGCCACCTGGGCGGCGGCTTCAGTGCGTGGAAGGCAGCGGGCGCGCCGGTGGCTTGAAGCCGTTCAGCCCGGCCCATCGGCGGACCGGCCGCGGCGGGCACCGATCGCCTCGTGAATCGCCAGCAGCAGCTGTGAGGACGAGAGCGGCTTGCGCAACAGCGACCAGCGGCCGGTGCGGGCCTCCGCCTCGTTGGCCTCGCCGGTGACCACCACCACGGGCAGCGCGCCAAACTCGGCCACCGCGGCATCCACCACCTGCACCGCGGTGGCGCCTTCGGGTAGGCGGTAGTCGGTGAGCACCAGGTCGGGCACGCGCTCCATGCGGGGCAGCAACTCGCGCAGCTGCGCGTGTGAATCGACGGCCTCGTACAGGATGCCGTGGCTCTTGAACAGGGCGCAGGTGGAGGTCCGCACCAGTTCGTCGTCCTCGACATAGAGCACGTAGATGCCAGCCAGCTCGTGCGCCTGGGGCGGCGGGTAGGGCTCGTCCTGCTGGTCTCTGGTGGTTGGGGTGGGGGCCCGGTCGGCGCAGGCTCGCGGCACGGTCAGTGTCACCGTGGTGCCCACGCCGACCTGCGAGCGAACCGACAGGTGGTGCCCGGGCATCAGGGCCAGCATGGCCTGCACGATGGACAGGCCCAGGCCGACGCCCTTGTCGCTCTCGCGGTGCTGGTTGTTGGCCTGGAAGAAGGGCTTGAAGATGGCGCCGGAGTTGAGCAGTTCGGCGTCGATGCCCAGGCCGTTGTCGGCGATCGCGATGCGCACCTGGCCGTCCAGCAGGCCGGTGCTGAGCCTGACCCAGCGCGAGGCCTTGGCCGGATCGGCGTACTTGATGCCATTGCTGAGCAGATTGAGCACGATGCGTTGCATGAAGTGGCGGTCGCTCTCCAGCAGCCAGCGGTCTTGAGCGCTCTGCAGCTGAATCACGACGCCATGGCGCTGCGACAGGTCGGCCAGTTGCGAGATGGCCTCCTTCAGCACCGAGTCCAGGTCGAAGACGGTGATCTCCGCCGTGGCGAAGCCGGATTCAAGCCGCGACATCTCGAGCACGCCGGCCAGTTGCTCGCGCATCAGGCGGGTGGCCGCGCCCGCCAGCTCGAACATGCGCCGCGCGCCGGCCTTGTCATTGCTTTCCAGTGCGCGCTGTCCGGGGTCGAGGGCATTGCTGATGGCCTGGATCGGCTGCTTCAGGTCGTGCACCGCGGCGGCCAGAAACTGCGACTTCTCGCGGTTGCGGCGCTCGGCGTCCAGGCGCATCTGCTCCTTGATCTCGATGAGCGCCTGGGCGCGTCGCTGCGCCTCCTGGCTGGACAGGTGCAGGGCCTCGTTCAATCGCAGCATCTGCTGGTTGCGCTCCTGCACTGCTTCGTTGGACAGCGCCAGCTCCCTGGCGCGACCGAAGGTCAGGCGCTCGCTGCGCTCGAGCAAGGTGCTGACCACCACGCCCATCATCGCCACCGAGGCCAGGAAGCTCAGACCCACCCAGGTGTAGATGCGCGCCACAGGGCTGGTCAGGTGGGCTTGCTTGACTTGCCAGTTCCAGGCGAAGGTGGCGGCCGCCATCGCCACCAGGATGACCATCGCGACGACCGTCGGCCACGAGCGCAGGCGCAGCATGCTGAAGCCGAAGACGAGGCAGATGAACATGCCCATGAAGAAGAACATGTAGTCGTAGGGAAAGGGCGCCAGCACGAAGCCGCGGCAATACATGGCGAATTCGACCGTCAGCATCACCACCAGCCACCGCGTTGCATGCGCTTCGTCTTGTGCAAAACGTGGGCGCAGCGCCGAGACGAGGATGGGCAGCAGGATCAAGGTGGAGGCGATGCGGTTCTGGATCACCGCGCCCAGACTGGGTGCAAATTGCGCATCGCCCGCGCTGTAGAGGTAGTCCCAGGACAGGTAGGCGCCGCTGATCAAGAAGCCAAGCAGCAGCGCCACACGCCGGTGCGACACAAAGCGCAGGCAATAGTCCTGCAGAAACGCGGCCTCGTCTTCGGGCGCATCGAAGCGCGGCGGCGGCGTCCACATGTGCCGCCAGGCTTGCAGGAGAGGCTTGGGCACGTCCGGCATTCACTCACAGAAAAGATGCCAGGCAAGGAGCCGACGGCGGACGGATCTTTTATCGTGCCCTGTCAATTCTGACAACGGCCGGATGGACGGGGCTGGCGTTTGCGCGGCCTGTCCGAAGCCGGCGCCGGCTCGTCCAGCACCCTCTGCGCATCGGCCACGATGCGCGCCAGCCGGTCGGCCAGCTTCTCGGTGCTGAGCTGCTCGCGGAAGCGCTCCACCATCAAGGCCAGCGCGAAGGGGCTGGGCGCGCGCAGTGGCACCAGATCGATCGTTTGGGCCTGCATGCGCGCCAGGCTGCGGCTGAGCTGGGCCAGATCGAGCTCTTGCGCCAGCACCTCGCCTTCGGCCTGGCCGAGCAGGCGGTTGGCGGGGTCGTACTTGCGGAACACCTCGTAGAACAGGCTCGACGAGGCCTGCAGCTGGCGCGTGCTCTTGGGCGCGCCGGGGTAGCCGGTGAATACCAGGCCCGAGACGCGGGCGATCTCGCGAAAGCGGCGCAGCGCCAGCTCGCTGCTGTTCAGGCTGGCCATCACGTCGGCCAGCAGCGAGGCATCGGCGGCCAGGGCGCTGGCGTCGAGCAGGGGAGCGAGGTCCACGTCCTCGGCCGCCAGCAGCTCGAAGCCGTAGTCGTTGACGCTGATGCTGAAGGTGTTGGGCCGGTGTTGCGACAGGCGCCAGGCCAGCAGGCTGGCCAGGCCCAGGTGCACCAGCCGCCCGGCGAAGGGGTAGACGAAGAGGTGTTGGCCTTCGCGCGAGCTGAAGCGCTCGACCAGCAGGCGGCCGGGCGAGGGCAGGTGCGACAGGCGCCGCTGGGCATCGAGCATGGGGCCGGCGGATTGCAGCTCGGGTTCGTGCACTTTGAGGGTTGGCAACTCGGCCAGCACCTGCAGCGTGGCGTCGGCCAGCTCGCTGGACAAGGGCATCTTGCTGCCAGCCCAGCTGGGCACGATGCCGCGGCGGCTGCTGGCCTTGCGCACATAGGCCACCATGTCCTGCGTGCGCACGAACTCGAGCACGCGGCCGCCGAAGACGAAGCAGTCGCCGGCCTTCAGGCGCGCGATGAAGCTCTCTTCCACCTGGCCCAGGCTGCCGCCGCCGCCGCCCGCTTTGGACCACCAGGCCACGCGCATCGAGGTCTCGCCGACGATGGTGCCCACCTGCAGGCGGTGGCGCAGCGCGATGCCGCGGTCGGTGACGCGGTGCAGGCCATCCTGTTCGACCACGCGGTGGTACTCCGGGTAGGCGGTGAGGCTGTCGCCGCCGCGCACCACGAAATCCAGCGCCCATTGAAAGTCCTCGCGCGCCAGATCGCGGTAGCTCCAGGTGCTGCGCAGCTCGTCGAACAGCGTGTCGGCCGCAAAGCCGGTGCTGCCCTGGTGGTTGCCGCCGAGCGCCATGCTCACCAGGTGCTGCACCAGCACGTCCAGCGGCTTGTCGGGCGCGTGGCGCGGCTCCACGCGGCCGGCGGCGATGGCGCGGCGTGCGGCCACGGCTTCGATCAGCTCGAGCGTGTTGGTGGGCACCAGCGTGATGCGGCTGGCGCGGCCCGGCTGGTGGCCCGAGCGGCCGGCGCGCTGCAACAGGCGCGCCACGCCCTTGGCCGAGCCGATCTGCAGCACGCGCTGCACCGGCAGGAAATCAACGCCCAGGTCGAGCGATGAGGTGGCCACCACCGCGCGCAGCGTGCCGGCCTTGAGCTGCGCCTCCACCCATTCGCGCACGCTCTTGTCGAGCGAGCCATGGTGCAGCGCGATCTCGCCGGCCCACTGCGGGCGGGCCTGCAGCAGCATCTGGTACCAGGCCTCGGCCTGCGAGCGCACGTTGGTGAAGACCAGGGTGCTGCCCGTGCTCTGCTCGATCTCGCGCACCACCGGCTCGCGCATCTGCGCGCCCAGGTGCCCGCCCCATGAGAAGCGGCCGGGCTCGGCGGGCAGCAGGGTGTCGACCACCAGGGCCTTGTCGATGCGGCCGCGCACCAGTCGGGGTGCGGGGCGCCGGGGCATCGATCCCAGCAGCATGGCCATCGCGCCCTCCAGGTTGCCGAGCGTGGCCGACAGGCCCCACACCACGAGCTTGGGGTTCCAACGTTTCAGACGAGCCAATGCAAGCTGCACCTGCACGCCACGCTTGTTGCCCACCATCTCGTGCCACTCGTCCACCACCACGGTGTGGATGCCGCGCAGGCGCTCGTGCGCGTCGGCGCGGGTGAGCAGCAGGGTGAAGGATTCGGGCGTGGTGACCAGGGCGCTGGGCAGGCGCTTGTCCTGCCGGGCGCGCTCGGCGCTCGAGGTGTCGCCGGTGCGCAGGCCGGTGGTCCAGCGCGGGGCCAGATCGGCGGTGGGCGTGGTGATGGCGCGCTGCGTGTCGGCCGAGAGCGCGCGCATGGGCGTGAGCCACAGCACCCCCAGAGCCGGGGTGGGGCCGTCCAGACGCTGGCCCAAGGCCTGGGCGCGGGCCAGCGCGCCCAGCCACACCGCATAGGTCTTGCCGGCGCCGGTGGTGGCGTGCAGCAGGCCGCTGCGGCCTTGCGCCATGGCCGCCCACACCTCGCGCTGGAAGGCGAACGGCAGCCAGCCCCGGCCGGCAAACCAGGCTTCGAATGGCGCTGTGTCGGGCGCTACGGAAGGATGGGTGCGGGGCATGGCTTCATTATTGGCGGCCCCTGGCAGCGCCACGCGTGCGGTGCAGATTGGGCACTCTAATCGGGGGCGCCTGTCCCTCAGGCGATGGTGGGGCGCCGGGCTTGGGTTGACAATCGCCGCATGGTCAAACGGCACACACACCGGGGCGCACCCCATCCGCTGGCTTCGCTCACCGAGTGGCGCGCGCTGCTCGAGATGGCGCTGCTGCCCTGGGCCACGCCCCTGTTGATGACCGCGCCGCGCGGCGACGGGCACCCGGTGCTGCTGCTGCCCGGCTTCATGGCCGATGAGATCACGCTGTTTGCGCTGAAGGCTTTCCTGTCCAGCCGGGGCTATGACGTGCACACCTGGGGCTTCGGCCGCAACCTGGGTTTTCACCGCAAGCACGCGCAGGCGCTGGAGCAGAAGATCCGCTACATGCACTACCAGAGCGGCCGCAAGGTGAGCCTGGTGGGCTGGAGCCTGGGGGGCGTGTTTGCGATGTATGCCGCGCACCAGGCCAGCGAGTGCGTGCGCTCGGTGATCACCCTCGGCAGCCCGGTGAGCGTGGACCCGGAGGGCAGCCAGTCACCGCAACTGGTGAAGGCGCTGTACCGCATGGTGGCGCACCCGATGGGGCCGTCGGTGCACGTGATGCAGCCCAGCGTGAAGAAGCTGCGCGAGCGCGTGGCGCTCGATCTGCCCACCAGCTGCCTCTACTCGATGGGCGACGGCGTGGTGCCGCCGCAGGAGGCCACCATCGACGGCAACCGCGCGATGCACGAGAACATCCGCGTGGCCGGCAGCCACACCGGCCTGGGCTTCAATGCCATGGTGCTGTGCATCGTGGCCGACCGCCTGGCCCAGGTCGAGGGCCAGTGGCAGCCCTTCAAGCCGACCGGGCTGGCCGGGACGGCTTACCGCCTGATGGCGGGCGGGCAGCCCGCAGCGGCTTGACAGCCGGCTTGGGCGCGGGCCGGGGCGCAGGCTTCGGCTTCTTGGCGGATGCTGCTGCAGCGCGTGGCGCAGCCTTGCTGCGCTTGGCGGGTGCGGCTGGGCGGCGGGCCAGCGCAAGGTAGTCCTGGAAGCTGTCGCGCACGGCCTGTGCAAAGACCTCGGGGTCGGGCATCAGCTCGCGGCACGAGGTGGGTGAGAGCACCACGCGGCCGTCATACACCGTGAGCGCAAACACCAGGCCCATGCCATCGGCAATGGGCAGGATGGCCGAGTCGTAGGTCATGCGCGCGCCGCACAGGAACTGCGGCACCGCCGGCCCCGGCACGTGGGTGATGGTGCAGTTGGCCAGCGGCGAATGCCGGCCCAGGCTCACGGCGGCGCGGCCGATGAGCTTGCGGCTGAGCGACAGCGTGCCGGCGGACGCCTGCTCACCGAGCTCGGCCAGGGCCTTGGCGCCCACGGCGCGGGTCACCTTGTCGGCCGATTTCTGCGAGGCCTGCCTGTGGCGGTGCACGGCGGCCAGGCGCTGCACGGGGTCGGCCAGGTCGGTGCCGAGCGGCACGTGCAGCCAGGCCAGGTCATCTGGAGCGTTGCCCTCGAGGCTGTGCGGCGCGATGGCCGACAGGCTGGCCTCGGGCAACTCGGTCTGTGCGTCGAGGTAGCTGCGCAGCGCGCCGCCGCAGACGGCCAGCATCACGTCCACCAGGCTGGCGCCGCGCACCAGCTGGCGGATCTCGTCGCACTCGCTCACCAGGAAGCGGCGGGTGTCGAACACGCGGTGCGGCGAGACCACGGCGTTGAAGCGCGTCACCGGCGAGGTGTCGGGGCGCAGCAGGCGCTCGCCCGCCAGGCTGAGCACGGCGGGCACCACCTGCGCGGCGGCGCGCGCCAGCGGCGCGGCCAGGCGCAGCGGCGAGCTGGCGGTGTTGAACGCGCCGCGCACGGCCATGGCCAGGCGCCCGGGCGCTGAATCCGGGAACCACGGCGGGGCCGGCGGGGCCACGGGCGGCGTGGCGGTGTCGTCGTGCAGCAGGCGGGTGAGCTCGCCGGCTTGCTGCACGTCCATCGCGGCGCGGTGGGTCTTCACCAGCAGCGCGAAGCTGCCCTCGGGCAGGTCGAGAAAGCTGTCCAGCCCCTCGATCACGTAGATCTCCCACAGCGGGCGGTTCAGGTCGAGCGCGCGGGCGTGGATGCGCGAGGCCTGGATGCAGAACTGGCGCCAGTCGCCCGGCTTGGGCAGGGCGATGTGGCGCACGTGGTACTCGAGGTCGAAGTTCTCGTCCTCCACCCAATACGGGTGGTCGAGCTCGAGCGGCACGCGTTGCAGCCGGCGGCGGAACAGCGGCGCGCGATCCAGGCGATTGGCGATGTGCGCCAGGATGCTCTTGAAGCGCACCACGCCGCCCGGCGCGGTGGACTGGTCGTAGATGTGCAGCAGGCTGACGTTGGAGTTGGAGTGCGTCGTGTCCGAGTACAGAAAGCTCGCGTCGTGGGGCTTCAGCTGTTGCATGGTGTGGGCGGGCCGATGGCAGAGGTCTGCGCATGTAACCACAGAGCGCTAGGGGGCGAAACCCAAATGCGCGGGGTTGGCGGCCGGGGCCGCGCCCCTGTGTGCAAGACTTTTGTCCTGCCGCATGGCCTGATGGGGGCGAAGGTTCACCATGGCGCCATGGCTGAAGCGATTCCGCCCCTGCTTGCCACGGCACCTGCCCAGGCCAGGATGCCGATCTTCATCGCGCGCGGCCTGGGCAAGGTGTACCGCACCGGCGAGGTGGAGGTGCAGGCCCTGCGCGAGGTGGACCTGGACATCGCGGCCGGTGAGTTCATCGTGCTGCTCGGGCCGTCGGGCAGCGGCAAGTCCACCCTGCTCAACATCCTGGGCGGCCTGGACGCCCCCAGCAGCGGGGACGTGCGCTTCGGCGAGCACCACCTCACCGGCGCCAGCGAGTCCGAGCTCACCGCCTATCGCCGAGAGCACGTGGGCTTCGTGTTCCAGTTCTACAACCTGATTCCCAGCCTCACGGTGCGCGAGAACGTGGCCTTGGTCACCGACCTTGCCAAGGACCCGATGCCCATCGACGAAGCCATCGATCGCGTGGGCCTCACGCCGCGCCGCAATCACTTTCCGGCGCAGCTCTCGGGTGGCGAGCAGCAGCGCGTGGCCATTGCGCGGGCGATCGTCAAGCGGCCCGAGGTGCTGTTGTGCGACGAGCCCACCGGCGCGCTGGACTACCAGACCGGCAAGCTGGTGCTCGAGGTCATCGAGCGCATCAACCGCGAGCTGGGCACCACCGCCATCGTCATCACCCACAACGCGGCCATCGCCGGCATGGCCGATCGCGTGATCCGGCTGGGTGACGGGCGCATCGTGGGCATCGAGACCAACGCGCACAAGGTCTCGCCGGCCGAGCTCTCCTGGTGAGGTGGCCGTGAAGGCGCTGGACCGCAAGCTGCTGCGCGACCTGCGCGCGATGTGGAGCCAGGCGCTCACCATCGCCCTGGTGGTGGCCAGTGGCATCGGCGGCTTCATCACCACGCTGTCGGCGGTGGACTCTCTGGCCGGGGCGCGCGATCGCTTCTATGCCGAGGGCCGCTTCGCCGATGTGTTCGCCACCGTCAAGCGCGCGCCGAACGCGCTGGCCGAGGCCCTGCGCGACACGCCCGGCGTGGCCGAGGTGCAGACCACCATCGAGCAGATCGTGCGCATCGAGCTCGATGGCGTGGGCGACCCGGTGGTGGGCCAGCTGATCGGGGTGGACCTGCGCCAGCCCGCGCGGCTGAACCGCGTCACGCTGCAGGCCGGCTGGGCGCTGGACGAAGCGCGGCGCGGCGATGGCACGCAGGGCGCGCTGCCGGCGCTGGTGTCGGCCGCGTTCGCCGATGCGCGTGGCCTGAAGCCGGGCTCGTCGGTGGGCGCGCTCATCAACGGCAAGCAGCGGCGCCTGCAGATCGTGGGCATCGCGCTGTCGCCCGAATTCATCTTCGCCGGGCTGATGGGCATGCCCGACATGCGCGGCTTCGGCGTGTTCTGGGTGGACCGCGAGGCCCTTGCCGCGGCCTACGACATGAACGGCGCCTTCAACCGCATCGCCGTTCGCCTGGCACCGGGCGCCGCCGAGCGGCCCGTCATCGACGCGATATCCCGCCAACTTGCGCGCTACGGCGGGCGCGAGGCGCACGGCCGCGATGTGCAGACCTCGCACGCCATGCTCGACAACGAGATCAAGGAGCAGCGCGTGCTGGGCACCGTGCTGCCGTCCATCTTTCTGGGGGTGGCGGCCTTCCTGCTCAACGTGGTGGTCTCGCGCCTGGTGGCCACGCAGCGCGAACAGATTGCCGCGCTCAAGGCCCTGGGCTACACCAATGCGGCGATTGCCGCGCACTACCTGAAGCTGGTGCTGCTGATCGTGGCGCTGGGGCTGGCACTGGGCGTGGTGCTGGGCGACCGGCTGGGCACGATGTTCACGGGGCTGTATGCCGAGTTCTTCCGCTTTCCGTCGTTCGAGCACCGCATCGCGCCCTGGCTGGTGGCGGTGAGCGCAGGGCTGACGCTGGCCACTGCCGTGGGTGGCACGCTCAGCGCCATCGGCGCCACGGTGCGCCTGGCCCCGGCCGAGGCCATGCGGCCACCGGCGCCGGGCAGTTACCGGCGCACGGTGTTCGAGCGCATGGGCATCACCGCGATGACGCCGGCGCTGCGCATGGTGTTGCGCAACATGGAGCGGCGGCCGCTGCGCACCACGCTGTCCATCGGCGGCGTGGCGGCCTCGGTGGCCATCGTGGTGATGGGCAACTTCTTTCGCGATGCCATCGACCACATCGTCGACTCGGAGTTCAACCTGGCCATGCGCAGCGACGTGATGGTCTGGCTGGCCGAGCCGGTGGACGTGGCCGCCCGTCACGAGCTGGCGCGGCTGCCCGGGGTGACGGCTGTGCAGGCCGAGCGCAGCGTGCCGGTGCGCTTCGTGCATGGCCACCGCAGCGAGCGCGGGGCGATCCAGGGCTATGCGCAGCCGCCCGAGCTGCGCCGGGTGATCGACGTGGACAACCGCGAGGCCAGCCGCCTCAGTGGCGACGGCCTGGTGATGACCGAGCGCCTGGCCAGCAAGCTGGGCCTGAGCGTGGGGGAGAGCGTGAGTGTGGAGGTGCTCGACGGCCGGCAGCCCACGCTGCAGGTGCCGCTGTCCGCCACCGTGCGGCAGATGATGGGGCTGAACGCCTACATGGGCCGCGGCGCGCTGAACCGCGCGCTGGGCGATGGCGACCAGGCCAACCAGTTCGCCATCGCCGTCGAGCGCGGCCGCGAGCCCGAGCTGCTGCAGGCCACCAAGGGCCTGCCGCGCATCGTGGGCGCCTTCAGCAAGAGCACCATGCTGCGCAACATGCAGGAGGTGAGTGCGCGCAACGTGCGCATCATGAGCACGGTGCTGACGATGTTTGCCGCCGTGATCGCCATCGGCGTGGTCTACAACAACGCCCGCATCGCGCTGGCCGAGCGCACCTGGGAGCTGGCCAGCCTGCGCGTGCTGGGCTTCACGCGCGCCGAGGTGTCGGGTTTGCTGCTGGGCGAGATGGCGCTGTCCATCGCCGTGGCCCTGCCGCTGGGCATGCTGCTGGGTAATGGGCTGGTGCACCTGATCGCGGGCATGTTGCAGTCCGACCAGTTCATGTTCCCCGTGGTGATCCTGCCGCGCACCTACGCCTGGGCGGCCCTCTGTGTGGTGGTGGCCGGCGTGGGCAGCGCGCTGGTGGTGCGCCGCCGGGTGGACCGGCTGGACATGGTGGCGGCCTTGAAGACCCGCGAATGACAAACCGAGAACATCATGCAACGCAAGACCTTGATCTATGGTGCCGCCGCCGTGCTGCTGCTGGCGCTGACCCTGGTGTGGGCCATGGCGCCGCGGCCCGTGGCGGTGGAGGTGGCGCAGGCGGCTGAAGCCCGCTTCGAGACCACGATCGACGAGGACGGCAGGACGCGCCTGCGCGAGCGCTACGTGGTCTCCGCGCCCCTGGCCGGGCGCCTGGCGCGCATCGCGCTGTTGCCCGGCGACGCGGTGCAGGCCGGGGCCACGCTGGCCACGCTGCAGCCGGTGCTCTCGCCGATGCTGGACGAGCGCACCCGGCGCGAGCAGGCCGCGCGCGTGGACACCGGCCAGGTGCGCGTGAAGCTGGCCGCCACCGGCATCGAGCGCGCGCAGGTGGCCGTGCGCCAGGCCGACAACGAGCTGCGCCGCACCGAGCAGCTGGCCGGCAATGGCTTTGTCTCGCCCACTCAGCTGGACACCGCCCGGCTCGCCCGGCAGGCGGCCCAGAAGGAGCTCGACGGTGCCGTGCAGGAGCGCCGCGTGGCCGAGGCCGCGCTCGAAGAAGCCCGCGCCGCGCTGCAGGCGGTGAGCGCGCCGGGCGTGGCTGCCGGCACGCGCGATTTCGCGGTGCGTGCGCCCGTCTCCGGCCGCGTGCTGCGCGTGTTGCAGGCCAGCGAAGGCGTGGTCGCGCTGGGCACGCCGCTGCTCGAGCTGGGCGACACGGCGCGCCTGGAGATCGTGGCCGAGCTGCTCACCGCCGACGCGCTGCAGGCGCCGCCGGGCACGCCCGTGCGCATCGAGCGTTGGGGCGGGCCCGTGGTGCTGCAGGGGCTGGTGCGGCGGGTGGAGCCGGCGGCCTTCACCAAGGTCTCGGCGCTGGGCGTGGAAGAACAGCGCGTGAACGTGCTGGTGGACATCGCCAGCCCGCCCGAGCTGTGGCGCGCGCTGGGCGATGGCTTCCGGGTGGGCCTGCGCCTGGTGACGCTGCAGCAGGCCAAGGTGCTGGTGGTGCCGGTGAGCGCGGTGTTCCCGCGCACCGATGCGCCGGGCATGGCCGCCTTCACCTTGCAGGACGGCCGGGCACGCCTCACGCCCATCGAGCTGGGTGGACGCAATGGCACGCAGGCCTGGGTGAAGGCGGGGCTGGCCGCTGGCGCCACCGTGATCGTCTACCCGCCACCGGCCGTGCGCGACGGCGCCCGGGTGCAGGCGCGCAGCGTGTGAGGGCCCTCACGCGCTGAGGATCCAGCCCTCCAGGGGGTCGATGCCCGCGGGCAGGCCGAAGCCGGGCTGCACCTGCGCCCAGGCGGCCTGCACCAGGCACAGCACCGCATCGAGCGCGTCGCCCGAGGCATCGTCAGCCAGGGCGTCGCGCTGCGCGGCGCTGAGCTTCAGGCGCAGGCCCAGGCGCGTGCGGCCTTGCTCCAGCGCCTCGACGATGTCCTTGCGGGCGATCAGGCGATCGGGCGTCTGCTTGGCCGCGTCGTCGCTCTTGTAGGGGCGGCGCTCGATCAGCTCGCGGGCCAGGAGGCCGGGGTAGGCCTCGAGCGCGATGCGCTCATCTGGATCGTTGGGTTGGTGGGCGGCACGCGGCTCGTGCGCCGGGCACCAGGCCCCGGCCGCCAGGATCGGCGGCAGCCCGGCGTGCAGCATGTAGGCCACCGGCGGGTTCACCCACTTCATGGACGGGCTGCTGCCGGCCGGCCCGTCGCAGGCACGGTGTGCAAACTTGCCGCCCACCGGGCGCGCATCGCAGAAGGCGGCAAAGGTGTCGCGGATCTCGGGGCGCTGCAAGCGGCTGTAGTGATCGATGTTGGCGCGCCAGTCCGTGGGCCAGCCGAGGCTCTGCACCAGCTCGCGGGGCAGGCCGAAGGGCAGGTCGAAGCCGCCCGTCCAGCCGGGCGTGCGCAGCAGCCAGGCGCTGAAGGCGTCGAGGCTGTCGATGCGCTCCACGCGCTGCAACAACAGCACCGCGCCGCGCCGATGGCCCAGCGCCAGGGTGATGGGTTTGCGGCGCGTGGGGCGGCTGGAGAAATCGACGCCGATCAGCAGGCGCGGGTGGGCGGGCGCGGTGGCGGGGATCGTCATGCCATCAGCCCAGCGCCAGCGTGATCACGCCACCGGCAATGCAGGCGGCGCCGATCAGGCGCAGGCCGCGGTCGGCCTCGCCCAGCAGGCGGCCGCCCAGCAGCGCCGCGAAGAGCATCGACAGCTCGCGCGCTGGCGCCACGTGCGAGAGCGGCGCGAGCTGCACCGCATACAGCACCAGCACATAGGCCACCGGGCTGATGGCGGCCAGCAGCAGCGCAGCCTTCCATTGCGCTTTGAAATCGCGCACGAAGCCGCTGCGGTCGCGCAGCGCGCCCGGCAGCATGAAGGGCAGGCGCAGCGCGTTGCCCACCCAATCGACCAGGATCGGTGAGATGGCCAGCACCTTCACCGCATAACCGTCAATCAAGGTGTAGCCCGCGATCAGCACGCCGGTGAGTGCACCCCAGGTCAGGCCGGCCAGCACCCGCTGGCGCTGCGCCCGATCGTGCGCCTGCGACCACAACCGCGGCCCGCCCGCGATGAGGAACACGCCGCCGGTGATGGCCAGCACGCCGAGCGCGCCCCCCAGGCCCAGCGTCTCGCCCAGCAGCAGCACGGCGCCGAACGAGCTCACCAGCGGCCCCGTGCCGCGCGCCACCGGGTACACCACGGTGAGGTCGGCCGCGCGGTAGCCGGCCAGCAGGGTGCTGAAGTACAGCAGGTGCATGACGCCGCTGGCGAAGACCACGCCCCACTGCAGCAGCGTCCACTGGGGCACGGCGCTCCAGGCCAGCGTGAGCCCCAAAGGAGCCCACAGCACGGTGATCATCACCGCGCCCATCAGCACGAAATGCTGGCCACCACCGCTCTTCTTGGCCACCATGTTCCAGGTGGCATGCAAGAGGGCGGCGACGAGCACGAGGGCGATGGCGGTCAAGGGCATGGGGCATTGTGACAAGCGCCTTCCGGGGCCCGGCTGGTGGCGGCTAAAGTGCGAGCCATCCAACCCTTGGGCAGGTCACCATGAGCAACCCCGATCTCGTGCACGCGGTGCGCGGCGGCATCGTCGAATCCTTCCACCGTGGCGCGCTGGCCATCGTGGATGCCGAGGGCACGTTGCGCCTGGCGCTCGGCGATGTGGATCGCCCCATCTTCTCGCGCTCGGCCTGCAAGGTGCTGCAGGCGCTGCCCCTGGTGGAGAGCGGTGCGGTGGAAGCCTTCGGCCTGAACGACGACGAGCTCGCCATGGCCTGCGCCTCGCACAACGGCGAGGCGCGCCACGCCGCCACGGCCGCGGGCGCGCTGGCCAAGGCCGGCCTGGATGAATCGGTGCTCGAGTGCGGCACGCATTGGCCCATGGCCGATGCCGCCATCAAGGCCATGGCGCAGGCCGGCGACCAACCCAATGCGCTGCACAACAACTGCTCAGGCAAGCACGCCGGCTTCGTCTGCCTGGGCTGCATGCTGGCGCGCGCGCAGGGGCAGGATGCGCGGCCCTTCCTGCGCGGCTACGTCAAGCCCGAGCACCCGGTGATGCGCGAGGTGAGCGCCGCGCTGCAGGCCTGCACGGGCGCCGATCTGGCGGCCGCGCCGATGGGCATCGATGGCTGCTCCATCCCCACCTACGGCATCGCGCTGCGCCGCCTGGGCCTGGCCTTTGCGCGCGTGGCCACCGGCGTGGGGCTGAGCGCGGGCCGCGCGCAGGCCGCTCAGCGTCTGCGCCAGGCGGTGGCGCGCTCACCCTTCTTCGTGGCCGGCACCGGCCGCTTTGATACGCGGGTGATGGAGAAACTGGGCGAGCGCGTGTTCTGCAAGGTGGGCGCCGAGGGCGTGTACTGCGCCGCGCTGCCCGAGCAGGGCCTGGGCGTGGCGATCAAGATGGACGATGGCAACACCAACCGCGCGGCCGAGGTGGTGATGGCCTCGGTGATCGAAGCCCTGGTGCGGCTGGACGACGATGAGGCGCAGTTCATGCGCAGCCTGAGCGATGTGCCGCTGCGCAACTGGAACGGCATCGAGGTGGGCGCGTTGCGCGCTGCGGATGCCTTGCGTCAAACGTTGTCAAAGTCGGCCTGACCGCCGGCGCAGGCCGCAGTGCGGCGCGGCAGGCTAGAAACTGGACCCGGGCTGCTTCAGGAACTCCAGCTCGAGCGCCGTGGATTCGCGCCCCAGGATCGCATTGCGGTGCGGGTAGCGGCCAAAGCGCTCGATGATGGCCTGGTGGCGCAGCTCGAACTGGTGGTTGTTGGGCGCCGTGCCGGCCTTGAACAGAGGCTCGGCCACGCGATGGATGGCGCGCGATTCGCTGTGCATGTAGGGCATGTACAAGAAAGCGCGCTCATCGGGTGACAAGCCTTGATCGGCTTGCGCCGCCACGGCCTCCTGGGCCAGCGCGAGCGCCAGCGGGTCGCACGCAAAGGCCAGCGCGGTGCCGCGGTGCATGTTGCGGCTGAACTGGTCGAGCACGATCACCTCGGCCAGGCGCCCGTGCGGCTGGGTGCGCCAAGCAAACAACTCGGCACGCGCTGCGCGCTCGTGCAGGTCGGCAAAGCGCTCGCGGATCAACTGGTCCAGTGCCGGGTCCACCTTCCACCACTGCGCGGGCGTGAGCTCGCGGAACCAGAACTCGAGCACCGCCTGGGCTTGGGGCTCGGCGGACAAGGGACTGCTCATGGCCGGCACCTCAATCGGCGATCACGCCACAGGCCATGCGCGCCCCGCCGCCGCCCAGCGGCGCGGGGTGGTCGGCGTGGTTGTCGCCTCCCACGTGCACCATCAGCGAACGGTTCTTCACGTCGGCCAGCTTCAGGCGCGGGGCGAGCACGGGGTTGCTGGCGCTGCCATCGGCGGCCACGTAGAGCGCGGGCAGGTCGCCCAGGTGGCCGTCGCCCCAGGGCTCGCCGTGGCGCTTGGTGGCCTGCGGGTCGAGGTGGCCACCCGCGGCGCCGGCGGGCACGGTGGTGCCATCGCGCTCCAACGGCGCGCAGGACGGGTTCTCGTGCACGTGAAAGCCGTGCAGCCCTGCGGGCAGGCCCTTGAGCGCGGGCACGAACACCAGGCCGTAGGCCGATTCGACGATGCGCACGCTGCCCAGCGAGGCGCCCGCGCCCTTGGCGTCGGCGACCTGCAGGTTGACCGTGATCTCGGCGGCTTGCGCCGCGAAGGTGGTGGCGGTGAAGGCCAGGGCGGCAGCGGCGGCGAGGCCGGTGGAGCGAGCGCGGAGCAAATTCATCGGGAGCGACTTTCGAGGTGTCTGGGTGCGGCGCAGTTTAGGGGCAGGTCTCGCAGCGTCGCGATGCCCCTGCTGGCGACGCAGTCGTTGGCCGCAGGGCGTGGCGCGACGCGCAGGTGACATCGCCGGCGGGCCATTGCGGCAGACTGGCGGGCTTGTCGACCCGAGCGAGCCCGCCGCCATGATCACCCTGCACCACTGCATGAACGCCCGGTCCTTCCGCACGCTGTGGACGCTGGAGGAGGCTGGCGTGCCGTACGAGCTGAAGATGTGGCCCTTCCCGCCGCGCGCCTTCGACAAGCGCTACTTCGAGGTCAACCCGCTGGGCACCGTGCCCACGCTGATCGATGGTGACACCAGGATCACCGAGTCGGCGGCGAGCTGCCAGTACATCGCGGCGCGCCATTCACCCGGAGTGCTCGATGTGGGCGTGCACGAGCCCGAGTACGGCGCCTACCTCAACTTCCTGCACCAGGGCGAGGCCACGCTCACCTTCCCGCAGACGCTGGTGTTGCGCTATGCGCACTTCGAGCCGCCCGAGCGCCGCCAGCCGCAGGTGGCGGACGATTACGCCAAGTGGTTTCTGGCGCGGCTGAAGCCGCTGGGCCCGCGCATGGCCGAGCGCGAGTTCATCTGCGCCGGGCGCTTCACGGCCGCCGATGTGTCGGTGGCCTACGCGCTGCAGCTGGCCGAGACCCTGCACCTCGAGGCGCAGTTCCCGCCCGCGGTGCTGGCCTACTGGCAACGCCTGCAGACGCGCCCGGCCTTCGCCCGCGCCAAGGCCGCCCAGCTCGCGGCGGCCCAGGCGCAGGGCATCACGCTGCGCTCACCCATCTGACCAATCAGAAGCCGAAGCGCTGGCTGATCGATTGCACGGCGGCCTGCTGGATGGCGCTGCCGGCGTTGCCGTCCATGCGCGCGGCCAGGCGGATCTGCTGCGCGTCGAACAGGGTTTCGCGCAGCCAGTCCGGCGGCGGCGGGGGCGGGTTCTTGCCGCCACGCAGCAGGATCTGGATCAGCACGCTCAAGGGCACCGAGCCGCAATAGCCATCGCCAAAGTAGGCCACGGCGCTGCGCGTCATGGCCTGGCCGGTTTCGCCCACCGGGCCCTTCATGCCGGCCAGTTGCTGCCCGGCGCGGAACAGGTTCAGCGCCACGTTCAACTGCATCTGCGTGGCCTGCAGGGCCGGGGTCCAGCGCAGCGAGCCGTCAAACACTTCCTCCAAACCTTCAAAGTGATGCTTCTTGGGCGGGAAGCGCTTGGGCGGCGTGCCGCACCAGTCGCCTTCCCAGTCGGACTGAAGCTGGGCCAGGCGCCCCAGCGCTTCTGCATGCAGTTGCCTGGTGTCGAGGCCCGAGGCGGCCGTCGTCGGTGTGTTCATGGTGTGCTCCGCAAAGTGGATCAAGCGGCGACCGGTATCGCAGCGCGGCCCTTCGAGGCGCGTGTCGCTTCAGTCGTCGATGCGGATGCTGCGCTCCCTTCGTTCAGAAAGCGCTCCCTAGGACGTGGGAAAACCCTCCCTAGCACGTGGGGTGCTCACTGGTGCACCCTTGGGCCCGTGGCTCTGTCCCGCCAAGCGGGAATGAGCCCCTTTGGGCGGGGCTCAGGCCGCGTTGGGCACGATCAGGAACTTCGCGCCGGTGGCGCGTTTGCCGTAGGCGGCGATCATCTCCAGGCTCAGCGCCTCGGGCAGCGACACCTGCCGGGCGTAGTGGCTCTTGAAGGTGGTCTTGAGCTCGGCCGCCACGCGCGCCTTGAGCGCCTGCGTGGCACCCGGCCCCAACTTTTGAAGATAGGGGAACACCAGCCAGCCGCCCATGCCCCAGGCCATGCCGAAGCTGCGGTTGAACTCGGTGGGGCTGGTGTCCAGGCCGCCGTAGAGGTACACCTGCTTGTGCGTGGCGGAGCCGTAGCGGCTGTATTCCTTGGCGGTGCGGTTGAGTGCCGCCTCCATGCAGCTCAGGATCTGCCCGGCCAGCTTGCCGCCGCCGGTGGCGTCGAAGGCCAGCGTGGCGCCGGTGGCCACCAGCGCGTCGGTCAGCTCGGCGGCGAAATCGGGCGAGCTCTGGTCGCACACGTGGCTGGCGCCCAGGCTGCGCAGCAGCGCGGCCTGCTCGGGCTTGCGCACGATGTTGACCAGCGGCACGCCGTCCTGCTGGCAGATGCGCAGCAGCATCTGGCCCAGGTTGGACGCGGCGGCGGTGTGCACCAGTGCCTTGTGGCCTTCGTGCTTCATGGTCTCCACCATGCCGAGCGCGGTGAGCGGGTTGACGAAGCACGAGGCGCCGTCGACCGAGCTGGCGTCGTCGGGCAGCAGCAGGCAGGCCGCAACCGGCACGCAGCGGTATTGCGAATACATCGCACCACCCAGCGCAGCCACGCGCCGCCCCAGCAGCGCCTGCGCGGCCGGTGAAGCGCCGGCGGCCACCACCAGGCCCGCGCCTTCGTTGCCCACGGGCATCGATTGGTCCATGCGCCCGGCCATGGCCTTCATCGCGCCGGCCGGCACCTTGGCGGTGATGACGGGCTGCTCGGCGGTGCCGGAGGCGCGCGCGGTGGCGAGGTCGGCCGCGCCGAACAGCAGGCCTTGATCGGACGGGTTGAGCGGGGCGGCCTCCACGCGGATCAGCACCTCGTTCTCGCCCGGCGTGGGCACGGGCACGCTGGCCAGCGACAACTGCAGCTCGCCGTTGGACTGGATCAGGGAGCGCAATTGCAGCGCGGTGCTGGGGATGGACATGGTGGGCTCCGATGCGCGAAGGGGAAGGGCGCGTCGCAGTTTAGGCGCGTCGGCGGGAAATCTCGGTTGACGTTTACGTCAACGTCAATCCAGAATCCTGCACTGGACTAAGCTGCGGGCCGACCGACCCCAGCGCAAAGCTGCATCGCATTCGCCCCACCGCCCGCCGGAGCCCCCATGGCCGTTCTGCAAACCAAGCTCAATCCCCGCGCCGAAGACTTCAAGGCCAATGCCACGGCCATGCGCGCCCTGGTGGACGACCTCAACGCCAAGCTCGCCAAGATCGCCGAGGGCGGCGGCGAGGCGGCCCGCGCCAAGCACCTGGCGCGCGGCAAGCTGGCGCCGCGCGAGCGGGTGGAGCGCCTGCTCGATCCGGACACGCCCTTCCTCGAGATCGCCCCGCTGGCCGCACTCGGCATGTACCCCGAGAAAGACGGCTCCGACGCCGCCCCCAGCGCCGGCATCATCACCGGCATCGGCCGCGTGGCCGGCATCGAGTGCGTGATCGTCTGCAACGACGCCACCGTCAAGGGCGGCACCTACTACCCGCTCACCGTCAAGAAGCACCTGCGCGCTCAGGAGATCGCCGCGCAGAACCGCCTGCCCTGCATCTACCTGGTGGACAGCGGTGGCGCCAATCTGCCCAACCAGGACGAGGTCTTCCCCGACCGCGACCACTTCGGACGCATCTTCTACAACCAGGCCAACCTCAGTGGCGCGGGCATCCCGCAGATCGCGGTGGTGATGGGCTCGTGCACGGCCGGCGGCGCCTACGTGCCGGCCATGAGCGACGAGACCATCATCGTCAAGAACCAGGGCACCATCTTTCTCGGCGGCCCGCCGCTGGTGAAGGCGGCCACCGGCGAGGTGGTGAGCGCCGAGGACCTGGGCGGCGGCGATGTGCACACGCGCCTGTCCGGCGTGGCCGACCACCTGGCCGAGAACGACCTGCATGCGCTGGCACTGGCGCGCAACGCGGTGGGCCGGCTCAACTGGACCAAGCCGCAGCCGCTGGCGCTCAAACCATCGCAACCACCAAAGTACGCGACCACCGAGCTGCACGGCGTGGTGCCCACCGACACCCGCAAGCCGTATGACGTGCGCGAGATCATCGCCCGCATCGTCGACGGCAGCGAGTTCGACGAGTTCAAGTCTCGCTACGGCGCCACGCTGGTGTGTGGCTTCGCCCACATCGAGGGCCAGCCGGTGGGCATCGTGGCCAACAACGGCATCCTGTTTGCCGAGAGCGCCAACAAGGGCGCGCACTTCATCGAGCTGTGCTGCCAGCGCAAGATCCCGCTGGTCTTCCTGCAGAACATCACCGGCTTCATGGTGGGCCGCAAGTACGAGAACGAGGGCATCGCCCGGGCCGGCGCCAAGATGGTCACCGCCGTGGCCTGCGCGGCGGTGCCCAAGTTCACCGTGATCATCGGCGGCAGCTTTGGCGCGGGCAACTACGGCATGTGCGGCCGCGCCTACTCGCCGCGCATGTTGTGGATGTGGCCCAACGCGCGCATCTCGGTGATGGGCGGCGAGCAGGCGGCCAGCGTGCTGGCCACCGTCAAGCGCGACGGCATCGAGGGCCGTGGCGGCCAATGGTCCGCCGACGAAGAGGCCGCGTTCAAGGCACCCATCCGCGACCAGTACGAAGCCCAAGGCCACCCCTACTTCGCCAGCGCCCGGTTGTGGGACGACGGCGTGATCGACCCGGCCGACACCCGCCGCGTGCTGGCGCTGGCCATCTCGGCCAGCTTGAATGCGCCCATCCCGGACACCCGGTTTGGCGTGTTCCGCATGTAGATCGAACGGCGGGATCGACCTTCCTCCCTGCGCGACCTGAATCCCCTCATGACCACCACCCTCGACATCCAGCGCGCCGGCCCCGTGGCCCGCGTTTTCCTCAACCGCCCCGAGGTGCGCAATGCCTTCAACAGCGCCGTCATCGCCGATCTCAAGCAGGCCTTCGCCGCGCTGGGTGCCGATGGCAGCGTGCGCGCCATCGTGCTCGGCGGCCACGGCAAGGCCTTCTGCGCCGGGGGCGATCTGAACTGGATGCGCGCCATGGCCGACTACAGCTGGGAGCAAAACCGCGCCGACGCGATGGCCCTGGCCGACATGCTGTGGACGATCTACAGCTGCCCCCAGCCCGTGATCGGCCGCATCCACGGCGATTGCTTTGCCGGCGGCGTGGGCCTGGCCGCTTGCTGCGATGTGCTGGTGGCCGCCAAGGGCGCCCACTTCTGCCTCAGCGAGGCCCGCCTGGGCCTGCTGCCGGCCACCATCGGGCCCTACGTGCTTCGCGCGTTGGGCGAGCAGGCCTCGCGCCGCTACTTCGTCACGGCCGAGCGATTCAGCACCACCGAGGCGCACCGCCTGGGCCTGGTGCACGCGCTCACCGCGCCCGAGTCGCTCGACGCCACCGTGGACGAGATCGTGGCCACGCTCGTGGCCAACGGCCCGCAGGCGGTGAAGGCCAGCAAGCGCCTGGTGCAGGACCTGGCCGGTCAACCCATCACGGCTTCGCTGCGTGAAGACACGGCCCGCCGCATCGCCGACATCCGCGCCAGCGACGAGGGCAAGGAGGGCGTGAGCGCCTTTCTTCAGAAGCGCGAGCCGTCCTGGAAAGCGCTGAACTGACATCCTCGAAGCTGGAGTATTGGCCATGGACCTGTCGACACTCGACCCAAGCAAGCTGGACACCTCGCACCTGTTCGCCATCGCGGCGGCATTGGGCTGGGCCAGCGGGCTGCGCCTGTATGCCGTGGTGTTTCTCACCGGGCTGGCGGGCTACCTGGGCTGGGTGCCGCTGCCCACGGGCCTGAAGCTGCTGCAGAACCCGCTGGTGATGGGCGCCTCGGGCCTGATGCTGGCGATGGAGTTCCTGGCCGACAAGATCCCCGGCCTCGATTCTGTGTGGGACGCGCTGCACACCGTGGTGCGCATCCCTGCCGGGGCGGCGCTGGCTGCTGCAGTATTCGGCGGCGATCAGGCCAGCTGGGGCACCATCGCCGCGCTGATGGGCGGCACGCTGGCGGCCACCAGCCACGTGGCCAAGGCCACCACGCGCGCGGCCGTCAACACCTCGCCCGAGCCCTTCTCCAACGTGGCCCTGTCGCTGGCCGGCGATGCGGTGGTGCCGGCGGCGCTGTGGGCCTCGTGGGCGCATCCCACGGTGTTCTTCGTCGGGCTGGCCGTGGCGCTGGTGCTGATGATCGTTGTCACCTTCATGCTGTTCCGTTTTCTGCGCGGTTTGATTCGTTCCATCCGGCGGCGCCTCGGTGGCGCACCGGCCGTTGTTTGATGCCTGCCTGGCATCGGGAGACCCCATGTTCAAGAAGATTCTGATTGCCAACCGCGGAGAGATCGCCTGCCGAGTGGCGGCCACCGCACGCCGCATGGGCATCCGCACCGTGGCCGTCTACAGCGATGCCGATGCCAACGCGCAACATGTGCAGGCCTGCGACGAGGCGGTGCGCATCGGCGGGCCCTCGCCGCGCGAGAGCTACCTGCGCGCCGATGTGATCCTGCAGGTGGCGCTGGCCACGGGCGCGCAGGCGGTGCACCCGGGCTACGGCTTCCTTTCCGAGAATGAGGCCTTCGCGCAGGCCTGTGCCGATGCGGGCATTGCCTTCATCGGCCCGCCGCCTGCGGCCATCGCGGCCATGGGCAGCAAGTCGGCCGCCAAGTCGCTGATGGACAAGGCTGGCGTGCCGCTGGTGCCCGGCTATCACGGCGACAACAACGAGCCCGCCTTTCTGGCCGAGCAGGCCGCGCGCATCGGCTACCCGGTGCTCATCAAGGCCAGCGCCGGTGGCGGTGGCAAGGGCATGCGGCGCGTCGATCGGGCCGAAGATTTCATTGCCGCACTGGCCTCGTGCCAACGCGAGGCCCAGAGCAGCTTCGGCGACGACCATGTGCTGGTGGAGCGCTACGTCACCCGGCCGCGCCACATCGAGATCCAGGTGTTCGGCGACAGCCGGGGCGAGTGCATCTACCTCTTCGAGCGCGATTGCTCGGTGCAGCGCCGCCACCAGAAGGTGCTTGAAGAAGCCCCTGCCCCGGGCATGAGCGCCGCGCGCCGCGCCGAGATGGGCGCGGCCGCCGTGGCTGCCGCCAAGGCCGTGGGCTACCAGGGCGCGGGCACGGTGGAGTTCATCGCCGAGGAGGTGGACGACGGCGATCTGCGCTTCTACTTCATGGAGATGAACACCCGCTTGCAGGTGGAGCACCCGGTCACCGAAGGCATCACCGGGCTCGATCTGGTGGAGTGGCAACTGCGCGTGGCCGCGGGCGAGCCGCTGCCGCTGCGGCAAGACCAACTGCGCATCCACGGCCACGCCATCGAGGCGCGCATCTGCGCCGAGAACCCCGATGGCGGCTTCCTGCCCGCCACCGGCACCATGGACGTGCTGCGCTGGCCGGCGCATGTGGCGTTCGAGAGGGGCGCGGTGCGCGTGGACGCCGGCGTGCGCGAGGGCAACGCCATCAGCCCCTACTACGACTCGATGATCGCCAAGCTCATCGTCTGGGGCGAGGACCGCGCCCAGGCGTTGGCGCGGCTGGACGCCGCACTGGCCGCCACGCAGATCGTCGGCCTGCACACCAATGTGGCCTTCCTGCGCCGGGTGGTGAACTGCGCCTCGTTCGCCACCGCCGATCTCGACACCTCGCTGATCGAGCGCGAGCGTGCCGTGCTGCTCGATCAGCCGGCCCTGCCCATCGAGCTGGCCGCGGCCGGCGTGGTGGCCCATGCGCTGGCCGACGAGGCCACGCTCGAGGGCAGCGACCCCTGGTCACAGCGCCATGGCTGGCGCCTGCATGGCGGCGCGCGCCGGCACTTCGACATCGAGCACGGCGACACCCTCCATGCCGTGGCGCTGGCGCGCCTGCACGACGGCGCCTGCCTCTTGCAGATCGGCACGCAGAGCTGGCCCTTCCAGGCCCGCGCGATGGGCGGCGGCGTGCACGACATCCACCTCGGCGAGCGCCGTCTGCGCCTCACGGTGCACGTCAAGGGCGAGCGCGTGGCGGTGTTCGCGCCCGAGGGCAGCATCGTGGTGCACGAGATCGATGCCATTGCGCACGCCGGTGAAGGCGCGGGCGAGGCCGGCCGCCTCACCGCGCCCATGCCCGGCAAGGTGATCGCCTTCCTGGCCAAGGCCGGCGATGCAGTGAGCAAGGGCCAGCCCTTGGCGGTGATGGAGGCAATGAAGATGGAGCACACGCTCAACGCCCCACGCGACGGCGTGGTGGCCGAGCTGCTCTACGCCGTGGGCGACCAGGTGGGCGAGGGTGGCGAGCTGCTGCGCCTGGCTGAATAGCGCAGGCCAGCTGCCGGGGCTGCCTTCAGCGCGGCAGCCAGCGCGACAGCAGCCGGCGCGCCAGCGAGCCTTGCGCGTGCTCGGGCGTGTCGCTGCTGCGGCGGGCCTTGGCGGGCGAGGGGTCGTCCAGCGGCGGCTGGTCCAGCGTCTCCATCGGGCGCGACAGGCCAAAGCCGCTGGTGTTGCGCGACCACTCGGTAGGCCGCCTCGCATGCCCAGCCAGCGGCGGCGCAGGCAGGGGCACGGTTTGCAGGTATTGCTGCGCCAGCGATGCGAGCTCGCTGCCCTTGTAGGCCGCGCACACCAGCAACACATCACGGGCATAGCGCTCGCTGTTGAGCATCTGCTCAACGTCGATGCCCTGGCCCAGCTCGTGCAACAGCAGCGCGTGCATGCGCGCAGCCAATTGCATCCGGCTTGGCGTGGTGGTCATTCGGCTTCCGATGATTCTTTGGTTGGGTGGGTGAGGCACAGTCTCGGCCTGACCTGCCAGGGTGCCATTGCAGCACACAGCGCCTGTGTCCCGTTCTGCAAATCTGGTAACTGGTCGTTATAGTCTTTTGCTCATCAAAGGTCCATCCATGTTCCCTGAATTCGTCACCCTGGTGGAGGTCGGCCCGCGCGACGGCCTGCAAAACGAGAAGCAGGCCGTGGCCACCGCGCACAAGGTGGAGCTGGTGCATCGGCTGCAGGCGGCGGGCCTGCGCGAGATCGAGGTCACCAGCTACGTCAGCCCCAAGTGGGTGCCGCAGATGGCCGACAACGCCCAGGTGATGGGCGCCATCGCCCGCCCGGCCGGCGTGCGCCACTCGGTGCTCACGCCCAACATGATGGGCTTGCAGGCGGCGCTGGCAGGCGGCGCGGCCACGCGGCCCGACGAGATCGTGGTGTTCGGTGCCGCCACGCAAGCCTTCAGCCAGAAAAACATCAACTGCTCGATCGAGGAGAGCATCGAGCGCTTCGCCCCCGTGGTGGCCGCCGCGCTCGAGGCCGGCCTCAAGGTGCGCTCGGCCATCTCTTGCGCGCTCGGCTGCCCCTATCAAGGCGAAGTGACGCCCGACGAGGTGGAGCACCTGGTCAAGCTGATGAAGGCCATCGGCGTGCAGCATTGCGGCATCGCCGACACCATCGGCACCGGCACGCCGCGCCGCGCCCAGGCGGTGATGGAGCGTGCGCTCAAGCATTACCCGGTGCACGAGGTGAGCGGGCACTTCCACGACACCTACGGCCAGGCCTTGGCCAACATCTACGCCTGCCTGGAGCTGGGCGTGCACACCTTCGACACCAGCGTGGCCGGGCTGGGCGGCTGCCCGTATGCCAAGGGCGCCACCGGCAACGTGGCCACCGAGGACGTGGTGTTCATGCTGCAGGGCATGGGCGTGGCCACCGGCATCGACCTGGACGCGCTGGTGGACGCCGGCGGCTTCATCTCCGACGTGCTGGGCCGCGCGCCCGTCTCGCGCGCCGGCAAGGCCCTGCTCACCAAGAAGGGCAAGGTCTTTGCGGGGGCCGTGGCATGACGGATTCAGCACCGAGCCTGGCACCGGACGCCGCCGATCGACCCGAGGGTTTCCGCCGCGTGACGGGCCTGCTGGCCGAGCTCGGCCACCCGCATGCGCCGCTGTGGCTCAGCGTGTCCGCGCGCACCTGCGCCGAGGCCGCCGATGCGCTGCAGGTGCAGGTGGGGCAGATCGCCAAGAGCGTGATCTTCCGCCGCCGCGCCGACGAGGTGGCCGTGCTGGTGGTGGCCTCGGGCGACCGGCGCGTGGACGAGAAGAAGGTGGCCGCGCAGGTGGGCGCCATCGGCCGGGCCGATGCCGAGTTCGTCAAGGCGCGCACCGGTTTCTCGATCGGTGGCGTCGCGCCGGTGGGCCACGCCACGCCGCCGGTGGTGCTGATCGACCGCGACCTGTTCCGCTTTGACGAGGTGTGGGCGGCGGCCGGCCACCCCAATGGCGTGTTCAAGCTGGCGCCGCAGGCCTTGGTGGCGCTCACCGGCGCGCCGGTGGCCGATGTGGTGGTGGTGTGAGCAGCAGCGACTCACCCGTGGCGTCGCCCTGCATCAACATCTGCCGCATGGACGAGCCCACCGGCTGGTGCGAAGGCTGCCTGCGCACGCTGGATGAGATCGCCGCCTGGGGCAGCCTGACCGACGCGCAGCGCGCCGAGCTGCTGGCCCGCCTGCCGGATCGGCGCGCCCAATGGACGCGTCTGATGTTCGATAGGCCTGCGACCGAGCTGCCACGATGAAGCAGATCAGCTTCTGGTTCGACCCGATCTCGCCCTATGCCTGGCTGGCCTTCGATCGGCTGCCGCAGGCACTCGAGGGCGTGAGCCATGTGGTGAGCTACCGCCCGGTGCTGTTTGCCAGCCTGCTCAAGGCGCATGCCCACAAGGGCCCGGCCGAGATCGCGCCCAAGCGCGCCTGGACCTACCGCCAGGTGGCTTGGCTGGCCCATGCGCAGGGCACGCCGCTGCAGCTGCCGCAGCCGCACCCTTTCAATCCGCTGGCCCTGCTGCGCCTGGCGCTGGCCTCGGCGCCGGCCGGCGGCACACCCAACCGCCGCGTGGTGGAGCTGCTGTTTCGCCATGTGTGGTGCCGCCAGGGCGCTGATCCGAACGAGCCGCAGGCCCTGGCCGCGCTCGCGGCCGCCATCGCGCCGCAGCGCGACCCGAATGGCGACGACATCAAGGCCGAGTTGCGCGCCGCCACCGAGGCCGCGCTGGCGGCGGGCGTGTTCGGCGTGCCCAGCTTCGAGTGCGAGGGCCGCGTGTTCTGGGGCCTGGACGCGCTGCCCATGCTGCGCGCCGCGCTGCAGGGCGATGCCTGGTTCGACGGCCCCGCGTGGGCGGCCGCAGCCGAGCAACCCGATGGCGTGCGGCGCGGCGCCTGAAAGGCCTGCCGGCTGGCCCAGCTTGACTTCCGTCAACGCAGGTGCGGTGTCAGCGGCCTAGAGTGATTGCATCCCCAACCAACCCGAGACGGCCATGTTCCGCAAGCTCTTTGTTCCCGTCGACGGCAGCGAGCTGTCGTTGCGCGCGATGCAGTCCAGCATCGATCTGGCGCGCCAACTGGGTGCGGCGTTGGTGGGCTTCGTGGTCGAGCCTGAAGTGCCGTTGCCCACCAGCAGCACCGCGCTGAGCAACCTGCGCCGCGACACCGACGCGCATGTGGAGCGCACCGACACCCATGCCCGCTCGGTGCTCACCGATTTCGAGGCCCGCGCCGGCGCGGCGGGCGTGGCCTTCAGCGGCCTGCACGTGCGCGCCGACGATGTGGATCGCGCCATCGCCGACCACGCCGCGCGCGAGGACTGCGACATGATCGTGATGGTGACGCACGGCCGCGGCGTGTTTGGCGAGTTGCTGTTCGGCTCGCACACCAAGGACGTGATGGCGCGCAGCAAGCTGCCGCTGCTGATCCTGCGCTGAATCAGACGGCAGCAGCAGGCGCCACGCGCAGCACGCGCCAATCGAGCCGCGCCTGCGCCGCCAGCACCAGCGCGGCGGCCACCGGCACCGCGTAGTACAAGGCATCCGCCTGCGGCCACCACTTGCGCAGGTGCATGGCCAGCAGCAGGGGGGCCAGCGCCAGGCCCGCGCGGCCCCACGTGGTGGCCGTCTCGCCCAGCACCGCCGAGCCGGCCGCAAGAAACACCGCCGCCGCCACGAACACCAGCGTGAACAGGGTCTCGAAGATCGGCGCAGCCGCCCCCGCGTTGATGAGGCCTGCACGGTAGGGCACCCACAGCAGGCACATCAGCGCCAGCACCGCAGCCAGGCGCCGCGCGCGGGCCGAGCCGCCGCCGTCGCCGGCCAGGTTGGCAGGGGGTTTGATGAAGGGCAGCACGGCCAGGCAGACCAGGCCCAGGATGGCGTCGATCAACAGCGTTTTCGGGTAGCCGAGCGCCTCGATGGCGATGCCCTGCCAGGTGGCGGAGTACGAGATGGCCAGGTTCATCATCGCCATGTAGGCGGTGAACTGCGTGGCGGCCACGGCCGGGTTGGTGACGTCCATGAAGATGGCCGAGCGCGTGCCGTACATCAAGCCCTGCGCCACCGAATAGGTCAGCGTGGCCACCCACACGGCGGTCACCAATGCGGGCGCCGCCAGGCGCTTGACGGCATCGTTGGCGCTCACCGGCATGATCCACTGGTGATCGATCAGCACGCCCATCATGTAGAGCACCGGCACGCTCATCAGGGCGAGGTAGACGAACAGGGTCTTGCGCCGGCCGTAGCGGTCGGAGATCAGGCCGCCGATCACCATGAAGGCGGCGCTCACCACATTGGTCCACAGGTTGAGCCAGGCCACGCTGTTGTCGTCCATGCCCACCTCCACGGCCAGGTTGGACTGCAGCGCCAGGCCCAGGCTCATGGCACCGGCCGGCAGCAGCGCGAAGAACAGGCCGGCAAAGGCGCCGCGCGTGCCCAGAAAGCTGCGAAAGGCCTCCATCGAGAACTGCTTCATCTCGCGCGTGGCCGAGGCCAGGCCCGCCGCACGGCGATTGGCCAGCGGCGTGGCCACCTCCTTCAGCGGCAGCACGATGAACACCGTGACGACCGCGATGCAGCCCGCCACGAACAGGAAGCCGCCCTTGAGCCCGAACCAGGGCATCATGAACAGCACGCCCGCGCCGCCGAGCGCAGTGCCGATGGATGCGCCGGCAAACATCACGCCATTGGCCAGGCCGCGTTCGTCCTCGTGCAGGGTGCTCACGGCCAGCGCGTCGATGGCCACGTCCTGCATGGCGCCGAAGCTGTTGTGGATCAGCAGCACGCCGGTGAGCACGCCCAGCTGCGCCGGCAGGTTCAGGCCCGTGCAGGCCAGCAGGGTGATGATCATCATCAGCTGCGTGCCCAGGATCCAGCCGCGGCGGCGGCCCAGGCGCTCGGACGTGAACACGTCGATGAAGGGGCCGAAGGCCCACTTGAAGGCCCAGGGCAGGTAGAAGCTGCCGACGAAGGCGCCGATCTCGGCCGGGCCCACGTCCTGCCGGCGCAGCTGTGTGGCCACGGCGGTGGCCGCAAAGCCCAGCGGGATGCCCTCGGTGACGTAGAGGCAGAAGAAGGCCGTCAGGCGCCCGAGGCGCGTGGCGAGCAGGTTGGGGAATTGGCGCATCCCCAAGTTTCGCAGCTTCTGGGCCGCTGTTCTGCCGCGTTCAGCTGCGTTTGGCCACCAGCGTGAGGATGTCGTAGCTGGCCACCAGCTCGCCGTGCTGGTTGCTCACCTCCACGTCCCAGGCCACCACGCCCTGGCCCACGCCCTTGTCGTCGCGCTTGTGGCGATCGGTCTTGCGCTTGGCGGTGAGGCGGGCCTGGATGGTGTCGCCAATGCCCACAGGTTTGATGAAGCGCAGCGTGTCGAGGCCGTAGTTGGCGAGCACCGGGCCGACGCCCGGCGAGACGAACAGCCCGGCCGCCGCAGAGAGCACGAAGTAGCCGTGCGCGATGCGCTTGCCAAAGGGACTTTCCTTCGCAGCGATCTCGTCGAAGTGCATGTAGAAATAGTCGCCCGAGATGCCGCCGAAGGCCACGATGTCGGCCTCGCTCACGGTGCGGCGGTGGGTGAGCAGGCTCTCGCCGATCTGCAGATCCTCGAAATAACGTTTGAAAGGATGCACCTCGGTCTCGACGAGCTGCGCCCCGCGCACATGCTCGCCGGTGACGGCCGCCAGCATGCTGGGCGAACCCTGGATGGCCGCGCGCTGCAGATAATGCTTGACGGCACGGATGCCGCCCAGCTCCTCGCCACCGCCAGCGCGGCCCGGGCCGCCGTGCTTGAGCACCGGCAGCGGCGAGCCGTGGCCGGTGGACTCGGCTGCGGCCACGCGGTCCAGCACCAGGAAGCGGCCATGCCAGGCGGCCAGCTGCGGGATGGCCCTGGCGGCCACGGCCGGGCTCTTGGTGACCAGCGTGCCCACGAGGCTGCCCTTGCCGCGCTTGGCAAGCGCGAGTGCTTCGTCCATGCCGTCATAAGGCATCAGCGTGCTCACCGGGCCGAAGGCCTCGATGTCGTGCACGGCGTCGTGCTGCATCGGCTGGCGGCAGGCCAGCAGGGTGGGGCTGAAGAAGGCGCCACTCGCCACGCCTTCGCCCACCGGCGCAAAGCCGTCCTTCTCGCCGAACACGATGTCCGCGCACTTGGACAGTTGGGCCACGCGCTCGGCCACATCGGCCTGCTGGGCCTTGGAGGCCAGCGCGCCCATGCGTACGCCCTCGATGGCGGGGTCGCCGACGACGGTCTTGCTCAGACGCGCGCGCAGCTTCTCGGCCACGGCATCCAGGTGCTTGCGCGGCACGATGGCCCGGCGGATGGCGGTGCACTTCTGGCCGGCCTTGGTGGTCATCTCGCGCGCCACCTCCTTGACGAAGAGATCGAACTCCTCGTCATCGGGGCCCACGTCCTCGGCCAGGATGGCGCAGTTGAGCGAATCGGCCTCGCCATTGAAGGGCACCGAGTGGCGCACGAGGTTGGGGTGCACGCGCAGCTTGGCGGCGGTGTCGGCCGAGCCGGTAAACGTGACCACATCGGCACCGTCGAGCTGGTCGAGCAGATGGCCTGTGCCGCCGATCACCAGTTGCAATGCGCCCGGCGGGATCAGGCCTGAATCCAGCATGATGCGCACGGCCGCCTCGGTGAGGTAGCTGGTGGCCGTGGCGGGCTTGCCGATGCAGGGCATGCCGGCCAGGAAGCTGGGCGCAAACTTTTCCAGCAGGCCCCACACCGGAAAGTTGAAGGCATTGATGTGCACCGCCACGCCGCCGCGCGGCACCAGGATGTGCGTGCCCGAGAAGCCACCCTTCTTGCCCAGCGCCATGGCCGGGCCCTCGTGCAGCACATTGCCCGAGGGCAGCTCGTTGCTGCCGACACTGGCGTAGGCAAACAGCGTGCCCGAGCCGCCTTCGATGTCGATCCAGCCATCGGCGCGCGTGGCGCCGGTGTGGGCCGAGATGGCGTAGAGCGCCTCCTTGTGCTCGAGCAGCAGCTTGGCCAGGGCCTTGAGGCGCTGCGCGCGCTCCTGGAAATCCATGGCCATCAAGGCAGGCACGCCCACGCGGCGGGCGTGGTCCACGGCGGCGGCAAAGTCCAGCGCCTCAGCGTGCGTGGCGGCCACGGCCTGGCCGTTGATGGCGCTGTGCAGGGTTTGCGCGGCCTCGCGGCCCACCCATTGGCCTGCGATGTGGCTCTGGAGGATGCGGGTCATGTGTGGCTTGTTTCGAAAGTTGGGATGATGACGAGATCAGCGCTCGTCGAAGGACAACACGACGCGCTCGGTGAGCGGGTGTGCCTGGCAGGTGAGCACGAAGCCATTGGCGAGATCGGCCTTGTCGAGGGCGAAGTTGCGGTCCATGCGCACCTGGCCTTCCACCAGCTTGGCGCGGCAGGTGCCGCACACACCCGAGGTGCACGAGAAAGGCACTTCCAGCCCGCAGGCCGAGGCCGCATCCAGGATGCTGGGCTGGTCCTTGCGATAGCTGAACTCGCGCTTCAGGCCGTCGCGCAGGATCACCACCGTGGCCAGCTCGGCATCGCCGGGCTTGGCCTCGTGCAGCACGGCGCCTGCCGAGGCTTCGCCGGTCTGCGCCACGCCGAAGCGCTCGATGTGGATGCGGTCTTCAGGCACGCCGGCGGCGCGCAGCGCGGCCTCGGCCTCGTCGTTCATCTGGTAGGGGCCGCAGATGTAGGCGTGGGCGATGTCGGCGGCGGGCAGCACGCCAGCCAGGAACTCGGCGATCTTGGCCTGGTTCATCAGGCCGTTGTTGATGGGCACCTCCACGTCTTCATCCGAGAACACGTACTGCAGCACCAGGCGCGTGAGGTAGCGGTTCTTCAGGTCTTCCAGCTCCTCCTTGAACATGGTGGACTGCAGCGAGCGGTTGCCATACACGAGGGTGAAGCGCGAATGTGGCTCGCGCGCCAGCACCGTCTTCATGATCGACAAGATCGGCGTGATGCCACTGCCGCCGGCAAAGCCCACGTGGTGGCGCCGCGCCTCGGGCTCGATGGGCACATAGAAGCGGCCCTGCGGCGCCATCACCTGCACCACGTCGCCGGGCTTCAGGCTGGAGTTGATCCAGTTGGAGAACACGCCGTCCTTCACGCGGCGCACACCCACGCGCAGCTCGCCGTCGTCCACACCCGCGCAGATCGAATACGAGCGGCGCAGATCCTGCCCGTTCACCGTCGCCCGCAAGGTGAGGTATTGGCCCTGCGTGAAGCCAAAGGTGGCACGCAGCTCGGGCGGGATCGCGAAGCTGACGATCTTGGCCTCGGTGGTGTCGGACTCGATGGCCCGCACGGTCAACGCATGGAAGAGTGTGCTCATATTGGCTTGAAATGTTCGAAGGGTTCTCGACAGGCGAGGCAGCGGTACAGCGCCTTGCAGGCGGTGGAGCCGAAGGCGGACAAGCGCTCCGTGTTGGTGCTGTCACAGCGCGGGCATTCGACGGAAGGCGCTGCTGCGACCTGGCGTCGCACGATCCGGATCGGCGATTCAGACACCGCCCCGCAGCGCCCCGGTGGCGCCATGCCGTACTCGCGCATCTTGCGGCGGCCCTCGTCGCTGATCCAGTCGGTGGTCCAGGCGGGCGAGCGTTGCATGCGGATGTGCGCGGGCCCCAGGCCGGCGCCGCGCAGCGCGCCCAGCACGTTCTGCTCGATCACCTCGGTGGCCGGGCAGCCGCTGTAGGTGGGCGTGAGCACCACCTCCAGGCCCTGGCCATCGGCGGCGAGCAGCACATCGCGCACGATGCCCAGATCGCAGACGGACACGGCCGGCACCTCGGGATCAGGCACCTGGGCCAGCACGCGCCAGGCGCGGGCGATGCGCTCTGGCGTGGTCTCGGCCACAGGCGCCGCCAGCTCCGCAGACATCACCACACGCCGCCGGGGTAGGTGCGCTGCAGGTACTGCATCTGCGTGAGCAGGTAGCCCATGGCCTCGGTGTGCACGCCTTGCTTGCCGGTGCTGACAAAGGTGCTGGGCGCGGGCACGCCCAGGCCCACGTCGGCCAGCAGCGAGCTCATCTCGGCCTCCCAGGCCTCGCGCAGCGCGGCCGTCTTGGGGCCGATGCCAGCGGCGGCTGCGGCCTCGTCCACCGCATCGCTGGTGAACAGCTCGGTGCTGTAGCGCCACAGCGAAGACAAGGCATCGCGCAGCCGGCGCGCGGATTCCTCCGTGCCATCACCCAGGCGCAGCACCCAGTCGGCGGCGTGCTGCTGGTGGTAGCGCGACTCCTTCACCGCCTTGCCGGCGATCGCGGCCAGCTCGGGCTCGGCGCTGTCGGCCAGCTTCTCCCACATCAGCGTGAGGTAGGTGGCCACGATGGCATTGCGCAGCACGGTGAAGGCGAAGTCGCCGCGCGGCAGCTCCACCAGCGTGGGGTTGAGGTAGTCGCGCTCGTCGCGCAGGAAGGCCAGCTGGTCTTCGTCGAAGCGCTCGCCACCGGCACGCTGGTTCATCTCGCCGGCCAGCGTGAGCAGGCCGCGCGCCTGGCCGATCAGGTCGAGCGCCATGTTGGTGATGGCGATGTCTTCTTCGATGATGGGCGCGTGGCCGCACCACTCGCCCAGGCGCTGGGACAGGATCAGGCAGGTGTCGGCCAGGCGCAGCACGTACTGCGTGGGCAGGTCCCGCTTCGGTTGGATGGAGGCTGTCATGTTGCGGCGGCGCTCACATGTGGTTCACAGAATCAGGCAACTCGTAGAACGTCGGGTGGCGGTAGACCTTGTCGTCCGCCGGATCGAAGAGCTGGCCCTTCTCGTTCGGGTCGCTGGCCACGATGTGGTTGGAGCGCACCACCCAGATGCTCACGCCCTCCTGGCGGCGGGTGTAGACCTCGCGCGCCATGTGCAGCGCCATCTTGTCGTCGGCGGCGTGCAGGCTGCCGCAGTGCTTGTGGTCCAGGCCGGCGCGGCTGCGCACGAACACCTCCCACAGTGGCCATTCATTTTGTGTGTTGCTCATGCTGCTTGCTCCTTGGTCGATTGTTTGCGGGCATGCGCCATCGCGGCCTCGCGCACCCAGGCGCCGTCGTCCCAGGCCTTGATGCGGGCGGTGAGGCGCTCGCGGTTCACCGGGCCGTCGCCGCCCACCACGCGCCAGAACTCGGCCCAGTCGATGGGGCCGTGGTCGTAATGGCCGCGCGCCTCGTTCCACTTCAGCTCGGGGTCGGGCAGGGTCACGCCCAGCACGTCGGCCTGTTGCTTGGTGGCGTCGATGAACTTCTGGCGCAGCGTGTCGTTGCTCACGCGCTTGATGCCCCAGCGCATGCCATTGGCCGAGTTGGGGCTCTGGTCATCGGGCGGGCCGAACATCATCAGGCAGGGCCACCACCAGCGGTTCACCGCGTCCTGCACCATGGCCTTCTGCTCGGGCGTGCCCTTCTGCATCATCACCAGCAGGCTGTCGTAGCCCTGGCGCTGGTGGAAGCTTTCCTCGCGGCAGACGCGGATCATGGCCCGCGCATAAGGCGCGAAGGAGCAGCGGCAGATGGGCACCTGGTTCATGATGGCCGCGCCGTCCACCAGCCAGCCGATGGTGCCGATGTCGGCCCAGTTGAGCGTGGGGTAGTTGAAGATCGAGCTGTACTTGGCCTTGCCCGAGTGCAGCGCATCCACCAGCGAATCGCGGCTGACGCCCAACGTCTCGGCGGCGGCATACAGGTACAGGCCGTGGCCGCCTTCGTCCTGGATCTTGGCCAGCAGGATGGCCTTGCGCTTGAGCGTGGGCGCGCGCGTCACCCAGTTGCCCTCGGGCAGCATGCCCACGATCTCGGAGTGCGCATGCTGGCTGATCTGGCGGATCAGCGTCTTGCGGTAGTCGTCGGGCATCCAGTCCTTGGGCTCGACGAAACCGCCCTCATCGATGTGCGCATCGAACTGCTGCTGGCGTTGCAGCTGCTCGGCCGTCTGCAGCTTCTTGGCGCCATCGGCCGGCTCGCGGCCCATGGTGTCCATGGCTTGGGTGTACATGGTGTGATCTCGATGGTTGGCAGTTAGGAAGCGCCCAGGCCAGCGCCGGGCCGCTCCCAAGCGGCCTGGGCTGTCCCCTTGGGGGGCGAGTGAGCGAAGCGAACGGGGGCTGTCATTTCGGGCGCTTGTCGACAACGCGCCGCGCCTTGCCGGTGAGCGTGCGCTCGAGGGTGCCGGGCGCGCCGATCTTCACGCGGGTGGACACGCCCACCAGCGTCTTGATGCGGTGCTGCACGTCCTTGGCGATGGCATCGATCTCGTTGGACGAGGCCTGTGCGGCGTCGGGTTGCAGCTCGCACAGCACCTGCACTTCATCCAGGTGGCCTTCGCGGCTGACCACGATCTGGTACTGGCCCGAGAGCTTGGCTTGCGCCAGCACGATCTCCTCCACCTGCGTGGGGAACATGTTCACGCCGCGGATGATCAGCATGTCGTCCGAGCGGCCGACGATCTTGCCCATGCGGCGGAAGCTGCGCGAGGTGGGCGGCAGCAGGCGCGTGAGATCGCGCGTGCGGTAGCGGATGATGGGCAGCGCTTCCTTGGTGAGCGAGGTGAAGACCAGCTCGCCCTCGGCGCCATCGGGCAGCACGGCGCCGGTCTCGGGGTCGATGATCTCGGCCAGGAAGTGGTCCTCCCAGATCACAGGGCCGTCCTTGCTCTCGATGCACTCGTTGGCCACGCCCGGGCCCATCACCTCGCTGAGGCCGTAGATGTCGACGGCATCTAGTGCGGCCTTGGTCTCGATCTCCTGGCGCATGGCCTCGGTCCAGGGCTCGGCGCCGAAGATGCCGACGGCCAGCGACATGCTGCGCGGATCGATGCCCTGGCGCTCATACTCCTCGATGATCACCTGCATGTAGCTGGGCGTGACCATGATGATGTCGGGCTTGAAGTCCTGGATCAGCTGCACCTGCTTCTCGGTCTGCCCGCCGGACATGGGGATGACGGTGTAGCCACCGCGCTCGGCGCCGTAGTGCGCGCCCAGGCCGCCGGTGAACAGGCCATAGCCATAGGCGATGTGCACGATGTCGCCGGGCCGGCCGCCGGCCGCGCGGATCGATCGGCCCACCAGATGCGCCCAGGTGTCGATGTCGTTCTTGGTGTAGCCCACTACGGTGGGCTTGCCGGTGGTGCCCGACGAGGCGTGGATGCGCACCACCTGCTCGCGCGGCACGGCGAACAGGCCGAAGGGGTAGTTGTCGCGCAGGTCCTTCTTGCCGGTGAAGGGGAACTTGGCGATGTCGGCCAGCGTCTTGCAGTCTTCAGGGCGCACGCCCTGGGCGTCGAACAGTGCGCGGTAGTGCGGCACGTTGTCGTAGGCCCGCCGCAGCGTGGCCTGCAGGCGCTGCAGTTGCAGGGCCTGGATCTCGTCGCGGCTGGCGATCTCGATCGGGTCGAGGCTGGCTCGATCGGGGCACTTCACGGGCATGGGCACTGTCTCCTGTTTTGTGTCAGATCAAATAATTGACCGACCGGACGGTCGATTTTAGGGACCGTGTCCGGACTGACGCAAGTCAAGAAGTGCCGGGGTTTACCCGGGCCGCAGGCCCATCAGGCGGCGTGTTCGAGCGCCCTTGCGGGTGCGCCTTGGCGGCCTTCGGTAGTGCCTTCGAGCGTGAACGCGGCCACCAGGGTGCGCAGCGTGCCGGCCAGGCTTTCCAGGTCGCCGGCAGACGCCGCCACCTGGGCCACGAAGCTGCAGCTCTGCCGCGTGTCTTCGCCCAGTCGGGTGAAGGTGGCATTGACTTCGTCGATGCCCACGCTCTGCCGGGAGGCGCCTTCGGAGATCTGGGCAATGAGCTGCGTGGTGTGCTGGATCGTGTCCACCACCTCGCTCATCTTGCTGCCGGCCTCGTCCACCAGCCGGGTGCCGGCGGCCACTTTGTCCACCGAGTCCGAGATCAGGCCCTTGATCTCCTTGGCGGCGTTGGCCGAGCGCTGGGCCAGGCTGCGCACCTCGGCGGCCACCACGGCAAAGCCGCGCCCTTGTTCACCCGCGCGCGCGGCCTCCACGGCAGCGTTGAGGGCCAGGATGTTGGTCTGGAAGGCGATGCCGTCGATCACCGAGATGATTTCGGCGATGCGCTTGGAGGCGATGTCGATCTCCTG
>Ga0268298_10000531_pt1 | contig 48841 bp, 59 predicted proteins | sample WWTPWeurt_MetaG_FD_194462 | JGI IMG/M metagenome (GOLD analysis project Ga0268298, IMG submission 194462) | Activated sludge microbial communities from WWTP in Nijmegen, Gelderland, Netherland - WWTP Weurt | ecosystem: Engineered > WWTP > Aerobic digester > Activated sludge | place...
GGTCGAAAGATTTGAGAACCAACCGCCCATTCCGTACTTGAGAGAACCTCGAAGAAATAGATTTCCTGAACTATCTGACCCGGCACCGGCCTGCATGCGGTCATGACAGCATGAGAGGTCACGCGATGGTCCACGTTTAGATCATTTGGAAAATGAGTGTATATGACGGTGGGTCGAATCGATTCGATTTTTTTTTCAATAGCTTTCACCACATTCAACAGATCTACGCTGTCCATTCGGTTATCGGGAAAATCAAGAAGCTCGCAACTGAGTGCACCAACCGCTCGTGCTGCCAGATCCGCCGAGCGCGCGAGTCCCTGCAGTTCTCCCTGACGGCTCTCCCGATTCCTCTCATCATCGCGACTGGTGAGTCCTTCCGCCAGAATGAGGATGTGTACCTGGTCTCCCTCTGCCGCGTGCCGAGCCATGGCGCCGCCACAACCCAGAATCTCGTCATCGGGATGAGCGGCTACTGTCAGAACAATCTTAGACATCACAGATCCTTATGTACGTTTGCGCGAAAGCGTCATTTTGTTCCAGAGTAAAATCGTTTTTTAGAAAAACTCTTTGCGAGGCCACGTTAGCCGACTTTACGCGTCCAATGAATTTGATTCTCTGCCTCAACTTCAGGAACATTTGTTCAAGTCCAAGACGCACAAGCTCATTGCCCCGCCCCTTCCCTCTCTGCGAAGAGTGGACAGAGTAGTCGATTTCAAAGGCTCCGTCTGCATTTCGCTCGAACCGAACCTGCCCTATTTCCGGTGGGCTCACTTCAGTATCGCAGAGTATGAAAATTTCACAGTCCGGACTTTGCAACCTGGATGTGAACCATCGCAGATGATTCTGATACTCAATCGTCCGGGTTTGAAACGAATTCTCTCGAACCACAGGATCGTTCACCCAGCGAAAGAGAAGATCCGCATCTTCAGGCCGGGCCCGCCGCAGCTCGAGTGCCATCAATTGAGTCTCTTAAAACCGGAATCGCACACGGGGCCCTTCAGGAGCCGGGACACATCGCGCCCGCGCTGGCCTTCACCGATTACTGCGAATACCGGATCGAGAGCCGCAAAATACTCATCCACGATCGAGGCTTCGTGCGCTGTAGAAACATAGACGCTTGTCGTGGCGAGAAATCCCTTCTCAAGCATTTCCTGAGTGAGATATGTTTTGAAGATCAAATGGTCAGGCGAATCAAACACAAAGCCAGTTAGTGCCGGAAGACCAAACGTTTTCAGCGCTACACCATGCCTGGACGCCAGAGACTTCCACCGTTCTGTGATGCCAAGCCCCGTTCGAGTGATCATTTCATACGAGCGTGTGCGTTCCATCACTTCCAGGGTCTTCAATGCCGCAGTTGGACCGATTCGCTCCGTCCAGAAGGTGCTGCTGATGAATGATGATTGTGCAGCCTCCATCACATCGCGTCTTCCGATACAAGCAGTAATCGCGTAACCATTTCCAAGCGCTTTACCAAACATAGCCATATCAGGTTCTATGCCGTACATTTTATGAAGACCGCCTAACGTTTGACGAAATCCAGAAGTGCATTCATCAAAGATCAGAACAATCCCGCGATCTGTCGCCAGCTTGCGAACCTTTTCAAGGTAACCTGGCTCGGGACCAAGGTTACGCGAGACTTCCATCATTATGACGCCGATTTCTTGTGAACGTACGATGGATTCGAGTTGAGGGTAGTCGTTGTAATTGAACGGATAAACCGTATCGCGAAGGTTTGGAGGAACACCGTTGGGAGAAAGACCAGGAAGGAGATGTCCTGCGAGGCTCGCATCGTCGCCCAGATTCGCGGCCAGATACCAGTCATGCCAGCCGTGATAACCACAGAATGCAACTTTCGATTTACCGGACGCCGCTCGTGCAATTCGAATAGCAACCGCGTTGGCCTCTCCGCCAGAACGCGCGAAACGCGCCATGTCCGCCCAGGGATGCAATCCAATCAAACGTTCCGCAAGCTCTACCTCTTCAGGGCAATTCAATGTGGTCATGTTGCCCATCGCCACCACATTGCGCACTGCTTCGTCTACCTCTGGATGAGCGTAGCCCAGCGAATTTGTGCCGATTCCCATGAGGGACATGTCCACCAGCTTGTTTCCGTCCAGATCCCAGACGTGACATCCACTCGCCTTACTGTAGTAAGACGGCCAGAATTCAGGAAGGAATAACTCTGCTCGTTTCGAAAGCAGCATGTTGCCTCCGGGAATGATTTTGCGAGCTCGTTTCCACAGTTTCTGACCGGTTCCCATCAAGTAGCCCTCGTTGCGAATGAAGTGTCGATTGGCCAAAAAGATTTCCGGGCGCCCACGAGATAGCTCGATCACATCCAACCAGCCAAAATGCACGTTCGGGTGAAAATGCTGAAAGATCTTCTCTACGACAGTGAAGTCTTCAGGCTCGTCTACGGTCCATCGTTCCGATGAAAGATCTTCTTTGTATGAAATATTTCCCAGTTTAAAAAAGCCAGAATTGCGGATGAACGGCGTCACATGCTCGCGCTCAACTGGCTTTTGTCCTTCTTCATGTGCCCGCTTGAGCGCTGCAAATGTGAATACCTCGACATCAAGCCCGTCCGGATACGTAGGCGGCAGAGTATTCGTGAGATAGTCGACCTGCTGTTCCTCAAATGCGCCAATCACTTCATCCACAATGCCCGGATCAATCAGCGGGCAATCGCCGGTGATACGCACGATCGTCTGGGGCGAATGCGGAAGAGCGGCCTGGTAGTATCTGTCGAGTACATCGTTTTCACTTCCCTGATACACCTCGTAACCGAGCGCGCGCACACAATCAGCCAGAGGCTGATTGCGCGGATCCACAGAAGTAGCCAGTATGATGCGGTCGATTTTTTTTGCGCGCGAAAGACGAAGAAGCAAAAGCTCGATGAGCGGTCTTCCATTGACTGCTTTGAGCACTTTGTTCGGAAAGCGCGTGGATCCCATGCGGGCCTGAATGATTGCGAGTGTTTTCAAAATTCCCCCCATTTCCAGGGATCAAGCAATGTTGCGTCCGCATACGCGAGGTTCTGCGGGATTTCTATGTCTTTCGACGGAACACTTGCGATGATTTCCCTGAGGTGACGAAGGCTATCCACGCCCAGAACGATTCTATCTGCACCGGGAATCTGGAGAGCAAAGGACAGGCAGGCGGAAAGAGCAGTTGTGCCTTTCTCTTTCAGCCACTCGTCCCACCGTTGCCACGCAGATTGGAAACGATCAAATTTCGCGGGCCGTGTTTGCGAATCCATGAGAAGCAAGCCCTGAAGAAACACAGAGCGAATCTGCACTTCCGCATGAGCATCTTTTAGAACGCGCAACGCTCCGCTGGCTTCCATTCGCCTGTCAAAAATATTCATCGCTGCCTGTACGACATCCAGATCGAACCTGGAGCAAAGTTCAATGGCCTCTTCCGCGCGAATCACGGACACACCAACCCGCGATACAAGCTTCTCATCTCTAAGCTTCGCAAGGGCACGAAAAATTCTATCCCCACCTTCATTCAAAAGTTGCGCAGGATTGTGCATCAAGAGCGCGTGAATGCTGGATACGCGCAGTCTGCGAAGAGACGATTCCGCTGCCTCGCGCATAAAAGATTCGGGATCTGCCTCTACCGGAACAGCCGAAAGTTTGGTGGTCAACGTCCATCCGCTAACACCGATTTCGCCGAGAACAGTTTCGCTTTCACCATAAGCAACGGCAGTATCGAGGGCCCGAATCCCTTTGTCCCAGGCGTGGCCCAGGATCTGCGCCACTTCGTCGCGACGGACTTGACCTGCGCTGGCGACGCCGTAGGCCATTCCAAACTGCACCGTGCCAAGCGCGATGCGGCTCAAAGATTCCAACATCAAGCGGACTCAAGCACAGCTGAAATCACGCGATCCACATCTTCATCCGAAAGGCCCGGAAACATAGGCAGACTCAAAGCGGACGCATAGTATCCTTCTGACACCGGAAAATCTCCCGGCTTAAATCCAAGACGCCTGTAGTAAGGTTGAAGGTGAACAGGAACATAGTGCACTTGCGCAAGTATTCCCTTTTCGCGCAGCCTTTCATAAGTGCTTCGCCGATTTTCCACCCGAACAACATAAAGATGATACGCATGCAGTTGCGATTCTCCCGGTAGCACCGGCCTGGCGCGGGAACCGGCAAACGCCTGATCATAGCGCTTTGCAATAGCTCGTCTTCGCGCAAGACCTTCTTCTGCTCGACGCAACTGCGAAAGGCCAAGAGCTGCAAGAATGTCCGGCATGCGATAGTTAAATCCGAGCTCTTGCATCTCGTAGTACCACGCGCCTTCTGCTGTCATGTCATCATTCTGGTAAAGAGCAACGTCGCGAGTAATGCCATGCGTGCGAAGAAGCGAGATTTTCTCAAAGAGTGCGCGGTTGTTCGTCGTAATCATCCCACCTTCTCCCGAAGCGATGTGCTTCACCGGGTGGAATGAAAAAATAGAAGCGTCGGCCCATGCACCGCTTCCGCATCTTTCCCACGATCCCGCTTTGCTGCGAAATGCAGCTCCGGGCGCATGACAGGCATCTTCAAGAATCCAAATGCCGTACCGATCTGCAATAGATCTCAGACGCTCAAGATCCACAGGCAGTCCCGCGAAATCCACCGGGACAATGCCGGAGTATCGGTGCCGACTTGCCTCCAGTTTTGCCTCAAGTAAATCCAGATCAAGAAGAGCACTCTTCTCGTTCACATCTACAAAATCAACTGTGCCCCCGCAGTAGAGAATGCAATTGGCAGACGCAACAAACGTGATCGGTGTAGTAATTACGCGGCTCCCTTCGCCTACTCCAAGAGCAAGAGCAGCCAGATGGAGTGCTGCAGTCCCGTTGGCCACAGCCAGTGCATACTTTGCACCAACGTAAGAAGCAAACGCTTCTTCGAATTCGGCAATCTTCGGTCCTTGCGTCAAGAAATCAGAACGCAGCGTTTCAACCACTGCATTGATATCTTCCTGCGTTATGGTTTGTCTGCCGTAGGGAATGCGACGAATAGAAGTCATCAGTATTTAATGGCAGCGCTCTGAATTAGATTTCGCAATTGCTCGACTGATAGATAATCCGAATTCTCGCCGCTGTTGTAGCGAAATCCTTCTTTGCAAAAACTACCTTTGAAATGGCTGCGAAATTCATCGATGTTCCAGGCAGGTTGAAAAGAAGGTAGAATGACAAAGTGTTTTTCGAATTCGATGGTGCTGATCGCATCCGTTTCTGTAATCATTTCCTCGTGAATCTTTTCACCGGGACGAATGCCCACGATTCGCTTTTCCATGCCTGGAGCGATTGCCTCTGCAACATCGAGAATGCGATAGCTGGGAATGCGCGGCACGAAAATCTCTCCGCCCCACATGTTTGCAAGAGCGAACAGCACCATATTCACGCCTTCATCCAGAGTGATGTTGAAGCGAGTCATGCCTGGATGAGTGATGGGCAAGAATCCCTTTTCTTTTTGTTTGAGAAAAAACGGAATCACAGAGCCGCGGCTTCCCATCACATTTCCATAGCGTACAACAGAGAACTTGATATCGTGATTTCCGCGGTAGAGATTTGCCGCGATGAAAAGCTTGTCTGAGCAGAGTTTGGTTGCTCCGTACAGATTGATGGGCGCAGCAGCTTTGTCTGTGGACAATGCAACAACCTGTTTGACGCCCTTTTCAATGCATGCTTCAATCAGATTCTGCGCGCCCAGGATGTTTGTCTTGATTGCTTCGAGAGGATTGTATTCTGCCGCGGGAACCTGCTTGAGGGCCGCCGCGTGCACCACCGTGTCAATTCCTTCTACCGCATACGAAAGACGCTCTTTGTCACGAACATCACCAATGAAATAGCGAATCTGCTTGTACTGCGATTCAGGAAATTCCTGCGCCATCTCAAACTGTTTCAGTTCATCACGCGAATAGACCACGAGACGCTTGATATCGGGGAACTGCTTGAGGATAGTTCCCACGAATCGCTTTCCAAAGGAGCCAGTGCCCCCGGTTACAAGAATGGATTTCTGATTCAGCACAATCTTACTTCTTTTTAATAAATTTTCTTAACCACTAAGACATTTCAAGAAAACGCTTCAAAAGGGCAAGGCCTGCACGGCCGCTTTTTTCAGGATGAAACTGGCAGCCATACACGTTGCCCATGCGGATCACAGAAGAAATCTGGCGCCCGTTGTAGTAGCAATCTGCGAGTCTGTGCGCGTCATCATCCGGAACCACAGTGAATGAATGCACGTGATACATGGTTGCACCTGGTTTTGTATTCGCAAGAATTGTGTTATCCCACGTTTGAATGGAATCGGGGCGCACCAGAGCTTCCCAGGCTATGTGAGGAATCTTGTGAGGCGCTCCTTCCATGGTGGTAGAAGGAATTCGAACCACTTTGCCTGGAATCAGATTGAGTCCGCGATGTTCTCCAAATTCCATGCTGACGGTTGCAAGCATCTGCATTCCCAGACAAATTCCCACGAGAGGCTTTCCTGATTTCGCATATTCGCGAACCACAGAATCAAGTCCTCGTTCAATGAGGCCTCGCATGCCGTCTGCGAAAGCCCCCACTCCAGGCAGTACCAGTCTGGGAGCGGATACGATGAGTGCTGGATCATCTGTAAGAACTACATTTGCTCCGCATGCCTCAAAAGCGCGCCGAACGCTGTAGAGATTCCCGATCCCGTAATCGATTACTACAACGTCAAAGCTCATCCGATCTCACCGAAACTCCGAGTGCGGCCGCAGAAGAGCGAATCTCCGCGAGAGTAGAACGATTGTAATGTAAAATATCAGCCATCGCAACCGCGTCCGCGTGCCCATCTGTAACCACCTGCTTGAGGTGTTCGACTGTACCCATCCCACCGCTTGCAATGACCGGGACAGAAACCGAATCACTCACTGCGCGAACGAGATCGCAATCAAAGCCCTTTCGCGTTCCTTCTTGATCGACAGAAGTAAGAAGAATTTCGCCTGCACCCAGACCGACAGCACGCTTTGCCCATTCCACCACATCCAGGCCTGTTCGCTCGCGGCCATTGTCTGTGTAAACTTCCCAGCGATCTTTTGCCTGGCACTTCGCTTCAATAGAAAGAACCATGCACTGGGATCCAAATACGTGGGCAATTTCCCGAATCAAATCAGGACGCTTCACCGCGGCAGTATTGATGGCGACTTTGTCTGCACCTGCGCGCAAAATTTCTCGCGCATCATCTACAGAACGAATTCCACCTCCCACAGTGAGAGGAACAAAAACGTCGTGCGCAGCGCTGCGAATGATATCGTGCAGACTGTTTCTACCGTAGAGACTTGCAACAATATCCATGTAAACGAGCTCATCGATGCCCTGTTCGTAATACTTGCGGGCAAACTCCTGAGGGTCCCCGATGACTCGAAGGCCTTCGAGATGAATGCCTTTGATCAGGTTCGGTCCCTTTATGTCGAGACGGCCGATGAGTCGAATGGTGCTCATGGATGAATTTTGTACGGGCGTGACTTAGACCGGCGTATCAAGATAAGAAGCATATTTGAGCTGCCACACACCATCTTTCTGTTCCCACAGGTGGGGCGATCGCCAGCTGTCGATCACTTCATGAACCTCTGCTTCGGTAATGTTGCAGTAGTCCAAAAACTCGTCAAAATATTTGTGAGGAAATTCACCGTCGTATCGCTTAACCAGCGCTACACCCTCTTCGCGTGTAATTTTGCCGTCACGGATCTCATGCGCCGCATCCGATGTCGCGCGGCCAATTCCGAATTTGATATACGCCAGGTAATAGTGAAAACCGTCTATCTTGTCATCGAGACTCGCGTACTTTGAGTATGTGCCCTGAGAACGTTCTGGATTCGGAGTGAAGCCTGTATGCTCACGGCAGTAGTAATAGTTCTCCTGCGGATCCCAGAATTTGTAATAACTAAAGAAATGAATCTCGGTCTTATTCTTCGTAATCGACTCGTACGGGGGTGCGGCAAACGGTTTTAAATCTGCAAGGCTCACTCCATGCTCCGTCCAGAATTCAGGCGGCATGCCGGAAAAATAATGAGTGTCATGATCCTGAATATCGCGCGTTGGCCTGTGAGCGTTTTTCATATCGCCGCCGTATTCTACTTCGCCGTTTTCTCCGTACATGATCAGCTGAATGCCATGATTCACAGCCATGTGCATCGGGAAGTTCGTCTGGCCATAGATAAAGGGCTGGAATGGATCACCGAGATATCTAAACGCCAGCTCAGTCAGGCGACGAGTCGTCTTCCCATTCGGAGTGCCCAGTATATTGTCGAAACCGGATGCAATGAATGCGTCCAGATTCTTGCGCCCGATTTCAGTGGCCTTCAGAGGCGCCCACGTCACGGTAAGCGGATTCATTCCATATTTGTATTTGAGCTGATGAGCAACGAAACCGCCGTCTTTGCCCCCACTGCCAGGCACGATCACATCGTATCCACCGTCGTTGCGACGAAAGCGGTCGCACAGTTCCTTCAGTTCTTTTTCGCGCTGCGCCCAATCAATCTTTGTCTTTTTGTATTCGGCAAAGTTGCACGCGGAGCAGACGCCGTTTTCGTCGAACGTGATCCGCGGGCGCTGATTGGATACGGTACATTTCCGGCAGAATTTGACTTCCACCGGAAGTTTATACATCTTGATCGTATCTTTTCTTTCCATTTTTTTCCTGTCAGGCGTGACTGACTTCTGATCTATTGGGGCGCAGCCTTTTGTAAACGCCAAAGCACAGGTTTGCCAGGCGCGCTTTGGAGGCCATCCAGAATGTTTTGAAGCTTGCAGGGCCTGCTGGTTCAATGCTCATCGTGTAGGAGGAGCTTTTCGCGCCCTCTGGACCAACCATAACAAATCCGTCACCCATTGTATGGACACCCTGCGAAAGAGAAAGGCGCTTGCGCAACTCTGGTTGCTCAATAGAATCAAACGGAACGTGCTGCTGGATAGGCTTGAAGCGCGAGCCGACAGGAAAGCATCCCATGAGAATGATCTTTCTTTGACCACCTGACGCGGGGGCAGGAAGACGACCGTGGTACGTCTTGTTCACAAAGAACGCCACATCACCGGCAGTACCCGTGAGTGGGACGAACATCTTCTTCCAATAGTAAGAGCCGATCCAATCCAGCGCCAGACCCACCTTGTTGATGAAAGACCGCGGAAGGAGATGCGATCCTGGCCAAAAAGAAGTCACTCCCGCCGGTGTGGTCTGATCATTGATCAAATACGCCAGGTTACACTGCCCCACTGCATCCACGTGCATTCCCAGTCCGGGATCTGTGTCCATGGAGATCCTTGTTGAAATTTCCCAGATCTTGAAATCATCACCGACAACTTGAGAAAGCACTCCCTGCACTTCAGGGTGCGCCAGAATTTTGTTCAGCAAGAAATCCAGACGTTGGTCGCGACCAATAAGCGATGCGGCGCTCGGACTATTTGCAGAATAGTCAACGCTGATCGATTTGTCCGCGTGCAAGCGATCAATGATGGATTCAAACTCTTTTGTTTCCTCACTCGAGAGCACCTTCTGCGACAATTTCGCAAACCCATTTTTCTTCAGCGTTGCGATTGCGGCGGTTGCTGCTGTTCCCATAAATTCCTCCAGACTCAGCGTGTCGTTTTAAGTACGCTGCGTTTCACCAGTTTTCTTTCGCACAAGTAGAACGTCTTCAATCAAAAGAAAATCAAGACCCGAATTATCAAGCACATGAAATGCCTGCCTGTGATCATTCACAAGAGGCAGACCGTGGAGATTGAGACTCGTATTCAGAAGTGCTCCGGTTCCGGTGAGCGCGGCAAATTCCTCTATAAGACTATAGTATTGAGGATTTGCATCTTTTGTCACTACCTGCGGCCGAACACTGCGATCATAAGGATGAGTCCCTGCGCGAAAGCGTTCGTAATGTTCTGGTTTCGTATCAAACGCATTCGCCATAAATCTTGCCTGAAGACCCTTTGGATTGTGAATGTATTTGTCTGCGAAAGAATCGAGCACAGAAAGAGCGAAAGGCATCCAGAAGTCGCGCTTCTTAATCATCTCATTTATTTCTTTGACAACGTCTTCCTTTCCGGGATCTGCCAGGATACTGCGATTCCCGAGCGCTCTGGCTCCGAACTCCATTCTACCAGCGACGCGAGCGACCACATGTCCGTCTGCGAGAATCTTCGCCACATCCTTGTTCGTAACACCCCGACGCACTTCGTAGCGACTTTGCACCGCGTCCTCTTTCAGAAACTCGGTTACGCCATTTTGATCTACGGGCGGCCCCAGATAAAGATGATGCAGAGGTTTGCAGGCTGCTTCGCGAGCGCGCGCCGCCATGTATGCAACACCGATCGAGAGCGATTCATCCGCGGAAGAACCGCAAACAAAGAAATCATCCACGAAGTCTTGTTCTGCGAGAATTTTGTTGAGCTTCACATTCATGGCAACACCACCGGAAAAAACATAATTCCTGATGCCGGTTTCACGATGAATATTTGTCAGCAGCTCGGTTGCTGTTTTTTCCAGCCACATCTGAACGCCGGCCGCAACATTATCAAAACGATAGTATTGAAAGCGTTCCTTCATGAACTGAAACAGGTCCCGAGGACGATTCTGGTGAACAATCCGCATGCCGTTTACTTGCGCAATCTCGCTGAGTTCGTCTGCCACGCGCTCAGCGTGCTCTTCTTTGGCGTAAGGAGCAAGACCCATCACTTTGTACTCGTGTTCATAGGGACGCATTCCCAGATAGAGAGTAACCGTTCTGTAAACGCGAGCCAGCTCGCATTCTTTTGTATCCGCGAGGAGTTGAAACTTGTCTCCCTCGATCTTCCAGACTGTTTGATTGCGATTGTCCCCGAACGCATCTATGGTAAAACCAATCGTAGGATTTGATTTTCTTGGATTCGAATAATATCCATAGTAAATATGGCAGGAGTGGTGATCGTAAAACCGAACACGATCTTCAGGTATTCCGAGGAATTTCGAAATACATCTTTTTCGAATGCGATTGAACTCCTCAAGCTGCTCCACACCACTGAGTTTCAATAGGGACTCAGGATACTCATAGACGTCATCCTGGTGCTGGAACCTCTTCTGAGTCTTGAAAAGATTCAGATTGTAGTCTTTGTCAAACTCCTGTCCGCTCAGCTTCGGCTTCCAGTACTTCTCCATCTCCTCGATGTAGTCGCGAATCGTAAAAACAGAATGCTTTCGCATCATCAAATCGACGTAATCATGATGAACCCCGGCAATCGCGAGTTCATCAATGTCCTCAGGACGAATATTGTATGTTTTCAGGATGTGTTCAATGGTGTAGCGCGGAAATGCTTCCTCGTTCTTTCGTCCGGTAAACCGTTCTTCCTGCGCGGCAAAAACGATTTCACCGTCCTTATAAAGCGCGGCAGACGCGTTGTGATCGTCATAAATACCAATAATAATCATTTTTCACTCCAGTTTTGTCAGTATAGCATTGCGTATGAATTCGTGCGCGGGCACATCCGGATATGGCATAAAATAGGCGCGCGCGGGCCCTGACTGTTTCTCATAGTCCATGTCAGACATGTTCAGCAAATCGTCTAACGCCCTGGCAAAAGAAGAATAATCCGCCCGGTTAATATGCCAGGGTCCAGTCGTCGGAGGATCGTATTGGGCAAGACCCGAGAAATTAGAGAACAAAACTCTTTGCCCCCAGCCGAATGCCTCACGACCCGCCGTGGATGCGCTCGTCACTGCAACCAGACTCTGATCCATGATCCGATATGTGCTCCGCGAAACCGGATCGAAGTCTGCCAGATGAGTTGCTTCGCCCAGAAGACGTTTGTAATATTCCTTCTCTCCTGGATTCGGAGAGCGTGTAGCAACACAGACACGCGCTTTCGAATTTCTAGTCCAGCGCCGCAGAAAGTAATGAAGAACCAGAATCGCGCGTTTCAGTTCCGGTATCTCGAAATCCCGGTGAACTCCGGGATACCAATCAGAAATAAAGCACACATCAAACTCGCGCGAGCTTCCTGACCACGGAACGCGTTTGCGATAGTACCCCGCGATGAGAGAACCAACCGGATGAAACTGTTTCACCGGAACTTCATAACGGCGAAAAATATCGATATCAAACTGACTGTAGCAAAAGAACTCCGGCAGAGGCAGAATAGGTTCGCCGGTATTCCAGCGTTCTTCCACTGGAAGACGCGTGCCATTCTGAACTGCACAAAACGTGGCCGCCCCGGAAAACTCTGCAATCCAACGAAAATGGTGATTGTTGTCAATATGCGTGACGACTACACGGGCTCCCGATGCGCGAATGCAAGCAGTCAGGTACACGTGAAATGAACGTGATGCAATGTCACGATAGAACCTGGTTCGAAGAAAGAAGATCCTTACTTCCAGAAGCATGTACCAGAGCACGCGCGCGCCCAATAAATACTCTTCGCCGCGCACCGGCAGCACACATGCTTTTACGTCAGGCAGACAATATCCCAGAAGATACTGACTTCCTTCGCGATCAAAAATGGCAAGCTTGCTCTGGATTGGACTGCGAAACCTCGCGTTGCGCAAAACGCGCCTCAGGCGACCGGCCAGATAGAAAGCAAGTGCCACATATCTCAATAGTCGCCTCATGCCGGATTTGGGCGCTGCGAAAGCTGGAACTCGGCCATAGCCCAGTCAAGCGGAGTGTCAATGTCAATGGATCGATCTGCAGGCATCACGTATCCAAACGCGCCCGATTCAGAGAAGCCTTTCCCTGCGCGCAGATGAGCAGAGCTCGCAGCGTACAGAGCACCATTGATCACATACGCCGGTTCGAGATCCTGACGACGAGCCGGGACCTTCCCTCCAAGAATTGCTTTCATTTTTCCATCTCTGTCCAGGCGGTACATCCATTCAGGAGGAGAAGGTGCAGGCGAAAGCCCAACAGCGCTTTGACAACCAGAGGCAATAAAAGCCTGCATAAATCCATCAATGTCGCCTGACGTGCGAAGTGGCGATGTTGGCTGGAGAAGCAAAAGAATCTCGATTTCTGGAAAACAATCGATGGCATGCCTTACCGGATCCATGCCCGAAGCTTCATCCGTTGCCAGCTCGACCGGGCGTTTCAGAGCTTGAGCGCCAAGAGATTTAGCCACCGTGAGTATCTCTTCATCTTCCGACGAAACAACAATCATGTCCAGGAATGCCGCCTGACGGGCCGCTTCGATGGTCCATCCAATCAGGGGCCGTCCGCCCAGAATCTTGATGTTTTTTCTGGGGATGCCCCTGGATCCTCCGCGCGCCGGAATCAGGGCCAGAACCTTCTTGCCGCCGATCACGAAAATGTCTCGCCAAACTCTCCGTTCGCACGGCGGAAATCTTCGAGCCCTCCAATATCCAGCCAGTATTCACGCAGTGGATATGCGGATGTGGATTGGCCTGCCGTCCTGAGTTTGTCAAACAGTGTTGGCATATCAAAGAATTGACCCGAGGGAATGAGTTTTAGTGCAGCGGGGGAAATCGTGTAGATTCCAGCATTTACAAAAAACTTGTGAACGGGCTTTTCCTCAATGCCCCGAATTTCGTGACCTTCAATTCGGACCACTCCATAGGGCACCTGAAAATCGTATTCCTTCACGGCCATTGTCGCCGCGGCTTTGTTCTCTTCGTGAAACTTTAGCATGGCGCTAAAATTCGCACGCGTTAGAAGATCACCGTTCATGACCAGAATAGGCTCCTCCGGCACTTCGGGAAGAAGGGAGAGCGCTCCTGCCGTACCAAGGCTTTGCTTTTCGTGCAGATATTCAATTTTGACGCCCCATTTCGTGCCATCCCCAAAATAATCAGAAATGGTGTGCGCGAGATAGTTTACAGATACATAGAATCTGCGGAAGCCCTGTTCTGCGAAATTTTCTAAAATGTTTTCAAGGATAGGCTTTCCACCGACGGCCAGGAGAGGTTTGGGTGTATCTTCTGTCAGAGGGCGAAGTCGCTTCCCCTGACCGCCCGCCATAAGGACAACTCGATTGGGTTTCTCAACTGCGCCAATCAAATCATCCAGTGTAGCCAGCCCAACAATGCGACGGTCCGCATCCACTACAGGCAAATGATGGAGCACACCCCTTCGCATGATCGAAAGCATTTCCTCGTGCGAAGTATCTGGACGAACGGTCACGGGATTTGAATTCATCACGTCTCGCGCTGCAATATCAAGACTCTGACCTTTCAAAATCGCACGTCGAATATCTCCGTCCGTAAGAACACCTTCCAGCTTCCCGGCAGGCCCTGCCACCAGTACGAGCTGGATCCCCGTAGCATCAATCTGCTTGAGCGCATCGAGAATCGATCGCTCCGGAGCCAGAATACTTTGTTCCCAACTTCTCAAATCTTACCTCAAATCACACGCGCTGGATTTCCAACAATCGTGGCACCGGCCGCAACTTCCTGGATGACAACAGAGCCAGCTCCAATCACAGATCCAGCGCCGACGCGAGTTCCCGGTACCAATATGGCACCCGCACCGACGAAGACAGATTCCTCAAGCGTCACGCCGCCACAGAGAATTGCGCCAGGCGAAACGTAGCAATGCGCGCCCACTCTGCAATCGTGATCTACACGCGCCGCCGTATTGATCACAACGTTTTCGGCGATTCGAACGCGGTTCTGAATTACAGCTCCAGCAAGGATCTGCGCGCTGGGATCAATTTCACATTCATTCCCCACAATCGTGTCCGGGTGAAGCACACCCTGCACCGTGAAACCCATTTGAAGCCACGCGGAATACTGCGTGCGCCGTCGCTCTACATTCTTTACTGCGCCAAACCCGTTGAGTACGGAATTCCCGCTTGCTGGAAGCGACTCCAGATAAGAGTCATTGCCCAGCACAGGAATACCAAAAATGAGTTCGCCCGGAGACAAGGCGCCATCAATTACGCCATCCACGGAAATCCCGGCGCGCAAGGCCGAGTCCAGAACGACTCTCCCATGCCCACCTCCGGCGATTAGAAGCAGAAGTCCTGATTTCATTCGTTCAGCAACTCCTCAGCGCTATAGGTTCTGGTTGCTTTCTTTCCGATCCATTTCCAGTACGCCATGGGCGAAATACCATTTCCTGGTCTCTTTACACCGAGATTTTCTTCCGTAAACTCCTGGCCGCTTTGAATTTCGCGCAGGGCAACCAGACTCTTCCTGGCCACGCTCCTATTCTTTCTCTCAGAAATGGTTGGGCGTTTGCGACCATCGCCTAACGCTTGTTCTACGTCACGAATCGCATGAACCATTTCCCTGAGTTCCGCGGGTTCGAGAGACGCCTTGTGATCGGGGCCATCCATACCGCGATCCATTGTAAAATGCTTCTCTATAACGCACGCGCCTCGTGCAACGGCAGCCACCGCGACGTGAATGCCACGGGTATGGTCAGAGTAGCCTGTTTTCAAACCGAAGGAAGAAGCGAGTGTATCCATCGCACGAAGATTCACTTCGCTCATGGGGGCGGGATACTCTGTGGTTGCGTGCAGAAGGATGACCCTGTTTCGCAGTTCGTCCCACGCTTTTTGAGAATCCCCGATCTCGATCAAAGAAGACCTGTCAGGATTTCCTGTCGGATTAAGGAAACCAAATGCTATGATCGCCAGAGCCGCTTCCACCTCTGAAAGATCGCTCATGCCGGTCGATAAGATGATTTTCTCAGCGGAACGAGCAATTTGAAGAAGAAAGGGGCCGTTCGTGATCTCTCCAGAAGGAATCTTGATGGTTCGAATTCCGAAGCGTTCCGTGAGGAGACGAAGACTCAGAGAATCAAAAGGTGTAGACAGAAATTCGATCCCAACTTGCTTTGCGTGCGCAATCAGATCGCTGTGAGCGGATTCATCGAGCTCCAGTTTCTTAAGCATCTCCGCCTGACTTTCGTCTCCTTTCATTGCGCGAATCTGATACTCAGCACGCGGCGCAGATGCGCTGACCAGCGCTTCTGTGCGAAAAGTCTGAAACTTTACTGCATCCGCACCCGCACTGGCTGCGACTTCGATCATCTTTCGCGCGACTTCGAGAGATCCGTTGTGATTGACGCCAGCTTCAGCGATAATGAAGCACTTGCTCATGCGAGATCTCCGGGCTTGAGATCGTAGAATGTCTTCTTAACTGATCGATTTTCGCGTCTGGCTTCCAGAATCTTCACGATCTTCTCACTCGCACCTGCGCTGCCATACGGGTTTACGGTTTGCGAAAGCAAATTCTGAAACTCATCCGAATAGATCTTTTCAATGCAAGAACGAATTGCAGTCGAGTCCGCATTGCAATCGAGAACGCTTTGCGCTCTAAGACGACCTTTTTGACGATCGCCCACATTGATCGTAGCTTTGCGAAAGGAAGGAACTTCAATCAAACCGCTGGAGGAATTCCCCACAACACCGTCCACATGCCGTAAACACGAAAGGTACCTCAGCTGCCCGAGGGATGTGAACGCCTTTGAGTTTGCGCGACGCGCCGTGAATTCTTCAATCAACCGAAAGATAACGCGGCTGTCATTGTCTGCATTGGGCATCGTGAAAATGCAATGTATGTCCGGAAAACTGTCCAGAGCGCTGAGCAACGCTCGCATCTGAGTCTCAGAGGACTCAGACTCCAGCGTAACCGGATGAAACGTGATCAGAAGATTTCGCGCACCGAGTTTAAAATCAAGCGCCTGCTCCAATTCCGACCGCCCGAGCAAAGCAATCTTAGAAATTCCGTCGAGACCCAGTCCCCCGACTACATGCACGTTTTGTGGATCTTCTCCAAGCTGAATCACGCGCCTGCGGTAGGCATCCGCTGCAACAAAGTGAAGATGTGACATCTTCGTAATAGAGTGGCGAATGGCTTCATCAAACGCACCCTCGGTTGTTTCTCCGCCGTGAATATGAACGATTGGAATTCGTGCCACAAGGGCAGCTGAAGCGGCCGACAGAAGTTCATAGCGATCACCGAGCAGTACAATGCAGTCAGGCTTCAACTCCTGAAATGCGGATGCAAATCCGATCAGCCCCACGCCCATGGATTTAGCAACACCAGAGGGCGTATCTGCACTGAGCACCATTTCAATTTTTCTATCTATGGAAAAGCCATCGCTTTCAATCTCGCGGTAAGTAAATCCAAACTCAGGGGATAGATGCGACCCGGTTGCGATGATCTGCAATTCAAGGTGAGTGGAAAGACGAATCCCTTCCATGACCCAGCGAAGAAGTCCATACTCAGCGCGCGTACCCGTAACAACACAGACCCTGGTTTTCATCACCCTAGAAGTTCCTGGACGTGCTTGATTACCGTGGACTGATCCGCATTACTGAGAGAAGTCGAACATGGAAGAGTAACAAGAGTAGACCACAGTTCATCTGTGACACCCAGCTCTTCTCTGGGACAACCGCCAAACGGAACCTGAAGATGAATTGGCTTCCAGAAAGGACGCGCGTCCACTCCCCTCTCACGCAGACTCTTCCTCAACTCTCCTGACTCCATTTTCCCGTTGCGAAGTGTGAATCCGGAAAACCAGCAAGCAGATTTGCCATAGGCCGGATCAGGAAAAGGAAGGACTCCAGACAGGCCAGTCAGAGCATTCGCGTACGTTGCCTGAATGCGACGCTTTTTTTCCACGAACTCAGACAGCCTCTCAAGCTGCGCACACCCAACGGCCGCCTGAAGATTCGTCATGCGATAATTGAATCCAATTCTATCGTGATCATAATCTGCACCGACGCGAGCTGTTGTCGTCAGATGACGAGCGAGTTGAACCAGGGATGCATCGTTGCCGCATATGGCTCCGCCTCCACCTGCAGTGACCGTCTTATTTCCGTTAAACGAAAACACAGTCAGATCCGCGCCGGTATCGGCGATCTTCCTGCCGCGATAAATAGTGCCGAGGGCCGCCGCTCCGTCCGCAACCACAGGAAGGTTATGCTCTTTTGCGGCGCGAACGATCCCATCCATGTCTGCCGCGATACCCAGAACGTGCACCGGCATAACCGCTGCTATGCGCCGCCCAGTTTGTCTGTGATAAACCTTGCCGTTTTTCTTGTCGGTACCTGAAAGCACCTTTGCCAGAGATTCGGGATCCAATGTCCAGGTGTCTTTGTTAACATCCAGTAGATATGGCATGGCGCCGCAATGTGCAATCGCATTTGCGCTCCCGATAAAAGTAAATGACGGAAGAATCACCAGATCGTCACGCTCCACGCCCGCTGCAATGAGAGCAGCATGCAGCCCTGTCGTCCCGGCAGAGGTGGCGACCGCGTACGCAGCCCCGGACAGAGCGGCTACCATCTCCTCGAGACGATTCACAAAAGCACCCACTGACGACACAAACGTACTTGTGACGCATTCCTGGAGGTATTTTGCCTCGTTTCCAGTGAGATCTGGAATTGCCAGAGGAATCATAGTGCGCTAACTCCGGATGCAGCAAATACATTCTGCTTATACCAATCGAATGTCAAACGAACTCCCTGCTCTACGCCAACCGAAGGTGTATAGCCCGTAACCCGTATGGTCTTACTCATATCTGGACAACGACGCGAAGGAGATCCGGCAACGGCAGGTTCAGCAATCAGATTCAGCTTTCTGCCCGTTGCAGAAACGATGATCCTGGCAAGATCGCCTATCGTAACTTCCGTTTCAGAGTTTCCGATATTGAAAGTTCCGCCGGAAGCAGCATCGGCAAAGAGCAACCTTTGAATTAATTGCACTGCATCGCTGATGTAACACATCGCACGCGAATGATCCGCGGAAGCGATGGCAAGATCTTCTCCGTCTCTTTTTTCATAAGATTTCTTAAGTAATTCCGGAACCACATGAGAAAGCCCCATCCGAGGGCCATAGATATTGTGGGGTCGAATGATCGTAAAAGGAATGCCCGAATGCTGACACATGGCTTCCCCGTAAATCTTAGAAAGCATGTAAGAAGTGCGCGGCTGAGCAAGATCAGTCAGAGCAAGGGGAAAATCCTCAGGAGTCGGCAGCGGCATGTTAAGATGTATCAACGATCCCGCCATCACCTCGGAGGTGGACGCAAACAAAAACCTGGTCAGTTTTTTCTGACGCCGACCAAACGAAATCGCGCGGTCGGTTAGAGCTACGTTGTCGCGCAGCACAGAATATGGTCGCTCAAGCACATGCCTTACCCCGATGATTGCTGCGAAATGCACTACGATTTCAAAATCATCCGGCAGTGCCCACTCTTGCTCTAGCAAGTCCATTTGCGTGATTTCAACGCCACGTTTCTCAAGTTCTGCGAGAAAAGGATCACGAACGCCACGTGCGAAGTTGTCAGCGATCGTCACTCTGTGCCCGGATGCTGCGCAAGCCTCCGCCAGATATCCGCCAATGAAACCGGCACCGCCGGTGATAAGAATGCGACTCACGATGGTGATCCTCTTCCAATAGACTTAACTTCATGCTGCCGGGCAACCAGGGACTCGATTTGAGCTCTTGATAGCACATTGTTTGTATCCAGAATCTTAGGCCGATTCTCTCCAATCCAGGAAGCAAAATCAAAATCCCGATACTCGCGATGGGCTACAGCAAGAACAATTGCGTCAAAACCTGATGCCGGGGGTAGCTTTTGAAGAACGACTGCATTCATCTCCGGCCAGTCATGGACCAGAGGATCGTGATAAACAACTGACGCGCCAGCCTCAACAAGAGCGCGTGCGAAGATTTCGGAAGCTGAATAACGAGTATCTCCTACATCTGGCCGATAACTTACACCCAGCAAGAGAACCTTTCTCCCTCGCAAATCTCCGCCGAACATACCTGTTAGGCGCCCGACACTGACGAGAGGCATTTGATTGTTCACCGCAACAGCCCGACGTGAGAAAGGGAAATCCAGTTCAGGGCGCTTGAAAATTGTTGTCGCAGAAAACCGCGCGAACAATGGATCCTTGGTCAAACAATACCCACCGACACCGAATCCAGGCTGACGAATATTGTTATGCGTTGGCCGCATGCGGATGGCATCAAGCACCTGAAACAAATCAACGCCAACACTTTCAGCAAAGCGACCCCACTCTTCGATGAATGCAATGTTCGTAGCTCGATAACTATTTTCTAGAACCTTGGCAGTCTCCGACGCTGTAATCGTGTCCATGCGCGACATCGGAAAATCCTCTGCATTGACCACTGTTAGCAAAAACTCTTCGCATTTGCGAGCAGCAGCTTCGTTGTATCCTGCAAAGACACGCCAGAAATTCGTAATCGAGGATAGGTACTGATTTCCGGGCATGACTCTCTCGTATGAATGAGCAAGTAGAAAGCTGTCTGGATCCAATCCGCGCTCTGCAAAACAAGCCCGAATCTCGGGCGCTACCACGTGTGCGCAGGTTCCGGGTGGAACTGTCGTTTCTACCAGAACAAGACAGTCGGGCGAAATTCTAGTTGCAAACGTACGAATGGCCGCGCGCAATCCGGAGAAATCTACAAATGGCTCTCCATCTGCAGAAGTCGGGCCAAGATCAAGATTGATGTCCACGATCACAACGCTCGCGAGGCGAAAGGCTTCCGCATCCGCCGTGGCAACAAGATTGCCGCGTCTGTATGCCCTGGAAGTTGCCGCTACAAGGTTTGCGTCGTCTGTCTCAGCTGGAAACTTCCCCTCGTTGAGAGACCGAATCACTCTTTCTCCGCGTGGACCGGGCAGGTCTATTCCTACGACATTGAAGCGTGGGTTGCCCTGAGGATCTGCGGCCTCTGACACCGCCACAGACATCGCCGCGCCAACGAAGCCCAGACCCTGGACACAGACGACGGGCCTGGATTTCCCATCTGTGCGAATGCCAGCAGAAGCAGCTAACTGCTCAAAGGTGAAAGAAGGATCTGTCATAATTTCCCTCGACGAAGTTGTTTCAGGAGATGCGACCAGGAGCTCGACCAGTGATTCACAGCATGACCATATCTAGCCACAAAGCGAGATACCACAGAAGAATTCTTCTTCATCCAGGCGTGAGGATCTAACTTGAAGCGTGCGTATTCGTCAAACAAAGTGGACGCAGTTCTGTGCACAATGCCCGCGTCCTCAAGTGCTTTGAAATCTCCTACACACCATTCTTCCTCTTCGCAGTAGAGTCTCGACCATAGAATCATAGTTGGAATTCCGCACTGAAGGCATTCCAGGAACCCGGTGCCTGGCTGATCCCAGAGAACCAGCGACGCATGATTGAGCGTTTCCATGGTCAGACCCTTGTCAAAATGTTCTGCGCGATCAAAGTATTCACCGCCCACCGTTTCGAGTTGCGCATAAGTCTCTCGCATCAAATACAATGTCAGAGCGTTGTACGGTTTGCAGTGAATGCGAACCTTTCGCTCATTGGCGTGCCGGGCCACATCGATCATTTCCGCAGAGAATGACTGCAGCACGTCGCGACGCACGGAAGAAGCCCCCTGAGGAGCGCCAGGAAAACGTTTCATCATTTGCGGCATCCAGAGCATGTCAAAGCGTCGACCCAGACCAATGCGGTATTTCGACCAGTAGAGTCTACGTTCTGACATCCAGGGACCAGGCATGGGCAATACTTGAAGTGAAGAGAATTCTGGATGCTCTGGAAGCCTTGTCCATCCCCAGCTCAAGAAGATGTCGGTGTCGGGGAATTCGACTTCCAGCATATGCGTAAAATCTCTATAATAACCGTAGTGTCCACCGTGCTGAAACTTCACGATCTTGAAACCCCTGGCGCGCGCCGCGCCGATCACGAACATAGAATGCGACGATCCATCCCCGGATGAAATCAACGCACGGGTTTGGAACTCCCGGAGCAAGTCGTCCGCGATTGCATGATTCTTACCAACGCCTTCTAAAAACTGCGCGGGAAAAAAATCGCAAAAGAATCTTACCAGAAGAGACCGCGCTATCGCTCGCTGTTCCCCTGAAAGTCCGCAGAAAGAGAATAATTTATCCGCAGCTTCGCTTCGCGCCAACGCGGTGAAGAGCTCAATGCGACGGTCCTGATCCATGGATACATCCGGCCATGTCCAGTGATCAGAAACTCTCTTGATGTCTTTTCGAAGAAAGAATCCGCGCCTATGAAATGCAACGTCCGCGTTCGCAAGTGTCAGTACAGGGATGGTTTCGCGAGGAAACAGGCGACCGATGAACATATTCCATCGCAAAGCAAGCCGCTCTCGCCAGGTAGTGACGTCCATCTGAAAGAGCCGATTGCGCGAAGGAACGGAAGGAGAAGGTTCAAATTCCAGTTCAACTTGAGATGCTTCCAGATTCCACACTGGAGCGAGATATGAAATCACCCATTGATTGAATCCAGGATCCAATGCATATGCTTCCACATCTTCTGCAATGCTGGGAGCATTTCCTACCCGGCCTTTGGGCACCGCGACATCTGACCCAGATTGATTCAATGCGCGCGAAATGCGAAGCAATCTGTCAAAGAAAAGATGGGCAACCGGCAGGATACCGCGACGCATATAGACACGCCCGGCCGAACGTTCAATTTGTTGCGTTTCGCAATATTGGGTGCAAAGCAGATCCACACCAAAAATCGTAAAATCGCGAAGACCGGCAGACAATGAAAGAAGGTCAGACGCCGGGACAATCGTCCCGCGCACTTGCTCGCTTTGAAAGAGAGCAACGCAGTCTGAATTCACTGGCTCTGCCGTGAGAAGTCTTGTGGCCATTATTTTGCGGAAGCCCAAACTCGCTCTTTGTAATTCAGGATTCGTCTTTCGATCAAAAACCAGGACAGAATGGCGAGTAGAAACACGATGGCCACATTCGCAATGTCTACAAAGAGCCACAGGAAAGACCCGGCCGGCGGTGACATACCTGATCTTTCCAGAAAACGTTCCGAAAGGCGATAAACAGGCAAATGAAATAGATAGAGCCCGTAAGATATTTTGCCAATGAAGCGCAAGGTTTTGCTCTTAAGCACACCAGGAACCAAAAATCCAGTGACTACACCGTAAAGAACTACAAGTATAGAGAGAGTCAGCAAAGGTGCACCACCCATGAAGAACCAGCGAGTCTGTTCACCCGGAGTGGCAAAACTGAACATTGCGAAGACGTACGCCAGGGCGGCAAAAAAAAGATACGTGTAGCGCCTGTACCATCCTGACGTAGTCTGATGGTTCGTCTCAGAGCGTGAACGCACAAGAATAGCAAGCCACACACCCATCCCGATTTGAGAGAAATGCCAGAACGGATTGTGGTATGCGCCGCCCTGATACTTGTGCAGCACGTAGGGCATCATACAGGCGTTCAGAAAAAAGAAAAAAAGAAGCGACCAGGAGAATCGTTTCAGGTTTTGGATCTGCCCTACCAGAAAAGGGAACACGAGGTAAAATGCTTCTTCGATCGATAAAGACCATGCGTGCGGAAACCAGTAAGGATTTGGAAACCTGTGAGTGACCTCAAGAAATTTTGGAAGGACTGTGGTGTACGTCACAAGGTAAAAATAGTTCAATATGGTTACGGCCGCGCCGTCGAAGTAGTAAATCAATGGCAATAGAACGAGTGGAACGACGGTAAAGATCGGAGGCAGGAGGCGAAGAGCTCTGCGTACATAAAACTTTCCGTAACGAATGCGACCGCTTCTTTCCTTTTCCTGAAACAACAAACTCGAAATGAGAAAGCCAGACAGTACAAAGAAAACATCTACACCGATGAAACCACCCGTGAACAGCTCTCGATCGCCAATGCGCAAGAAGAACCTGGAATAGAGGTGATCCCACATCACCATCAGACAGGCGAAAGCCCGGATGCTATCGATTTCGGAAATGTATTTCATAAAAGGAGAATCAGACAGGATTGGCAGATCCGCGAAGGAAAGAATGCAGCATACGAGCAGCATGCCCGTATGCGATCTCCTGAGCTTCGCGCGTCATTCCGCCGATGTGTTGTGTAATCACGACTTGCCTTCCGGACTTTGCGTAATCCAATAAAGGACTATTCAGACGATTCTTGATTTCATCCGCCAGAACATCCACTCCTGCCCTGGCCTCAGGATTGTTCTTCAAAAACCCAACCAGATCAGACTCGTTGATGATCTCACCACGCGCGGTATTGATGAGCAGAACATCCTTTTTCATGCGAGCAAAACTCGCCGCATGAATCATGTTCGTGGTCTCCGGGGAAACGTGCACATGAATCGAAATCACGTCACTTCTCTCGAACAATTCTTCGATCGTTGCAAGCTGGGAAATATCGGCCCTATCAACCTTCTTGTATGGATCGTAAACAAGAACTTGCGCACCAAAAGCGCGGCAGTAGCCAGCGTATAGAGATCCCAGCCGACCATAGCCAATGACACCAACCGTCAGTGAGTTCAACTGGCGTCCAATGTAGTGAGTGTAATCCCATTCTCCCTCAAGAGCACCCGCATGACTCCATAGCACTTTGCGAAGTTGCGCCATGGTCAGCGCGAATGCGAGCTCTGCCGTAGAAGAAATCCTATTGATAACCTCTCGTTGCTCTGTGAGAGAGAGCACAGTGATGTTTCGAGCTGCGGCGGCTTTCTTATCAATGTGATTCGTGCCGGTGGAAGCGGTGCAAATGGCCTTCAGATTTCCTGCAGACAGGATCTCCTCGCCGATATAGACGCGACTCTTGTTGGGGTTCGTAAAAATCGCATCATAAGAAGAGATTTGTCCGATTACTTCTGAAGGCTCGGGATCGTCCAGGTACGTGACTTCTCCCGCAGATTCGAGAACCTCAGGTACACCGGCGATGTGAAGCACAGGGGTGATAACGAGAATTCTTGGCATATCGTCAGGTTCCGGACGCGGCTTTTTCGAGTATCTTTTCTGCGATCAAGAAATCAATTTCTGTGTCCACGTTAATCGCTCTTTCAGGAGGAAGAATGTAAGGTCTGCTATGCTTTGATCCAAAGCGACGATTCTCCTCCATTAAGTGTTTGCGACTCAACGCATAAATGGAGCCACTTCTAATGTATGCATCCGGCTTCAAATCCTGTCGCCGCATCTCCGGAACCTCTGGCAGACAAAAATCGACGATGAGGTCATCCACAATCTTCTTGATACGGATCGGATGATGATCGTCAAGTTTGTGCACGGCAATGACCGAGTCCGCGCCAGTCTCGACGAGTTTTTGAATGCAAGAATCTATGTCGCCAGTTGTCTTCAACGGATTCGTACACATCATTTCAATAATATAGTCGTACTTACTATTCTCCTCTTTCTCAACCCAGCTGACAGCATGCTGCAACGCCGAAACAGACGATGCTGTGTCGGTGGAGAACTCCGCGGGACGAAGAAAAGGTGCGTCGGCACCGTAGCGAATCGCCGTGTCGCGAATCTCCGGATCGTCTGTGGAAATGATATAACGAGTCAGGTATTGTGAAGCGAGCGCAGCACGAATCGTGTACGCGATGAGCGGAACTCCAAGGATGGGCCTTATGTTCTTGTGCGGAACGCTCTTCGAGCCTCCGCGCGCCAGAGTGATGCCAAGAATTCTAGGTTTGGTAGTCATACGATTTTCTCTATAGTTTAGCTGAACGTCAGGCTGTGGCACAAAGGCGAATCAATTGTCTTCGAGAGGAAGGATCGCGACTTTGTTTCCAATTAATGCGCCGGATCGAATGAGAGCAGGAGCGGTCACAGTTCCAAGGCCATACCGCGCAATGTAAACGGGTTCCTTCTTCTCGCGACGCGTATAATCGGCACGAAGTTGCGCGTAAACCCCGTTGTCTTTCTGCCAGATATTGCTATACTCTCTGTTCGCCCAGAAAACGGATTCATACATGTCACCGTAGTAGCAATGTATAGCTTCGCGCAGCAACTCCCACTTCAACCCGGGAGAGCGCAGATTGATATAGACCACCGCGTCCGGAAAGAAATTGCGAGCTGCTTCATCCTCGATCAACTCCGCCAGAATTTCAACGAATGTCCTTTCACGATCGTCCGCCGCGTAGGGAAGAACGTCGGGCCCTACGGGAAGATCCCGCAGAAGCTCGGCCTGTGCAGAATGAACAATGAATCTGCCTGGCGGAGCGTCCTTCATCTGGCCCAGCAAAGACAGAAGAACGGTATGAGTACCTGCGTCATGGCCCAGAAAACAATAAAGCGTATGTGAATTCTCAGCACGCATGAATTCTGGAAGCTCCATCGAATAACCAAGGCGACCACTCCCAAGAATCTGCGAAATTGCTTCTGCTCGTTTTATGTTAGCATGATGATTGATGCCGTGGTGATGATACACTACAGCGCCCGGTGTGTACGCGATCCATATCTGATTCTCAATCAACTGAGCGGCCCAGAGGCGATCTTCGATGTGAGGCGTCTCTTCATCAAAGGGAAATCTCTCCCACACCGAGCGACGCAATATGCTGTTGGCGTTGTGAAAAAAGGTGTCCTTCTTCTGTACTCGAAACTCGATACCGAATGTGTTGAGCAAGTCCCTTTTGTCGAGAGGATGCGATGTGTGCATGGGAAGCTGCCGGCCGTATGCTGCGCCAATGGTTGTATCGTCCATCGCAGAAACAAAACTGGCAAGCCAGCTCTCCTCCGCAGGCACGCAGTGAGCAGAAATAATGACCACGAGTTCCCCGCTCGCAGCTTCTATGCCTGCATTGATGGCTCTGCCCGGCTTAAAGTCTCCAATTTCGAGGATTCGTCCCGATGGGTATTCCTTGCGAAAGATGGCGCACGTTGCGTCTGTGCTCTGGTTATCCACCAGAATGACCTCGAAATCCTGGTACGACTGACGCTTCAACTGCGGAAGAAGACGCGGCAGCCAGTACTCTTCGTTCTTTGCTCGAATGATAATGGAAACACGAGGCATAGGTTAGCTTAGCATTGCCTTTTCAATGAGAACGTCTTCGGAAATATCGACGACGGCTTTTTTCCCGACTACATTGTTTATCTCATACGTCGCGAAACCTGTGCCTGGCCCCCGAAAGGAAATCATCTCGGATGAAATGATTTCTCCTGCGCGAATCGCGCGCGCAGTTGCAATCGAGACGCGTTGCTGCTCTCTCTTCACAAGCTCTTCAGGAAGTAGATGTTTCTTCCCGTCACCCATCATGGACTCAATCGCTCTAATCTGCAAAACAACTTCTTTGAGATCCGCCGGATTAAGAGATATCTTGTGATCAAATCCCGGCATGTTGTTGTCGAGCGTGATGTGACGTTCCACTATGCAGGCACCGCGCGCCACGGCAGCGAGCGTAGGCAAGCTCTTCGCACTGAACTCTTCATGGCCAGAATAGCCAACAGGAACGCCGTAACGCTCACGAAGAAGATCAATCATTCGAAGTTGAACAAGCGAGAAAGGAGTCGGATAAGCGGACACGCAATGAAGCAGAGCGAAAGGACAATCGTATTTACGAATGACTGACACAGCCATGTCGAGTTCTTCGATTGTGGACATACCGGTAGAAACGATCAAAGGCTTTCGTTTCTGAGCCAGCACCTCAAGGAGCGGAATGAAAGTAAGATTGTGGCTCGCGCTCTTGATCACTTCAGGCTCAAGTGCATCGATCTCCTTCGCAGAATTCAGTTCAAAGGGAGTTACAAAGAAAGGAATCGCTTTCGAACGCGAATAATCACGAAGCTCCATTAGCTGCGATGTAGAAAACTCGACAGCCTGACGCACTTCTCGATAGGTTGAACCGAAAGCAGGAAAACGCAAATCGGGGGCATCGAGAAACGAACGCACGGCGAGACTGGGCACATGACGCTTCTGAAACTTCACAGCATCACAACCTGCCGCTTTTGCTGCATCAATCAGTTGCTTCGCAATTTCCATGGAACCGTTGTGGTTGAGTCCCACCTCGGCGATGACGAATACAGGCTGCCCGTCTCCGACGATTTTGTCGAATAGCTTAATCTGCATAGTTCCTCTCTTGATCAATTGTGAGCGGCGAATAGTTCTTCGTATTTGCCGGCTCGACGAATCTGTCCTGCGCCAAGCTCAATGACCTGATCGCAATTCTTTACAGTACTGAGTCTATGGGCAATCATCAGAATCGTCAGATCTTTACCAAGACCTTCGATTGCTTCCATCACCGCTTGCTCAGTTTCATTATCAAGCGCGCTGGTCGCCTCGTCAAAGACGATAACGGATGCTTGCTTGTAGAGTGCTCTTGCAATGCCGATCCTCTGGCGTTGTCCACCTGAGAGCCTGATGCCGCGTTCTCCGACAAAAGTCTGGTATCCGGCCTGCAGTGTTTCAATGTGAGAGCTGATCTGGGCCTGCGACGCTGCGCGCTTCACGCGATCCATGTCGATCTGATCTGCCGGCACGCCAAAAGCGATATTCTCCGCGATCGACGTATCAGAAAGATAAATCATCTGAGGCACATGGGCCACGTTCGCCTGCCACGCACGCATCGTAGTGCTATCAATGGTTACGCCATCGACAAGAAGTCGACCTTCCGTGGGGACAAGGAGTGCCAGAAGAATATCCAGCAGTGTACTTTTTCCGCTTCCAGTGATGCCAACAATTCCCACTCGAGATCCATGAGGGATTTCCATCGTAACGTCGCGAAGAACCCACGGACCTTCTTCGGAATAGCGAAAACCAATATGATCTAACGTTATGCGATCCTTAAAGGCCATTGGTATCGGTGGTGGCTCAGTAGCATAGGCCGGGAGAGGCTGATCGAGGAAGCCAAGCACTTCCCGCATAGTAGACTGGCTAATTTTCACGTTGGTCCAGGAGACGAAAGTTGCCTGCATCACAGGCAGAATCCTCTGGGCCCCGAGAGCCATCGCACCAAGGAGTGGAATATGTTGATTGAGACCTCCTGGAGAGCGCGTGAGCGCGTAGGCGAAGCCAGCAAGAAGAACCATGGCGACAGCTTCAATGGCAAACCTGGGCGTCCCCGCAAGAAAAGTGGCATTTGCGTTTGCACGATTCAAACGCCTATCTGACGTGCGAAAAATGCCACTGTAGAAATCCTGGCTGCCGTCGAGAAGGATGTCGCGGATACCGCCAAGACCCTCGCTCATAGTTTGAGTGGCTCGAGTGAGTTCGCGAGCCAGAATACGTCCATTCGTATCCAGACTATTCTTTGAAAAAATAGCAATCACGAAATATATCGTTGAGAACCCTGCGACAGCGGAGAGTGAAACGACAGGGTCTATGGTTACAAGAAAAGAAACGATGGAAACAATGACGCAGAGGGATCCAAAAATTGTGAGAAGCGGCGAAATTGTCTGATTCACGAGACCTTTCGCCTTCGATGTCGCAGTCGCTACTTCACTGGAATTGCGACCCACGTGCACAAAATACGGTTGGAACAAAGTGCGGCGATACACATCGTACGCAAGGTCCGCACCGATCGCATTGCAGAGCCGCGTATTCGCCCACAAAAACAATAGACGTGCGCCACCTGTCACCAGGGCGGCACATGCAAAGGCAATCGTCATAGGAAGAACCATTTGCTCCGGCGACTGAATCCCGGTCAGTTCCCATAGGAATTGGAGCCGAGGATGGTGAAACGTTCGCCCTGGATCTGTGAGGACTGCCAGGAAGGAGAGGATCGCTCCGATGCTGATCACTTCGGCGGCGGATACAGCGACCATGAGCCCCATCAAGAGGAACACCTGAGTTCTGCGAACAGGCTTCAGATGCAGCCAGAGTCGCTTCAGATAAGAGGGAAGCTCGGAGATGTCGCGAATATAGGTCCGGATCGGGCCTATCTTAGCCTGAGACATGTGCTGCCTCAAAGTCATGATATGCGGTCGCGAGTCCTTCGCGCAATTCTACTGTATGGCGCCAGCCCATCTTGTGCAGCTTCGCAACATCTAACAATTTCCTGGGAGTCCCGTCCGGCTTTGTTACATCGAATATGATGTCACCGCGAAAGCCAACGACCTCCCCCACAGTCTTTGCGAGATCCCGTATGGAAATTTCTGACCCGGATCCAATGTTCACAATTTCGCCGCCCGTTGAATCTCCGCGAACATCATATCGCTCCATCAAGAAGAGACATGCACGCGCGCAATCGTCTGAAAAAAGAAACTCGCGGAGAGGCGAGCCTGTCCCCCAGATGACTACCTCTTTGACATTGTTCTTCTTTGCCTCATGGAACCTGCGAATCAGCGCCGGGATGACATGCGAATTCTCCGGATGATAGTTATCTCCAGGTCCGTAAAGATTCGTAGGCATAGCAGAGATGAAGTTCGTCCCGTATTGACGGTTGTAGCTCTGACACATGACTATTCCCGCAATTTTCGCAATCGCATAGGGCTCATTTGTTGGCTCAAGCTTTCCATTCAGCAACTCAGATTCGCTCATGGGTTGATGAGCGAACTTTGGATAGATGCACGAAGAGCCAAGGAATAAGAGCTTTTTTACGCCGTGACGGTAACATGCATCTATGATGTTGTTCTGTATTTGAAGGTTTGAATAAATAAACTCTGCGGGATACGTATTATTCGCATGAATCCCTCCGACCTTCGCCGCGGCCAGAATAGCATAGTCCGGCTTTTCTTTTGAAAAAAAAGCATCCACGTCAGGTTGGCGAGTCAGATCCAATTCGGAATGGGTACGACCCATCACGTTCGTGTAACCTTGCTCGGCGAGAACGCGAACAATCGCGGAGCCGACGAGTCCGCGATGACCTGCAATGTATATCTTTGCGTTTTTTTCCATTCGTTTCAGCCTGCGGAATATTTTTTCGCGTATTCATCCAGTCCGACTTGCTTGATCTTCGAACCATTGCCCGCGCACCAGAATTTAGCGAAACGATCTGCGCAAACATCTTCCATGTTCTTCATAGCGGGTTTAAGAAAGTATCTTGGGTCAAATTCCTCAGGTTTCTTGGCCGCAGCTTCGCGCACAGCAGCAATCCAACCCAGGCGAAGATCCGTATCGATATTGATCTTGCGCACTCCGACCTTGATCCCCTTCTGAATTTCTTCCACCGGGACACCGTAGGTTTCCGCGATCTTTCCACCTGTCTTGTTTATGATGGCGAGATAGTCTTGCGGCACACTGGAAGAACCATGCATAACGATGTGTGTATTTGGAAGTTTCTTATGAATTTCTTCTATGCGTTTGATCACAAGAACTTCGCCGGTTGGTTTCTGTTTGAACTTGTAAGCTCCGTGACTCGTGCCAATTGCAACCGCAAGTGCATCCACATTCGTCTTTTGAACAAACGCAACTGCTTCATCAGGATCCGTCAGTAGTTGCTCGCGCGTAAGTTTCCCTTCCGCTCCGTGCCCATCTTCTTTGTCGCCCGTCATAGTTTCCAGAGAACCCAGACATCCAAGCTCGCCTTCTACGCTCACACCAATGGAATGCGCAACGCGAACCACGTCCGCGGTCACGCGCGCGTTGTATTCGAAATCGGCGGGAGTTTTGCCGTCTTCTTTCAGGGAACCATCCATCATGACGGAAGTGAATCCGTTGCGGATGGCGGAGAAACAGGTGGCCGGACTGTTACCGTGATCCTGATGTAGCGAAATAGGAATATGAGGATAGGACTCGACAGCAGCGAGAATCAAATGTCGAATAAAATGCTCTCCGGCATAGGCCCGCGCGCCGCGCGAAACTTGAAGGATGACAGGACTGTCCGCCCGGTCCGCCGCTCGCATGATGGCGAGCACCTGCTCCAGATTATTTACATTGAACGCGGGAATCCCGTAATTGTTTTCTGCAGCGTGATCGAGCAGCAGCCTCATCGGTACAAGCGCCATACTAGTCTCCTTCAGTCCTGATTATGTAGTCCGCCGCATCCAGAAGATCCACGGCCCTGTAGACAAGATTTTTCGGGAAATAAACAGGCGCCTCTTTTCCGGCCTGCAAAAGAATCCCACGAACGCCAAATGGGCGAGCAGCTTCCAAATCGCGTGGTTTATCGCCGATTGCGAAACACTGAGAACCTGACGCGTTCCAATCCTGGAAGAATTGGCGAAACAGGCCAGGCTTTGGCTTTCGACAATCGCATCCATCTTCATCGCGGTGCGGACAAACATAGAAGCGTTCGATTACTATTCCTTGAGCGAGCAACAATTCCGAGATTCGATCGTTGACCGCCTGCAGCTCTGGCCCACTGATTAAGCCTCTGGCTACCCCGGATTGATTGCTCATTACGAAAAACCGATAACCATGAGAACGCAACAGACTCAGCCCCTCCACTACGCGCGGGAGTAACCGAACCTGAGTCGCATCTGCGAGATAGCCAGGGTCTTCGTTGATTGTATCGTCCCGATCAAGCAGAATGGCTCTCATGCAACGATGCTCTTGAGAATCAGTCCCGGAGGAATGGGGACAGGCATTTCCGGAAGACACACAAGACAAACTCCGGTCTTACCTTCCAAATCCGCAACCGTGTTCACCTGCTCAAAAACGCGTCCGGATTCGCGCAAAGTCTCAGCAGCCAGCTGCGCCAGCTCACCCGGACCCGCGATGTAAAGAGGCGAACCTTCCGGCAGAGCAGCTACGATCGAAAGAATGTTACTTCGCACACGATCGATGAATCGTATGGAGACGGTAATGTACTCATACGTTCTCTTTACCTTTTCCGCGAAACCACGCGGCGTGAGCATGTAACTTAGAGTCCGACCATTCAGAGTCACCACTTTGATCAGTCCCTTCTTTACAAGACGCTTGATGAGAATGTTTGTCATCCCGAGGGACAAACCTGCGGCCCGTGCCAGAATCCGCTGACTGCTGCTTCTTTCGGCGAGCGCTTCTATGAGCCGCGCTTCACCTTCGCTCAATCGTTCAATGTCATGCATGATGGAGAGAAACTAAACGTTGTAGTATTGCCTGAACCAGGCGACAAACTTGCTGACGCCAACGTCAATCGCCGTATCGGGTATGAAGTCGATTTCCTTCTGTAGTTCAGAAGTGTCTGCCCAGGTAGACGTCACATCGCCTGGTTGCGCAGGAAGCATCTCAAGCACTGCCTGTTTACCGAGAGCTCGCTCAATGGCGCGAACATAGTCGAGCAATTCTGTCGGCCTGGAATTCCCAATGTTATGAATGCGATATGGCGCCGAAGATGTAGAGGGATCCGGATGATTCGCGTCCCAGCCTTCATCTGGTTGAGGAATGTGGTGCGCCAGCTTCACCACTCCGGTCACGATATCATCTATGAAAGTAAAATCACGCTGCATGCGCCCGTTATTGTACACTTGAATTGGCTCGCCCTTCAGGATCGACTGTGTGAACTTGAAGAGAGCCATATCTGGCCTGCCCCAGGGCCCATACGCGGTGAAGAATCGAAGACCTGTGGAAGGGATGCCGAACAGGTGGCTGTACGAATGGACTATGAGCTCCGATGCTTTCTTACTGGCGGCATAGATACTCACTGGATGATCTGTGTTGTCATGAACTGAGTAAGGCATTTTTTGATTCAGTCCGTAAACGGAGGAACTGGAAGCGAATAGAAAGTGGGGCGCGTCAGATCGGCAGGCTTCTAGAAGATGGGTCGTGCCCACGATGTTGGCATGCACATAGGCCAGGGGTTGCTCAAGACTAAATCGTACGCCTGCCTGCGCTGCCAGATGGCAGACGCAATCAAACGGCCCAAGATCAAATACGGACTTCAAATCGGTCGAATTTGTTATGTCCCCCTGCAAGAAGCCATACGACCGCTGTCTGGCATGGACGATCGACCCTGGCACTGGATCCTCAATACCTGCGGCCCTCAAGCGACTGACTTTGAGAGCGGGATCGTAGTAAGGATTCAAGTTGTCTATTCCAACAACTTGATGGCCTTCGGAGAGCAGCCGCTCCACGAGGTGGAATCCGATAAACCCGGCTGAACCGGTGACTAGCATTTTCATCTTAAGAGGGGGCGCGTACATGGCTTCGCCAGGTGAGTCCCAGGGGGAAAAAAGGCACCTTCCAGGGTGAGCCGGAGAGGCTTTGCGTCAATCGATTTTGTTCAACGATTGAACGATCAATCAGACGGCTTTTTTTGGCCGAAATGGTGAACCAGGTGAGAAATGGCCGACCGCCCCATGGCAAGGACCGCTTCCCGGGCGTTACCGCCTACGTGCGGGGTGCATACCAGTCCTTTCTGGGCAAGTAGCTCAAGGTCGGTTGGTGGCTCCGTCGAGTAAACGTCAAGCCCGGCCTGGATGCGACCGCTCCTGAGCGCCTCTTTCAAGGCGGCTTCGTCAAAAACGGAGCCACGGGATGTGTTGATCACAATGGCGCCTGGCGTGAGTCGAGCGATCTCTTTGGAGCCCAGCATCCCACGTGTAGCCTCGGTCAATGGAACATGAAAGCTTAAGATGTCAGCGGAAGAAAGAGCCTCTGAATAAGAGACTTGCCGTGCTCCGAATCTAAGGGCAACGCCCGAGCGATCTTCAATGTCCACAATCAGGCGCTGTCCACCAAACGCGGAAAGTAAAGAAAGCAAATCTTCGCCTACAAAACCGCATCCCACTATGCCCACGGTGAGTCCGGAGAGAAGTCTCCCGCCGTCCTTGTCCCAGATTCCAGAAGCAAGCTGCCTGCTCGTATGCACTGTGTTGCGACAGAGGCTGAGCATGAACCAGAGGGCAAGCTCGCTGACGCTGCGCCGATTCACTCCGCCCGTCCAACCCAGCGGAATGCCCCGAGTGGCCAGGACCTCCAAATCAATGTTGTCGAGACCGACACCGTACTTCGCATACATACCAATGCCAGGTAGAGATTCAATGACCCTTCCTGTCACGGGTTCTGTGCCAATGATGGCAGCATCGCACCGGGCAAGAAAAGAAATAACATCTGCTTCCGACATCTTTCCAGAGTCGTTGAAGCAACTTTCCGGAAACACCGAAAGCAACTCTGCTCTTAGAGTCTGATTTTTCGAAAAAGAAACGGATGTAACGCCGATGCGCGGCAGCATTTAGATCGCCGGGGCTTTCAAACTGCGAGCTACTGGAATCGAACCAGTGACCTCTTCCATGTCAAAGAAGCGCTCTAACCAGCTGAGCTAAGCCCGCGTCCTCTTTCAGAGATTCTTTCGACGCAGAGGTCGTCAATGAATATTCGAAGACCGCCACTTCCAGAATACGAAGCCTGCGACCGCAACCACAGCAACGATGATAAATACCGTATTGTACAACTTCAAATATACAAGTACGAGTTCCCAGTTGCGGCCGAGAGTGTAGCCTCCCGCCGTCAAAAGCCCGTTCCACAGCACAACACCCAGGGCGAAGCAAAGCATGTAGAGGGGCAGAGAGACCCTCGAAATTCCCGCCACTATGCTCACAAAAAAACGGACTCCCGCAGAAAATCGCGACACGATGACGAAGTAAAGACCATAGCGATTGAACCACAGACCCGTCTTCTCGATGCTTTCTTGCGAAACCGCTTCATGCAGACTGTTCTTCAACCAGGCCGGACGCGAAACGCTGCGTTCCATTCTCCGCGCAAGTTCGAGAGCCCTGTGTCCAAGCATATACATCACAAATGCGCCGGCCACACTGCCCGCGAATCCAGCAAAGAATACAATGGGCAAGGACATCACTCCGCGGGCGGCAAGAAAGCCCGAGAATGCTAGAATTGTGTCTCCGGGATACGGAGGAAAAACGTTCTCCATGAACGCAGAAAAAAAGAAGAATGCAAACATGACCCAGGAAGGCATGCTTTCGATCCACTGAAGAGAATGAAGAACCTGCTCATCCATGCACAACTAGAGAGGCCGCGGACGATTCCCACTCCTTGAAGAAATCCCAGGCGCACCGCGCTCGACCGGCCGTGGCGGGCGAGGATTCTCCGCTGAAGGAACAGCAGGATCTCGCGAGTCTTGCCGCGACTTTGCTTCGAGTGCCTGAATGCGCTCCTTCAGCTGAGCGTTCTCCCGCCGAAGGTCCGCAAGCTCGTGCACAACATCGTAAAATGCCTGGGTCTTATTTTCAGACATTCTATCGAACATCTGTGCGAGAGTAACGTAGATCTTGCGGGCAAGTGGCTTGAGAGGACCGCGAATGAAGCGGAACTTCCAGCTACGAAAATCCGGAGCGGGGACTGGCTTTTGAAAAAGCTCTGACGTTGCCGCGGCATCAAAACCCCACTTCCCAGAATCGAGCGGAGATAGAGAAAGGGAATCCACACGCTTGACATCAGCATCGTCATAATGGCGAGATTCAGCTCTCTCCGCAATTCGAGCCTCAATCCCCATTTTTTCCACGCCTTTGCCCTGAAGCATGAGGCCACCATTGCTCGCAGGCCGGGGACCGCACTCATTTTTGCTTCCAGGACAACAAGCAAAAGGAATGGTAAAAATAGCGAATTTGGCGAATCTGGCCCAAGGAGCGCAATCGTGGGTAAAACGGCATTGATCACGGGAATCACGGGCCAGGACGGTTCCTACCTCGCAGAATTCTTGCTTTCGAAAGGCTACAAGGTTTTTGGCATGGTTCGCCGCTCATCGAGCGAAAACTTCGACAGAATCGAGCACATACGCGACAAAGTGATCCTCCGCCAGGGAGACCTGCTCGACCAGCTCAGCCTTCTCAATTTAATAGAAGAATCCGCCCCGGATGAAATCTACAACCTGGCAGCGCAATCCTTTGTGCCGACCTCCTGGACGAAGCCACTCCTGACGGGAGAATTCACTGCACTCGGTGTGACTCGTATGCTCGAAGCAATGAGAGCAGTAAAATCAAAAGCAAGATTCTACCAGGCATCGAGCTCGGAAATGTTTGGAATGGTGCAGGAAGTCCCTCAAAAAGAAAGCACACCTTTCTATCCTCGCAGCCCTTACGGCGTTGCAAAAGTGTACGGGCATTTTATCACTGTGAACTACCGCGAATCCTACAATATGTTCGCGGTTTCAGGCATTCTGTTCAATCACGAATCCCCTCGCCGCGGAAAGGAATTTGTTACGCGTAAGGTGACAGACGGAGTAGCTCGTATCAAACTCGGCCTTCAAACGGAACTCAAGCTTGGAAACCTGGACGCGAAACGCGACTGGGGATTTGCCGGAGATTACGTGCGCGCCATGTGGCTCATGCTCCAGCAGGATAAAGCGGACGACTACGTAATCTCCACCGGAGAAACACACAGCGTGCAGGAACTTGTAGAAGTAGCATTCTCCCATGCAGGCCTGGACTGGAAGAAGCACGTGAAGATCGATCCTGCATTCATTCGTCCCGCCGAAGTGGATTTACTCATCGGAGATGCATCCAAGGCAAAAAAGGAACTCGGCTGGGTTCCAGAAGTGAGCTTTGAAGGCCTCGTGAAGATGATGGTCGACGCGGATATTGAAAGACTAAAAAACGGCCGGCCATAGTGAGAATCACAAGCCGCGGCCGCTACGGCCTCAAAGCGATGATGGAATTGTCGTCGGGCGGGCTCTTGAAAACAAGAGAAATCTCGGAAAGGCAGAACATCCCGCAAAAATACCTCGAGCAAATCGTGCACCTCCTTCGAAAGAACGGGCTGGTATCGAGCATCCGCGGCGCAGAAGGCGGTTACAGACTCACTCGCTCTGCTTCTGAAATCACAATACTTGAAATACTCGAAGCTCTCGAAGGAGATCTATCCCTCATTGATCGCTCAGACAAGACATGGGATGAATCTACGGGTGGCTTCTGGAAAGAACTGGAGTCTCGCCTTCATGAAATGCTCAGCGTATCTCTGGCAGAATTCATGGCCTCTGGTTCTAAAAAAGGCGAACTAATGTACTACATCTAACAAAAAAGGCCGCTTTCGCGGCCTTTCTCCAATCAGCTTGGAACGTCTGATTTCTTTTTACGGAAGCGATTGTACCACTTCTCTTTCTTGGCGTCTTTTTCGCTTGGAAGGCTCTTCTTGTCCTTACCTTTCTCCGGTGAGGATGAAGCTTTTCTTTCCTTTTCAGGTTTCTGCTTGCGAACCTTCTCTTTGCGTTCCACCAGTTCGATGATGCTCATCTTCGCGCTATCTTTGTCGCGTTCTGGAAGATGAATGATGCGCAGGTACCCACCGTTGCGTTCCTTGAAACGAGGCGCGATATCCTGAAGAAGTTTAACAGCCACGTCGCGATCGCGAACGTGCTTCAGAATTTCTCTCTTGCTGTGAACCACTTGCGCTTCGTTCATTTCGCCGGACACAGTGTGCTTCGCGCGAGTGATCAGCTTTTCCGCGTACGGACGAAGGACTTTTACCTTCGCACGCGTAGAAATGATTCTCTCATGGTCAAACAAGCTCGTTGCCATGTTGCGCATCATCGCTTTTCTGTGCGAAGATACGCGATTCAGTTGTTTTGTTTTGTTTCTCTTTCTCATGATGTCAGGCCTTAGTCGCGAGGCGCAAAAAAGTCGCGCATTCCGAATTCAAGATTGAGTCCCGCAAGTTTCTGGCGAATTTCTTCTACGCAGTTCGGGGAATAGTGACGTGATTTCTGAAGCTCTTCTTCGTTTCTGCGGACCAGATCCGCGAGAGTTTCGATTTCCAGGCTCTTGAGCACAGAAAGAGAGCGAACAGAAAGTTCGAGTTCTTCTACATGCTTCTCCAGATTGCGGCGAAGGTTCTCTTCGAGTTCATTTGTCTCATCGAGTTCTTCTTCCGGCTCTTCCTGGAAGTTAATAAATACAGTCAGATGTTCTTTGAGGATCTTGGCTGCCTGAGCCAGTGCATCTTCCGGCGCAATCGATCCGTCTGTCCATATGTCCAGAGTGATCTTTTCGTAGTCAGTGCGCTGTCCTACGCGTGTTTCTGATACATCGAGATTCGCGCGACGAACCGGCGAGAACAGAGCGTCCACTGCGATGGTTCCGATTTCATCAATGTTCTTCTTGAGAATTTCAGATGGAACATATCCGCGGCCGCGCTCAAACTGCACGTCCATGATCAGGTTTGCATCTTCGTTCAGAGTGGCTACGTGAAGCTCTGGATTGAGAATTTGAATGGATGAATCTACTGCAAAGTCAGCCGCAGTCAGTTGTCCTGCTCCGCGCTTTTCAATATGAATGATCTTAGGCTCATCGCGGCCTTCTGAATCATATGTGGCGCGAAGTTGCTTCAGATTCAAGATAATGCGTGTAACGTCCTCTACCACGCCTTCAATTGTGCTGAACTCGTGAGCCACGCCTTCAATACGAACCGCAGTGATTGCAGTTCCTTCAATAGAAGACATGAGAGTACGACGGAGAGAATTTCCAACGGTGGCACCAAATCCGCGCTCGAATGGTTCCGCCACAAAGCGTCCGTAGTTCGGCTGAGTTGTTTCATGGCCGAATTCAACCTGACGGGGTCTCTTCAGGCCTTTCATCAAATGCTTCAAATTCATGGTACGCTTGTCTCCTTCCAAATTTTCGAAAATCGAGGGTGATTAGACGCGACGACGTTTGCGAGGACGACACCCATTGTGTGGCAGTGGAGTGATGTCCTTGATGGATCGTACATGAATGCCTTCGATAGAGATGGCTCGAATTGCAGATTCGCGACCAATTCCTGGACCTTTCACGAATACATCTACTTCGCGCACACCTGATTCTTTTGCTTTTTCAGATGCATTGCGGGCTGCCATCTGTGCTGCGTATGGCGTAGACTTGCGAGAGCCTTTGAAGCTCATGTGACCCGCGGAAGACCACGCAAGAACATTGCCCTGCAGGTCTGTAATTGTGATGATCGTGTTGTTGAACGACGCTTGAATCAGCGCCTTCCCACGTGGAACATTGCGCTTTTCTTTCTTCTTCTGTGCTACAGCCATATTCTAAATTCCGATTAACCTTTCGTTGGTGCTTTCTTCTTATTTGCCACAGTCTTTTTCACACCCTTGCGAGTGCGTGCATTGGTGCGAGTGCGCTGACCATTTGCAGGAAGACCCATACGATGACGGAGGCCTCTGTAAGCACCAATGTCCATGAGACGCTTGATGTTCAGGTTCAATTCAGTGCGAAGGTCCCCTTCGAGGCGGCAGTTTTGCGCGATGTAATTGCGAATGGCGTTGACTTGCTTTTCATCAAGATCTCCGACCTTGATGTTCTCATCTACACCGGCTGCTCCGAGAATCTTTGCAGCCTGGCTTTTGCCGATTCCATAAATGTAAGTCAGGCCTACAACAGCCCGCTTTTCTTTTGGTAGATCAATTCCCGCGATACGAGCCATTATCCTTGCCTCTGCTTATGACGTGGGTTTTCGCAAATGACGCGAATCACACCACCGCGTCGGATCACCCGACAATTGGTACAAAGTTTTTTTACCGATACTCTAACTTTCATAGGTCACTTCTTCCTGAACGTGATTCTGCCTCGCGTCAAATCGTAGGGAGAAAGCTCCACTACCACTTTGTCGCCTGGCAGAATGCGAATGTAATGCATGCGCATCTTACCGGAAATGTGAGCAAGAACCTTGTGCCCATTGTCCAAAACGACGCGAAACATCGCATTCGGGAGGGGTTCCACAACGGTTCCTTCTACTTCTATTGCTTCTTCTTTTGCCACGGTTAAGAAATTGTCAGACTTGAGGAACGACCTGCCCTGTCAAGTCTCACTTAATCTTCTCCAGTGGGGAAAGAATTCTTGACGTTACCTCTTCTAGAGTGCCCTCTCCGGGTACCTCAACGAGCACGCCTTCTTTGCGATAGTAGTCTATGAGCGGCCGCGTCTGGCTGTGATATGTGTCCAGGCGACTCTTGATAACGGGTTCCGTATCATCCGGACGACCCTCTTTCTTGGCGCGATCCAGGAGTCTGGCAATGAGCAGGTCGTCACGAACGTCCAGATTCAGTGCGATCTGCAATGGAGTTTTGATTTCAGCGAGCATCGCTTTGAGCGCATCCGCCTGCTCGAGAGTGCGAGGAAAACCATCCAGGATGTAACCCTTTTGTGCGTCCGGTTCGCGAATGCGGTCCTTCACAATTCCAATCACAACGGAGTCAGGGACGAGTTTGCCTGCGTCCATATACTCTTTCGCCTTCTTGCCCATGTCCGTTCCATTCTTTACGGCGGCACGGAGAATCTCACCGGTAGACACCTGCGGAATCCCATAACGATCACAAATGATCTTCGCCTGCGTTCCTTTTCCCGCGCCCGGAGGCCCCATGAAGACGATGCGCATAAGACTATCTTCCCTTGATTCTGCCCTTTTTCATGAAGCCGTCGTAGTTGCGCATGATCAGCTGCGACTCGATTTGCTTCAGAGTATCGAGTGCAACACCCACGATGATCAGCAGGGATGTCCCGCCGAACGTATATGCAAGACCCTGGATGTTCGCATTCGCCTTAAATCCGAGAAAGTTGATGATCAAATAAGGAGCAAGGGCCAATCCCGCCAGAAAGATCGCGCCCGGTAAAATGATGCGATTCAGAGTAGACTCTACATATTCTTTCGTGTGAGTTCCTGGGCGAATCCCCGGTACAAATCCACCGTACTTCTTCAAGTTCTCCGAAAGCTCCTGCGGATTGATATAGATCGCAGTGTAGAAGTATGCGAAGAAGATGATGAGAATTGTGTAAATAGTGTAATACGGGAGCTGTTTGTAGAACTCGGGCGCAAAAGGATTGAGCCAATCCTGGAGAATGCGCCAACCGATCCATCCGCGTGAGTCTTCGCCGAGCATTCCAATTACAGTCTGAGGGAAAAGAAGAAGAGACGAAGCGAAGATGATTGGCATTACGTTCGCGGAGTTCAGTTTGAACTGAATGCTCTGGCTTCTTGCCTGAACCAGACGCCTTCCCTGCATCTTCTTTCCATACTGGAGAGGGATCTTGCGCACACCTTGCGAAAGCAGGATGGTAAGCGCGATTAGAATCAAGAACAAAGAGACCAGGATGACAATATCAAAAGGAGAAATGCTTTTGTCTTTCATCATCTGCGCAAGCTTGCTGGGCAGTTGCGCAATGATACCGGAGAAAATAATCAGAGATGCACCGTTTCCGATGCCGCGCTCTGTGATTTGTTCACCCATCCACATAAGTAGAATGGTGCCTGTAGTGATTGCCCCGAGGCCAACGACGAAGAACCACGTACGCGCCATACGAACAAACGGCTCACCGTTGTTTGGATTCTTCTGATCTACAGCCCAGACCAGGATAAACAGCGCCTGGATTGCACAGAGAAGAACCGTTCCATAACGAGTGTACTGATTGATCTTGCGCCGCCCGTCTTCTCCTTCACGCTGCATTCTTGCCAGCTGTGGAATCACAACTGTCAGAAGGCTCATGATGATGGAGGCGGAAATGTAGGGCATGATCCCCAGAGAGAAGATCGACAACTTAAAGAGCGCCCCGCCTGAGAACACATTCACAACGTCCAGGAATGACTGGCCTGGCGGGCGTGACTGAGCCACTGCGATCGGATTGACGCCTGGAATCGTAATGAAGGACCCAAGGCGATAAACGATCACAAGCCCCGCAGTAAAAAGAATCTTACGACGGAGCTCGGGGATCTTGAAGATGTTGATCAGTGCGTTCATGCACGTCCCTTACCAAGGCGCGTTTTGCGCTGGGCTTTTTTCTCGAACTTACGGTCTACGCGAGGAATGTAATCAGGCCTTATTGTGCAGGTTCCACCGGACTTTTCAATGGCTGCTTTCGCAGTCGCAGAGAATGCATCCGCTGTAACAGACAGCTTACCCGACACGGTTCCCACTCCGAGGATCTTCACAGGCATACCGGGGCGTGAAATCAAACCTTTGCCTTTGAGTGCTTCTGGATTCACTTCACCGCTGAAGCCGGCCTCTGTCAGGTCCTTGAGGTTTACCACCTGGTAGCGAGTCGCGAAAATATTGGTAAATCCGCGTTTTGGAATACGCAAACGAAGTGGGTTCTGTCCACCTTCGAAGCCAAGCTTCTTCTTGTAGCCGGCACGCGCTTTCTGGCCTTTCTGGCCACGACCTGAAGTCTTGCCGGCACCGGTGGCGCGGCCACGTCCGATGCGCTTGCCTTCTTTACGAGATCCTTCCGGTGGAGCAATGCTCACGGCTGCCTTTGCTCTTTTCGCCTTCGCTTTTTTACGAGCAGGAAGCAGATTGGAAAGCCCTGCGATTTCTTTCTTTGCCATTGTTAATATATCCTTACTTTTTCGCTGATTCAACCGTGATCAAATAAGACACGGTGCGAATCATACCGGCCAGCTGCGGAGTCATTTTGTGACTGCGCTTTTCGCCGATCTTCCAGAGTCCCAGTGCGCGAAGCGTTCCACGATGCTTGGGCACGCGACCAACCGGGCTCTTAACAAGAGTGATGGTGACTTGCTCGCCCATTATGCCGCTCCCTTACCGCCGAAGATGTGCTGGAGAGACACGCCGCGCTTGCGCGCAGACATGATTGGAGTCTCCATTTGTTCGAGTGCGTCCAGAGTAGCACGCACCACATTCACAGGATTCTTCGAGCCGATTACTTTGCTCAGTACGTCATGAATTCCAGCCTGCTCTACTACAGCGCGCACCGCTTCTCCAGCGATGATCCCTGTTCCAGGCGTTGCAGGCAAAAGTGTTACGCGGGTTGCTTTGAAACGACCCACAACTTCGTGAGGAATCGTGTTCTTGCGAGTCAAACGAACATGACGCAATTGTCTGCGCGCAGACTCGATCGCCTTACGAATGGCGTCCGGTACTTCGTTCGCTTTGCCCAGACCAATTCCAACGCGGCCGTGGTTGTCTCCCACGACTGCAAGAGCGTTGAAAGAGAATCTACGACCGCCCTTCACAACTTTTGAAACGCGGTTGATCTTTACAACTTTCTCGGAGAATTCCTTCTCCATTTCCTGATGCTGGTGTTGATGTCTTTCTCTTTCGCTCATAATTAAAACTCCAGTCCTTTTGCGCGCGCCGCATCTGCAAACTCAGCAATCTTGCCGTGATACAAAATGCCGCGACGGTCCAGTACGATCTGCTTGATTCCCAGCTTCAAAATTCGGTCTGCCATAAGCTCGCCCAGTTTCTTTGCCGCAGCCTTGTTCTTTGTTCCGCCAGACTTAAACGCTTCTTCCATTGTGCTTGCATGAGCGAGAGTAACGCCTTTCGCATCATCAATCAGTTGAACCGCGAGGAAGCGATTGGAACGATTGAAAACGAGTCTTGGACGCGCTTTGCGAGAACGAATAGCGAAACGGACGCGGTCACGACGGCGCCCAAGTCTTTCCTGTTTCTGTGCGATGCGATTCATGGCTTATTTACCTTTCCCCGCTTTACCGGTCTTACCAGCTTTGCGACGGATGTTTTCACCCGCATACTTGATCCCCTTCCCTTTGTAAGGTTCTGGTGGACGCAGCGAACGAATTTCAGATGCAGTTTGACCCACTTTCTGGCGGTCAATTCCAGTAATATCAAGACGAACCTGGTCGGTTACTTGCACTTTGATTCCGGCAGGAACCTGAAACTTTACTTCATGCGAATACCCAAGTGAGAAACTCAGATCCGCACCTTTCATCTGCGCGCGATAACCAACACCAACGAGCTCCAGCTTCTTTTCCCAGCCCTTGCTCACTCCGATCACGGAGTTCATGAGGATAGCGCGAGCCATGCCATGCTTTTGCTTCAATGGCATCTCATCGTTGGCTCTCTTGAGATTCACCACTCCGCCTTCTTTGCTCAGCGTAATGCCGGCAGGAAGAGGTGATTCAAGAGTCCCGAGCGGACCTTTTACTTTCAGCTTGTCGCCAGATGCTTCTACATCTACGCCCTGAGGCAGCTGAATGGGTGCATTTCCAATTCTAGACATACCGGTCTCCTGATTACCACACGCGGCAGATCAATTCGCCACCCACATTCTGTGTGCGCGCTTCTCTGCCTGTCATCACGCCTTTTGGCGTAGAGAGGATCGAAAGTCCGAGGTGATTTCGAACCGGACGAACCTCAGTCGCTTTAATATAGAAGCGACGGCCTGGGCTGGATACTCTTTGCAGCTGGCGAATCACCGGCTGACGGCCAGAGTACTTCAACATTACATCCAGCTCGGACTTCTGTTTGTCCTTCCGAACCGCATAATCCTCAATGAACCCTTCGCGTTTGAGGATGTCGAGGATCGCGATCTTAAGACGTGATCCGCCGAACGTAACCTTAGGATGTTTGGCCCGCGACGCGTTGCGAATTCTCGTGAGCATATCTGCTATTGGATCTGAAAGACTCATCTATATTACTCCAAATGTTTTACCAGGACGACTTGATGACGCCTGGAATTTGACCGAAACCGGCCAGCTTACGAAAGCAAATACGGCACATATCAAAGCGCCTCATGTAGGCACGCGGACGCCCGCACACCGGACAGCGGTTGTATTCCCTCACTTTGAAGGCTTGTTTCCGCTTGTGTTTTTCCCTCAGGCTCTTCTTTGCCATGATACCCTCACTTCTTTCCTTTGCTAAACGGCATGCCAATCGCTTCGAGCAATGCGAATGCTTCTTCGTTTGTAGGCGCCGTGGTAACGATCGTAACATTCATCCCGTGGTAATTTTGAACTTTATCCACATCGATTTCTGGGAAAATGATCTGCTCTTTCAGAGAAAGATTGTAGTTCCCGCGGCCGTCGAAACCTGATGGGTTGAGGCCCTTGAAGTCGCGAACACGAGGCAGTGCAATCGTGATGAACCTTTCAAGGAATTCAAACATGCGATCGCCACGCATTGTGACTTTGCAGCCGAGAACCATTCCCTCGCGCACTTTGAACGTTGCAATGGACTTGCGAGCGATTGTTTTCACTGGCTTCTGGCCGCTTACCTGCGCCATTTCTTCAATCGCACTTTCAAATTGCTTTGGATTGGCAGCCGCTTCGCCGGATCCGTAGTTCAGAACAACCTTTTCAAATCGCGGAACTTGCATCACGGACGAATACGCGAACTGCTTCTGGAGCTGCGGAATCACGCTCTCTGCGTATTTCTTTTTAAGAAGGGACATTACACTTCTCTCCCGTCAGGGCGAGTAACGCGGACTTTTTTTCCGTCCGGCTGGATCTTGTAACCCAGACGCACGCCCTTCTTCGACTTAGAGTCATAAAATAGTACATTGGAAATCGGCATGCTTTGCTCGAGCTCAACTGTGCCGCCTTTCGGATTTTCCTGGCTTGGGCGCTGGAAACGCTTCACACGATTCACACCCTGCACGATGATGCGCGCCTTAGCTTTGTCCAGAGACATGATCTTTCCGCGCTTTCCTTTTTGCTTGCCCGCAATGACGATCACTTCGTCGTCTTTGCGAAGCTTGGTTGAGAATTCAGCGGCCATTTAGAGCACCTCCGGAGCGAGGGATACGATCTTAAGAAATTTGCGATCACGAAGTTCGCGGGCTACCGGTCCAAAGATACGAGTACCTTTGGGATTCATCTTATCGTCGATGATCGCGCATGCGTTGTCATCGAAACGGATGATCGAGCCATCTGGACGACGGATCTCTTTGCGAGTGCGAACCACGACTGCCTTCTGAACAACCTTGTTATGAACTTTCTTGCCAGTTGCGTCTTTGATCCCGTATGCAGGAATTGCATCTTTCACGGCGACAACGATGATATCACCTACACCGGCGTAACGCTTGCGCGATCCACCGAGTACTTTGATACACATTACTTTGCGGGCGCCAGTGTTATCCGCAACGTCTAGATATGTCTGCTGCTGAATCATTCTGCTTTCTCCAGGATCTTAAAGAGGCGATGACGCTTGTCGCGGGACAGTGGACGAGTTTCGACTGCGAGCACCACATCCCCGAGTTTGGATTCATTTTTCGCATCGTGAATCTTGATTCTGTGCGATTTAACAAGAGGCTTCTTGATCAGCGGGTGCATCTTGCGCGATTCCAGAAGAATAACGCGCGTCTTGTCCATCGTGTCAGAAACGACTCGACCTTGAATCAGACGCACCTTCGCGGTTCTTTTTGTAGTATTTTCCATGATCATGCCTTAGGCTTTCGCCTTCTTTTTCTCTTTCGCCTGAGGTTTGGTCTCTGCTTTCTTCTTTTCTTTTGCTGGCTTCCCGGTAGGAGCTTTCTGCTCTGCCTTGCCAAGCTTGCGCAGATTCAAAACGGTCAACGCTCCTGCGATCGTGCGTCTGAGGTTACGAATCTGAGATGGATTCTGGAGCGACCGCGCCACTCCAAATTGAAAACGCAGTTCGCGAATTTCAACCTGCGAATCGTCTACCAGCTTGTGCAATTCTGCATCAGCCAGTTCATGTAATGCGCGTGCCATTAGATGAGCTCCTTTTTCACAAATACTGTGCGGATTGGAAGTTTGTGAGCTGCCAGATCCAGCGCTTCTCTTGCGAGAGCTTCTTCAACGCCGCTGATTTCAAAAAGAACGCGGCCTGCATAGATAACAGATACCCAGAATTCAGGATTCCCTTTACCGCTACCCATACGAGTTTCAGCGGGTTTACGAGAAACAGGAGTGTCAGGGAAGATGCGAATCCACAGCTTTCCACCGCGCTTCACTTTACGTGTCATCGCGCGGCGAGCCGCTTCGATCTGACGCGCAGTCAAGCGACCGGAATCGAGAGCCTTCAGTCCGTATTCACCGAAGGAGACATTGCTCCCGCGCTGAGAAAGACCTCTAAGGCGGCCTCTCTGTCTTTTGCGATATTTTACTCTTTGGGGCGCCAGCATATTCTATTCCGTTAACCCGTTTTTCTTCTTACTGCGTAATCATCGTCTTCGGCTTTTTCAAGACCTGGAAGTGCGTCACCATGATAGGTCCAAACCTTCACACCGATAATTCCATAAGTGGTGCGTGCTTCTGCGTGAGCATAGTCCACACGCGCACGAAGAGTATGAAGAGGAACGCGTCCATCTTTGTACTGTTCCTGGCGGGCCATGTCCGCGCCATTCAAGCGACCGGATACCATGATCTTCACGCCTTCCACTCCACCACGCATTGCGCCGCGAAGTGCTTGTTTCATGACTCTTCTAAATGGCATTCTCTGCTCAAGCTGCTGTGCTATAGACTCGCCTACGGTCTGTGCAATCGTTTCAGGCTTTTTCACTTCCACGATGCTGATATTGAGAGGCTTCGTGATTTTCTTACGAACTTCAGCCTTCAGCGCTTCAATAGAAGCTCCCTTCGGCCCAATGATTGTCCCTGGACGCACTGTGTGAATGTTGATCCCGATTTTCTCAGGGAAACGTTCGATGACGATCTTCACAACGCCTGCGCGCTTGAATTTCTTCTGCACCATTTTGCGGATCATCAGATCCTCATGCAGATTCTGCCTGTATGATTCCTTTGCGAACCAGATCGAATCCCAGGTCCGATTGATTCCTACGCGAAGGCCGACTGGATTTACTTTCTGACCCATTGATTCCTCACTCGTTACTCAGTACGATCGTTATATGACTCATGCGCTTGAGTCTTCTCATTCCACGGCCACGTGCACGAGGTCTGAAGCGCTTGAGAGTTGGACCCATGTCCACATACACTTTCTTAATATAGAGATCTTCTTCGCGCAGATCCTTCTGCAGAGAAACTGCGTTGGAACGCGCTGTTTTCAGTACGCTCTCGATGTAGCGAGAACCTTTGCGCGGGATGAAGCGCAAAATGTCCATTGCTTCCGGATAGCTGTATCCGCGAATCTCGTCTGCAACCAGACGGATTTTACGAGGCGCGGAGAGTAGGAACTTACCTGTGGATTTCGTTTCCATTCTTATGCCCCTGGTTTCGCCTTGATTTTCTTGTCGAGGCTGGTGTGTCCGCGAAACGTACGGGTCGGAGCGAATTCGCCCAGTCTGTGACCCACCATGTTCTCATGGATGTAAACAGGAATGAAGCTCTTGCCGTTGTACAAAAGGATCGTGTGACCGATCATTTCTGGAAACACTGTAGAGCGTCTGGACCAGGATTTGAACGGCTTCTTCTGATTCTCGCTGTTCAGCTTCGTGATCTTCGCCATCAAGTGCTCGGCGATGTATGGCCCTTTTTTAAGAGATCTAGACATTATTCACCAATCCTCTTGTTCTTCCGACGCTGCACAATGAAACGATCGGATGTCTTGCGTTTCTTTCTTGTCTTGTAGCCGCGCGTTGGTTGACCCCATGGGCTGACAGGATGACGACCACCGGACGTTTTACCTTCACCACCACCATGTGGGTGATCCACAGGGTTCATAACC